>Ga0196965_1000599_pt1 | contig 18641 bp, 17 predicted proteins | sample S1_20metaG_FD_148668 | JGI IMG/M metagenome (GOLD analysis project Ga0196965, IMG submission 148668) | Soil microbial communities from Anza Borrego desert, Southern California, United States - S1_20 | ecosystem: Environmental > Terrestrial > Soil > Desert | place: USA: California | collected... | reverse complement strand
ATGCGGCCATGCTTTTTGACGGAGAACGGCTGGAACCTACCTATAAATTGGCAATTGGAAAACCAGGTAGTTCCTTTGCCCTGGAAATTGCTTCAAAGATTGGTCTTCCTAGGCCTTTGATCGAAAAGGCAAAACAGAAAGTAGGCGAAAAGCAGGTCAACCTGGATGAGTTGTTAAAGTCGGCGGAGCAGGAGAAGATAAAGTTTACCGAACAAAATCTGGAACTTAAAAAGAAAGATCTTCAACTTAAAAGCCTTATTTCTGAATACAATGAACAGCGAGAAATTATAGAAGGAAAAAAGAAAGAGATCTTAAATGATGCAAAGCTTAAAGCCAAGGACATCGTTCGCGAGGCCAATCAAAAAATTGAAAATGCAGTAAGGGAGATAAAGGAAAATAAGGCAGACAAAGAAAGGACAAAAGAGATCCGCAAGGAAATAGCCATACTTAGTGAGTCATTAAAGCCTGAGGTTAAAAAAGAAGAAAAATCAGATGAGATTCTGGTAGTGGGTGGGGAGATTGGAGTTGGAGATCTGGTAAGAGTAAAAAACTCGGGCGCTGTAGCTAAGGTACTTTCCATGAAAGGCAAAGATGTAGAAGTAGCCATTGGGGAACTCAAATCTAATGTTAAGCTTTCAAGACTGGAAAAGATTTCAAAGAAAGCTTACAAAGAGCAAATGAATGAGGAGGACCGAAAGTCGCCGACGGGCGGAATAAATATAAATCAGAGAATGGCTGATTTTACATTTAACCTTGATTTAAGAGGTAAAAGACACCATGAAGTAATTCCGATGCTGGATGAATTCATCGATCAGGCCATTCTTGTAGGTTCACCTGAATTAAGGATTATTCATGGTAAAGGCGATGGAATCCTTAGAAAAGCGGTAAGGGAACATTTAAGAAAGTACAAAGAGGTGGACCAGATTTCTGATGATCATGCAGACAGGGGAGGGGCAGGGGTAAGCATTGTTAAAATGAAGTAGGAAGTTTTTTCAATAATTAAAAGAGATGCGGGTACATTCAAGGTGTACCCGCATTTTGATTTTAATAGAAAAGTATAAACTAGTCAAAGGCAACATTTTCTATGGCCCGTATCGGTAAAAATACGCCTCCTTTTAAAGTAACGTGGTCATCTGCAGACGCCCAAACTGTGGTTTCTACCGACCTCGTTATTGAATCTATCGCTTTGAAAAATATTTTGACTTTCCCTTTGTAAGCATTTCCCAGGCGTGCGGCCCGAGCTAAATTAAATGCCCTGATTTTTTTTAATTCGTCTGTGTTTAAAACGTCTTCTTTTAAGAAAGAGAAGTTTTTAAGGGACTCCTTTGGAATTGATGTGGTGTTCATAATTATATTATTAGGTGTTAATGTAATTAGAATCTTTTTAGATTTTTTCCATAGAGCTAGTCAAAAGTAGAAATAAGATTTGTAGCATATTTTTCAAAAAACCTTAAAATATTACTTGGGAAATAACTGTGCTTAAGTTGGAAGCCAGAAGTCGAAGCTGGAAGTAGTCCGAATAGTGTTAACTTCTCTTGATTTCCAATGCCCGTCGCTTTATTAACATCCTGTTTCCCATCTCAATCTTCCCGCTTCAAATTTTTCTGTATCTTTTAATTTGTGTTGTATTATATAAATCAAAATAACAGGGAATCAATCAAAAGAGGATGTTTATATTGTAGTAATAAAGGGAAATGTGGAATAATGGCGTCGTATTATAGATGATAAAAGGTATGATTCAGCAATCAAAATATCATGTTACCAAGGAAGAAATGGATAAAGAACATGATATTGTGGAGCAGGCAAAGATCGATCCTTCCAAGTTCTCTATACTTTACAATAAATACTATGCTCAGATTTTTCGTTTTCTTTACCAACGGGTGAATGATAAAGAAACCGCTTTTGATTTTACTTCCCAGGTGTTTTTGAAAGCTATGGTAAATCTGCCTAAATATAAATATAGAGGTGTGCCGTTTTCATCGTGGTTGTATAGGATAGCCCACAATGAAATTAACCTGGTTTTCAGGAAAAAGATAGTGGCAAGGACCGTAAATATTGAAACAGAACATTTAAATTCAATAATCGAAGAAATAGAAGAGGACGAAAATGGCCTGGAAAAATATCAAGGCATTTTAATTGAAGTTATTGCGGATCTTCCTGCTGCAGAGCTTGAAATTATAGAGATGAGGTTTTTCGAAAAAAGGCCTTTTAAGGAAATAGCCGAAATTCTTGAAATTACTGAAAACAATGCCAAAGTAAAAGTATACAGGCTTTTAGATAAGCTAAGGAAAAGAATAACCACAGGAAAAAGGAAATGACAAAATATAAAGTAAATATTAACAGACCCAAAGTAAGCGCCGATGAGATCGGTCAGAATATGGACTTTAATATTGTTTTAAAGAAATATAAAAGAGAGAAACATAGTGCTTTAAAGATTAATTGGCTCATCATTTATATTATAATTCTTGTTGTATTACTTGCCGCATTTTTTGCAGTCAGGGTTATTAACGATGAGGAAAATAAAGGAAAGGAGAAAAAGACTGAGGCAGGAAAGGTGGAAATGTTAGATTTCGAATGATCGATTTGTGTAAAAGTATATAAAACCTTTAAATTTTTTAAACGGAATAGCTTTTCTGAAGACCTTAGAATTAGAAAAAATGTAATAGGGAGCGATCTTGTCGCTCCTTATTATTTTGTGTCGTTGTATTAACCCTTAATAAAGAACTGATTGGGAAACCAGTTCTTTTGAATGTAAACGTGGATTTTATTCTTTTATGATTTTTATTGTTTGAAGTAACCCACTTTTATTTGGTATTGCCCGCCCATAATAAGATTTTTTCTAATAATGCTTTTTAATTGAAGCCATATATATTTCCTCTCGTATAAGAAATTATCTTTTATTAAGAATTGTAAATATTTAGGCTATGATAAAGACAAAGGGAAATGAAGAATTAAAACAGAAATTGATAAAACTTAACAGCCAAACCAATTATCCATCAGTTACCATTCTTTTTCCTGTAAACCAGGGAGAATTTGGGAATGGCAACAGCAGTCAAAAGCTTATCAAAGATCTATTAAGGGAAGTTAATCAAAAGCTTTCGGAATCATCTTACCGGCAAGAAGTGGAGGCAGTAAAGCAAAAATTAGATACAATAGCTGACAATATAAGATTTGAAGCGGATACAAAGGGGGTAGCAGTTTTTATTTCTTCCGATCATTATGAAATTGTTCCACTACCTTTTACAATTGAATCCAGGGCTTTAGTGGGCTATGGTTTTCATGTAAGGGATCTGGTTTTTGCTATGAATAGCCTTGAAGAATATATGGTTCTTCACATCAGTGAAAAAAGAGTGCTTACACTCAGAGGCTCCGGCGAACAATTGTCTGAGATTAAAATACCTGACATGCCAGAGTCCATTTTTGAAATGGGAACCTACTCAGATGATGTGCGATATACAGACCAGCATGTTTCTGTGAGTGGTAATTCAAATTTCGTTGCTCAAGGTGAACAGGATGATACTCTTTCTAAATTAACTAACTACATCAATAAGATTGACAATGCTTTAGCCAAATACCTGGGGCAGGAAAACATCAGGTTTGTGTTGTTGGGGGTAGAAAGAAATCATGGATACTTTAAAAAGTTGTCAAAAAACCTGGATAAACAGTTAACTGGTATTTATGGCAATTATGACCATTACTCTCACCGGGCAATTGCAGAACTGGTATGGCCTGAAGTTCACAAAAAAATAGCCGAAGAAAAGGAAGGATATCTCAGACAACTTGATGAAGCTGTTGGAAGAAAGCAATCAATAAGCGGCATTTCTCAAGCATGGCAAGCTGCTGCCGAAGGAAGGGTAAAAACCCTGATTGTGGAAAAAGAATATCAATGGCCGGCAATTTTATCAGACGACGGTTTTCGGATAGATCTAAGGGTTGACGGCGCAGAAGTTACCCCAGACAAGTTAAAGGAAGATGCAGTGGATGACCTGATCGAACTCGTACTAAGTAAGGGCGGAGATATAGTATTTGTGGAAAACGGTAAACTGGAAACGCATCAACACCTCGCTGCAATTACAAGATACTGACACGATTAATAGGAGGGATTAAAGCAAATAACTTTCAGTGCATATTACATAAATAAAATTGGAAACTATGGCAAAGTATGGAAAGAAAGCCCAGGAGGAAGTCGGTGAAGCGGTTCATGAAATGAAGGAGGGTAAGCTTAAAACAGGAACCGGAAAGAAAGTAACAAGCCGAAAACAGGCAATTGCAATAGGCTTGTCGGAAGCCCGTGAAAAAGGCGCCAAAGTACCTGAAAAGAAAGGAGGGAAAAAATGAAACAGCTGTTAATATTATTTTTTATTGTCCTTGTAATTGCAGGATGCAATACAAAGCAAGGAACCCAGGAACCTACTGTAGATAGCCGGCTGAATCCAGCAGAGCTTCCGGTAGATTCTGTAGGGGCCTCAACAGATATGGCAGATAATGCAGCAACGGATTCCAATAAAACCGGCGACCCTATGATGCCTCCGGGCAAATCTGATCTCCAGGTAGGGGGCGATGACGGAACCGATAAAGCCATAAGTTCGGACGGAAATTATGTGGAAGGAGACAAGCAGAAAGAAACTGGACATAAAAATGAAAAGTAAAAAATTTGAGCTAATCGAAATAGGAACCGGTTAGCTCTTTTCTTACCATTTCTTAACAATAAATACAAAGCCAATAATATGGTTCCACGCCAGTTTTTCTGTTTTAAAAACATATAGAGTGACCAGCGTAAAGACAACCAGGGAAATGACTTCCTGGATTGTTTTAAGTTCAAATAAAGAGAAAGGCCCGCCATTTTCTTTATAGCCTATTTTATTGGCTGGAACCTGGAAAATATATTCAAAAAGCGCCAACCCCCAACTTATAAGAATTACACTTACAATTCCCAGACCCTGTAAAAAGGTTATTTTTTTGAATTGCAAATGCCCGTACCAGGCGAAAGTCATGAATACATTTGATAAAATCAGGAGGAGAATAGTGTACAACCCTTTCATATGTTATAATCTGTTTTTTTAATGGACATATGGAATTCGCATGATATTCATCCTCGTTTGGGTATGCTTCTGTTTTATGCTCATTTCATATTACAAAAAACAGCAACTTATATAAAATTGATTAAAGTGTATTACTTCAGACGGCTTTTCTTTTCTAAAACTTGCATTGGTATTTTATTAATAAAAAGTTTAATAATATTAATGACATACCAAGTAACTTGTGGATTCAAAGAGCAGAAATATTTTCTTTAACTCAAAATCTTTTAAAAATACTATTAAAAAGATATGGTAAGAATTTTCATAACAGCCTTTTTAATTGGTATGCTGCACTTTAGCTGTAATTCTCAGAGTATGGTTGATGTGTTTAAAAGCGTAGGCTTATTTGGTGGGAAGAGAGGTGAGCTTTGTAAACCCAAAGCCACTTATCAGGAATCACATAAGCCCTATTCTAAAAGGCGAATGAAAGTAAAGTCTTCCCTGCCGCCTTATCAATACATTTATAATTCTAAAAGTGCAGCGCCACCAAGAACTTCCGATTCAACTCCGGAAAGCAAAGCACCTCCTGAGGCCAAAACATCAAATCAAAATCAGAAAAAAGATGGACTTATGACCAGTACAAAACAAAGGTCCACACCTGATTCTAAAGGTAGTCCTCCGTAAATCGGTTTTAAGTGGTATTGTGTTCGAAGAAATATATAAATGAAAAGAAGAACTGAATAGTTCTTCTTTTCATTTATCATTTTTATAAAAACAACTTTATTAAGAAGTTCAAATAGCCAACTGCAAATGCTTTTCTTCTACTCTTTTGATCGTATTCTCCTTTGTATCCTTAATGAAATATTCCCAGGCTCCTTTATAATTATTGATAGATCTTTCAATAATTCCAGTAAATACCTGAAAGTCTTTTTCATTACTATATTTTACTGAATCTCCAGCCTTAAATCTGTTTTTCCCTTTTGTAGTGGGAAGAACCTCTATATTCAGTCCCAAATACTTTTCGCCAACTCTTTTCACAGAATTGTCCTTTATATCTTTTACTAAATACTGCCAGCCTCCTTTATAATAAATGGGATGTTCAACTATTCCATTAAAATTTTTAAAGTCCATTCCATCTCTATAATGAACAGCGTCGCCTGTTTTGAAGATGTTGTTGCCTTCTATAGGTTGTATAAGTTTTTCCATTGCTTTTAATTTTATTTAAAGATAATAAAGTATTAATACTAATTAACCTTTAAATAATTATAGTAAGCACCAAAGTAATGATTCATTTACTTAATAAATTTTCTTTCCTTAAACTTTTGAAAATGTAAGGATTAAACAGGTCAAAGGAGGTAGACGCACTCATACTTTATTTTGAAATAGAGTTACGGGCCAAGGGTTTCACCCGATATTAGCATCAGTCATCTGTAAGCGGAAGGAATTTACCTTGCTTGATTTAATTTTACTTATATCAAACATGTTTATGATGAAAATGGATTATTAAGGTCGAAAAGATTGTATTTTTTGTTTTTCCAACAGCCCACAATATCTTTTCAAGTGCTCTTATAATCTATAACCAACCGGCACGTTTAAAGCGCCAATATAGAAAGGAACATATTAAGAAGGTGAATACAAGCACGAATGGGTAGCCGTAATACCATTCCAACTCAGGAATAAACTGGAAGTTCATTCCATAGATTCCCGCAATCATAGTAGGAATCCCGAGGAGGGCCGCCCAGCCGGCAAAACGTTTGGATACATCATTTTGGGAAATTGAAATAAGAGAAAAATTGACTTCCAGCACACTGGTTAACAATTCGCGGATATTATCTACCATCTCATTGATCCGAATGGTATGATCATAAATGTCCCGGAAATAAGGCCTGGTTTCTTCGGGAATCAAATATACATCCATTCTGAAAAGACGATTGCAAATATCTATTAACGGAGAAATGGCACGCTTTACTTGTAATAATTCCCTTTTCAGCTGGTAGATCTGCGTTATGGTTTCGCGATTTGCTTTGCCTTCAAATACATGACCTTCAAGCCTTTCCAGTTCTTCGTCAAGTTTACTTACTGCTGGAAAGTATTGATCCACTATTGAATCCATCACGGCATAAAGAGGGAAGCTTGGCCCCTTATGCATTAGCTCGGGTGCGGCTTCACATCTGGACCTAACTGTTGCATATGACAATGTAGAACCATGGCGTATCGTAATAAGGAAGTTTCTACCTACGAAGAAATGTGTTTCCCCAAATAGGATTTTACCATTCACTATTTGAGCGGTACGAAGAACGATAAAAAGCGTGTCACCATACGTTTCAATTTTAGGCCGTTGATGTGCCCGGTGTGCATCTTCAATTGCCAGATCATGTAATCCAAATTCAAGCTGTGCCTTTGCAAGCAGCTCTTCATCAGGCTCATGAAGTCCGATCCATACAAACTTGTCTTCCTCACGAAGCATTTGCTGTATTTCGTCGAGTTTTACTTCGGGTAAACGACGTCCTTTTGAATAAGCTGCACAATTTATAACCGAACTCATCAGAATTTTATTAAGTATTGATTACCTACGGAATTCACCTTTTAAATGTCAATTTTCCAAAGAAGTTTCTTAATATGGTTCAAGGGAGGCTAAAATTCTTTCAATACAGACGAAAAGTAAAACAGAGGAAAGTCGATGCCTTGAATTTTAGATTTATTTTCTGATAATTATTTAAAAAAAAATTATCTTTACTATTTTTATGCCAACGTTGGCATAAACTCACTGTAAATGAATTCTTATAAAATGCTTTCTCGTCTTTTTTGTTTTGTTGCCTGCATTTTCATTGTAATCGCAAATCTTCAGGCTCAGCCTTATTTGCCTTATTCTACCATTCCATTAAATAACCTTGATTTGTTCAGAAAAACAGGTGATAACTGGAAAATAGCCAACGATGTTTTTTATGATTATAAGCAATCTGGAAAAGGAAAAATAGAGCCTGGCACAGGTATTCTGGTAAATGATCTTTCAGGAAAGAGCAACGATCATTTGTTTACTAAAATGGAGCATGGCGATATTGAAATTGAGCTTGATTTTATGATGGAAAAAGGCTCTAATGCTGGTATTTATCTTCAGGGACGTTATGAAATCCAGATGTTTGACAGTTGGGGTGAAAAGAGACCGAAAGTGACTGACAACGGAGCGATCTATCAAAGATGGGACGAAAGCAGACCGGAAGAAAAGAAAGGATATGAGGGTCATCCACCAACTCAGAATTTAAGTAAAGCTCCTGGGTTATGGCAACATTATAAGATCATTTTCAGAGCGCCACGGTTTAATGAAAAAGGTGAAAAAACAGAAAACGCCCGTTTTGTAAAGGTCATTCATAATGGCGTAACCATCCACGAAAATACAGAATTATACGGTCCAACCCGGGCGGCTGCATTTGAGGATGAAAAACCATTGGGTCCTTTGATGATACAAGGCGATCATGGTCCTGTAGCCATCAGAAATATTAGGTATAAGGCATACGGGAATGAGCCTGTTAAACTTTCCAATCTTAACCTTAGTGCTTATGAGGGTAAATTTGAATCTTTTACAGATTTGGATTCCAGTACACCAAAAAATCAATACACAATAGATTTACTTGCTCATTCAGCTCCGGGCAGTAAAGAAAATTTTGGTGGAAAAATTAAAGGTCAGATAATTCTTCCAGCCACCGGAACCTATTTTTTCAAATTAAGCTTGGGTTGGATTCCTTCGGAAGTAAACCTTAATGTCTTGAATGGAGCAGGAAAACTTGAGATAGGCGGTAAGGAGATATTTACCATCGATGGAAAAGAGGGAGGAGAGGCTTCCGCTACTGTTGAACTTAGGGCAGGTACCTACCCGTTTGAGCTATCTTATTATAAAAATTTCCCTTTATGGTATGCCAGAACCAACGACATAAGTTTAGCAGTCGAAGGTCCCGGAGTTCCTTATGCCTATTTAAATGCAATAATTCCGGAAGTTGATCCCGTAGGAAACATAAATCTTCTGGCAGAAGGCAAACCAGTGATGCAAAGAAGTTTTATAAATCATAAGGGTAAAAAGAAAACCAAAGTAATTTCGGTAGGGGAGCCTGGATTTGTAAATTATTCCTATGATCTTCAGCATGGCGCTTTACTTCAGATTTGGAGGGGCGACTTTTTACAAACCACTCCAATGTGGCATGGAAGAGGAGAAACTCAGCTGGCCATTCCTTTGGGAAGCGTAATAGAATTTTCTGGAAAACCTACAGTTGCGATTTTGGAAAATAAAAATTCTGTTTGGCCCGATTCTAATGCTACTTATAACTATTTAGGCTATGATATTGACGAAAACTCCCGCCCGGTTTTTAAATATTCTATTGAAGAGATAAGTGTAAAAGAATATTTTGAGACAGCGGAGGAAGGAAAAAGGATCACACATGCTATAGTTGTAGAAAAAGGAAATGCTAAAAAAGATATTTGGTGTAAGATCGCAGAGGGAAAGAAAATACAGAAACTTCCGAATGGCGCTTATGCAATCGATGATAAATCTTATTATATCGAACTGGCAGGAAAACAAACGCCTGTTGTCCGGGCTACCAATAACAATTCCCAGGAACTGCTTCTACCGGTTGATTCTAAAGGCAATACTGCTTCCATAAAATATTCCATTATCTGGTAATTATCCCTTCTGAAAAAGCATCATGAAAATATTAAATTCAAGAACACTAACATCAGTACTTTTAACTTCTATTCTTCTCCTGTTGATAAATTTTTCAGGCGAAGCGCAAATTCGGACTAAGAGTAATAAGCCCGCAACTTCAAGTAGCAAGCAACCCGCCCCTGCACCTAAAGGATTAAAAAAGGTGGATGCAGAACCCGAAAAAGAAGATGATTTTTATAAAATTGTTTCAATTCCGGTTCCTGAAGATGTTATTTTAGAAGTCGGGGGAATTACCAATTTGCCGGGAGGAGGTCTTGGTATTTGCACTAGGAGAGGGGAAGTTTGGATCATTTCAAATCCCAGTGCTAACGGGACAAATAATCCTGTTTTTAAACGTTTTGCTTCCGGATTGCATGAACCTTTGGGGATTGCTTTTAAGGATGGAGATATTTACGTTACCCAACGAAGTGAACTGACAAGATTAAGAGATAAAGACGGAGATGGTGTAGCAGATTCTTACGATAAAGTTTATTCCTGGCCATTGTCAGGAAATTATCACGAATATTCTTATGGTCCATTGTTTCTTCCCAATGGAAACATGTTAGTGACTTTAAATGTGGGTTGGAGCAATAGTTTGGGACACGGAACCAGTCTTGTGCCCTGGCGGGGATGGATGCTGGAAATAACTCCTGACGGAAAAATGGCGCCTATTGCAGCAGGAATGCGTTCACCGGCGGGTTATGGAATGAACAGCGAAGGTGATGTTTTTTATACAGAAAACCAGGGTGATTGGGTAGGTTCGGGAAGGATCTCACACGTGGAAAAAGGAGACTTTTTAGGAAATGCGGAAAGCCTTAACTGGAGTGGATTGCCTGATTCTCCGCTTAAGATTAAGCAATCTGATGTGCCAAATACAGGCGAGCCGTTATATGACGTAGCTCAAAAATTTACTGCTTTAAAAGCGCCTGCGGTCTGGCTTCCGCATGGAATCCTGGGAATTTCTACCTCCGGAATTTTAACTGACAATACCAACGGAAAATTCGGCCCTTTTGAAGGTCAGATGTTTGTGGGCGATCAGGGACATAGCAATATGGCAAGAGTAGATCTGGAAAAAGTAAAAGGAGAATATCAGGGGGTGGTTTTTCCATTCAGGCAAGGCTTTTCCTCTGGGATTTTAAGAATGGTTTGGGGAAATGATGCTTCGATGTTTGTCGGTATGACGAGCAGAGGATGGTCATCCATAGGAAAGGAATTGTTTAGTCTGCAAAGGGTAGTATGGACAGGAAAAATGCCGTTTGAAATGAAAACCATAAACGCCACTCCCGATGGTTTTGAAATAGAGTTTACTGAACCTGTGAATAAAAGTTCGGCTTCTGATCCTGCTTCATATAAGATCAAAGGCTTTAATTATAAATACCATTCTGATTATGGCAGTCCGGTAATAAACAATAAGGATTGTCCTGTCTTGGGCATAGTTGTTTCCGAAGATGGCTTAAAAGCAAGATTAGCGGTGGACGGATTGAGGTTAGGATATATTCATGAGATAACCGCAGAAGGGGTAGTTTCAACAGAGGGTAAAAAATTATTGCACAACGTAGGATATTACACATTGAATAATTTGCCTGAAGGGGAGAAGTTGAAAATTGCAAAATCTTCTGTCCATAATCACACCATTATGGCCGGGTCCAAGCCAGCTCTTAAAAATAATAAAGAGAAAAAAACTTCTACATCAAAGACAACAGGAAAAAGAATCGTAGTAAAGCCTGCAGGATGGGGCGATGTGGATTATACCATAAATATGGGAACAAAACCAGGTCTCAAATTCAATCCTGAACAATTCCAGGTGAGGGTAGGAAGCAAAGTGAAGGTTGTTTTTAATAACAATGATGACATGCTTCACAACTTTGTGATAGTACTGCCAGGTACTGCAATTGAAGTGGGAGAAATGGCAATGAAACTAGGACTTGAAGGTCAGGAAAAAAATTATATTCCCGAAACGGACAAGGTCTTATACTACACCAATTTGCTTCAACCAAATAGCTCGGAAACCATTTATTTTACGGCTCCTGAAAAACCAGGGGATTATGTTTATGAATGTTCTGTTCCGGGACATTTTTATTCTATGCAGGGGACTATGAAAGTAGTGAAGTAACGTTACTTTTGAGGATGATATTCGTGCAAGTAAAGAAATAAAAACTTAATAATGGTTGATATTACTACAGAGATCCTCATCTTAGCTCCAATAGAAAAAGTTGCAGCTTATGCTGCTGATCCGGATAATGCTCCGGAGTGGTACGTCAATATTAAATCAGTAAGTTGGGAAACTTCCAAACCCTTGAAAGTTGGTTCTCGAATAGCTTTTATTGCCCATTTTCTGGGAAAACAACTTTCTTACACCTATGAAGTTATTGAGCTATCGGAAAAGAAGATGACGATGCGGACAGCCCAGGGACCTTTTCCAATGGAGACTTCTTATTTCTGGGAGAAAATTAACGATAATACCACCAGGATGACTTTACGAAACAGTGGACAACCATCGGGATTCTCGAAACTGTTTGCACCGTTTATGTCTATTATGATGAAAAAAGCAAATCAAAAGGATCTAAAACACATAAAGGCTATTCTTGAAAGTAATGAAGGTAAATAGTTTTTTTTAGATATCTTCTGAGAACACACTCGTCTTTAAATCTTCTCGATTCTTTTTACTACCACCCTATTTCCTATCCAAATTTTTATTATGTATATGCCTTTTGGAGTATCATGGAAATCAATTTCCATCTTCTTGCTGATTTGACTGGGACTAAATCTTTTTGTTTTTAAAATCTTTCCCGTTAAATCCATAGCGGTTACCACCATTCCTCCTAAGTTCAAAGCGCTGAGTTTTAAGAAAAATGATTGCGAGGAGGGGTTTGGATAAATTTGGATTTCATCCGCCAATTCGTCTTCAGTTCCCGAGGGAATAAAAGTCGAACTTAGGTTTGAAATACATCCATTGATTTCAACCGATAAACTATAACCCGCATTAAGATCCGTAATCTTGATCTGCTTGCTATTTGCATTGATCTCTTTATTGTTTGAGAACCAGTGGTAATTTTCTGCTTCCACCGAACTCTCCAAAATGTCGGTTCCGTCAAAAAGGATAAGCGGCGTTTCTGGCTTTGATTGACCGCAATCTTTAGGTTTTACAGTTAAAAGAACTTCATCAAAATTACTTCCCAGTTTATCGTCTTTTGCAATCACAAGAAATTTATAATTTCCTGCCACCAAATTAGAGAGCTTCACGGAGGAGGAATAAACATTGTTCATGGTTAATCCCGGCCCGCTTAATTTTTTCCATATGTAAGCGCTTATTTTTCCATCAACGTCAGTGGCCGTTGCAGTAAAAGTAATAGAATCGAGAGGAAGCTGGATGGTTTGATCCTTTCCGCCATCAACAGTGGGAAATTTGTTGGCAAGAGGAACGGGAGCGCCTTTCTTCTGACTCAGCAGCCAATCCCACATTCTTTGATCTTTATAGGTTCTGGTCCAGGCATCATGGCCCTTAGCCTTGTAAATAGTAATATACGGACTACCTCCGCACGACCTTATGGTATCTACCATTTGGATACTTCTTTCCACGGGAACCCTATCATCCTCAGCATTATGAAAAACCCATATGGGAACGTTGGTATAATTACAAGGATTCCAAAATTCTCCTTGTCCACAAATTGGAACAATAGCTGCCACCTGTTTACTAAAATCACCGCCATAGAACCAGGTTCCTGACCCACCCATGCTTAAGCCTGTTACATAAATCCTGTCCGGATCTACTTTATAGGATGTTTTGGCAAATTCAATAAAATCGTTGATGGTTGGGGTAATATAGTACCATTCTCTCGGCGCCTGCGGAGTTAATAAAACAAAGGGAAAGTCCTTATCCTCATATTCTACCATTCTTGGCGCTCCCTGGGCAAGTACTTTACCTAATTCCGAAGTTCCGTTGCCAAGTTCTCCCAATCCATGAAGAAAGATAACCAGAGGGAAATTGCCTGAAGTTTTTGTTGCGTAATCGGCAGGTAAATATTCAAAAAAGCCAAGCGGCGCAGAAGTAGTTCCTAGAGGTTTAGGATTATTTCTTTCAGAAGGGGATTGGGCATTAGAATCGGTGTAAATGGATAAAAATAAAATGCAGAAGAGATAACAGGAGATTTTCATAGCTTTTTGATACTCTCCTAAAAAACGGAAACATGATCTTTTGGGTTTGAAGGAAAGTGAGGGAAGGAAATTAACCACGGAGAATAGGAGGTCCACACGGAGAATATAGAGAAAAAACTCTATGATCTCTGTGCAAATCTCTATGAACCCTGTGGTTAAATAACAGCTAAAATCATTTCATTGCCTCTTCTACAGACCTAAGCTCTTCATTTTTATAGAAACCATTGATCAAAAAAGCAATCCCTAATACTGACAAACATCCGATTACATTATACCAAAGATAACTTAGCTTAAATACCTCATATTCTATTAAAAAATGTATGGTTGTCACAATGATCTGAGCAATCAGTGCGGCATAAAATACAGCTGATCCTTTTATTGTCTTAAAGTAGAATGCTATAAGGAAAATGCCCAATATGGTTCCATAAAACAATGACCCCAAGATGTTTACTGCTTCAATGAGGTTTCCTAAACGGGAAGCGAATTCTGCAAATAATATAGCGAAAACTCCCCAGAATAAAGTAGACCATTTTGAAACAGATACATAATGGGCGTCCGTACCATCCTTTTTAAGAATTCTTTTATATATATCTACCACAGTGGTAGAAGACAAAGAATTGTAAGCGGAAGCAGCAGATGACATAGACGCTGCAAAGATCATAGCCAGCAAAACGCCGACGGTGCCTATAGGTAGATAATCAATGATGAAATTGATAAACATATAATCCGTGTCCTTGGGTACAGAGGGGTTGTTCTTCTTTACTATTTCAATAGCCTGGCTTCGGATGTGCTCTGAATCATCTTGTATTGCTCTCAGGTTTTGTTCGATTTCTTTGGTCTCGCTTCCGTTATTCTTTCCTGCTACATATAAATCCAACAGCTCCTTCTTTTCCCGGAAAGTAGTGTTGTATTCCTTTTCCAGTTCTTTGAATTCATCAGCATACGGAGAGGCATATATTTTTTCTTTTTCTACTTTATTAAAATAAATCGGAGGCTGTGAAAACTGATAAAATATAAATACCATTACCCCGATAAAAAGTATCAAAAACTGCATTGGGATTTTAAGTAATCCATTGAATAAAAGCCCTAAACGGCTTTGATATATCGATTGACCAGCAAGATATCTTCCCACTTGCGACTGGTCCGTGCCAAAGTAAGACAACTGAAGAAAAAATCCTCCGATCAATCCGGCCCAGATGTTATACCTGTTCTCAAGGTCAAAATCGAAAGTAATGGCATTAAGTTTTCCCATCGTTCCTGCCACATCTACTGCATTGGCAAAGGAAACATTATCAGGAAGTTTATAAATGACCATACAAGAAGCCACAAATAAACCCAGGAAGACAATACTCATCTGTAACTTATGGGTTTGACTCACGGCCATAGTGCCTCCTGAAACGGTATAAACAATCACTATCCCACCGATAAGGATATTGGTAAGGGTCAGGTTCCATCCTAAAATGGTGGAAAAAATAATAGAAGGAGCAAGTAAAGACAACCCTGTGGAAACGCTTCTCTGTAGAAGAAATAAAAAGGAAGCAAGGCTTCTTGTTTTCAGGTCAAATCGTTTTTCAAGGAACTCATAAGCCGTATAGACCTTTAATTTTTGGTAGAAAGGAACGGCTGTAATACACAGAACCACCATAGCAAGCGGCAATCCCAGGTAAAATTGAACGAACCGCATTCCATCAGAAAAACCTTGCCCCGGTGTGGATAGAAAAGTGATGGCGCTGGCTTGTGTTGCCATTACGGACAATCCAATGGTGAACCATGGGATCGTTGTGTTACCTACAAAATAACCGTGTAAATCCTTTTTACCCCTGCCTTTCCAGATTCCAAAAAGAACAATGGCAAAAAGCGTGAAAATCAATACAATCCAATCTGGCTGACTCATGAATAGGAAATGGTAAAGAAGTAAAGAAATAAGATATAAAAAATTAAGGAACCTATAACCAGCCAGTACATACCTTTCCAGGATTTAAAAAAAGGAGGCTTTTCTTCGATTTTATTATTATCCATTAGATTTTAAATAAAAGATGTAGACATAAGATAGAAGACACAAGATGTTATGAGTAGTTAGTCTTTAGTCTTGTCATATTTGAGATTTAACTTAAGATTAAAACTTCTCTGTTGCTGCCGATTTGATCTCTTTGTTGTGAGAAATTAAATTGCCGAAAATCCTTATTGCTCCGGGAACGCCTTGAGGCAACTGCCTGAACCATGAATAGGAGGTATAGATATAGGAGCCTTTTCCATATTCAGCAACAAGAATACCTCCTTCAAGGGCTTTTTCGTCCGGGTCATGTGAAGATATTAATGGTACGTAATTTTTGTCCCATTTACCTGGAAAGTACAGCCCTCTTTCCTGAACCCAACCTTCAAAATCTTTTAAAGTTATTTTATTGGGGAAATTCAACAATTGATGGTCTGCATTCAAAATTTTTACCGGGCTGTTTTCATTGGTAATTCTATCACGGGAAAGCTCTAATGGATAAGGAGCTGGATTGTCAACCAATAAACGGTGGCTGGTATTGTATTGAACTACAAGCTTTCCTCCCTGATGTACGTAAGCCATTAAGTTATGATGATTGGTCTTTAAGCTTTCATTGGTATTATACCCTCTGATACCTACAATGATGGCATCAAATTTCGCCAGTTCAGCGATCGAGCTTAATTGCTCATCGGTAAGCGTTGTGATAGTATAACCAGATTGTTTTAGAATGGAAGGAATGTCATCTCCTGCTCCTTCAATATACCCAATGTTTTTTCCCGCAATTGCCAAATCCACTTTGACTAGCCTGGCTGAAGCGTCGGGAAGCAGGACCTGAACCGGAATATGTTCATAATCTATAACTACCCTGCTTTTTGATGTCGTTTTATTACCAATTTTCACCAAGGCCTTTACTTCACCAGAAGCAGCTTTTTCATCTGGAATAAGTTGGAAGGTAAAATTTATATTGTTGTTTCCCCTGAATTCAAAAGGAACAGTTTTCGGTGTTACATTCCATCCCTGAGGGACCTCCAGCGACAGTTCTCCTTTAGTATCGGTTTGTGCGTTTAAAGCCACCTGAATGGTTTTTCCCTGGGCATTAGGAAAAATATACACTTTGTCATCCATTTTAGCTGTTACCAAAGGCAATACTTCCACCGTTCTGTACTTTTCTCCTTCTACCGGATCTGTCCATTTATACATAATAGGGCTTTCCAGTTTGAAAACCTGCCCGTCAATTTCTATTTCAAATTGAGTGGCAAAAGGAGCCTTATTGTCCGGGGTGCCTATTAATTCCTGATTTTGCACAGTGTACAATCCTTCGGAATAAGGATTTTTTAGCCAGTATTTTTCAGAATATTCTTTACTTTGCGATACATCAAATCTTGATTTGATGGTCAATTCCTGTCCGTTCAATAAAGATTTAGAAACCAACGTATCCTCTTTTCCTTGCTGATATAGTATTTTTTTTAAAGTGATCGGATAAGACGAACGATTCAAAATAAGCATTGTAAGATCAAGGGTTCCACCGGGAAAAGTTTGAAAGGAACTGGCTGTTGTTTCGTAATAAAAACCCGCACAAGACAATATAACCTTCAACAGCTCCTTAGATTTTTCTTTCTTCCAAAACTCATCCTCTATATTTTGTAGAGCCTTATTCGCTTTTATCAAAAGCGGAAGAGAGGCGGAGGGATCTGTGCTTTTAAAATTTTGTATTGCCTGGGTTATGAGCCTGGAGAATTCTTCAGCACCTTTTACTCTTTTCCAGGATAAGTCAATGTTTTCAAAAAGTGCATTGTCCGGCTTTTCGCCGATTATATAAGCAAGGTAATCATTTTTGCTTGCCCTTGTTTTCGGTACCCCAAATCCCTGGCTTTTATGCATTGTCCGGCTTTCTGCTGCTATTTCCGTATAAGATTTCCCTAATAGTGGATTATAGGTGCCGATGTCTACGGGTAGTCCTTTTTCTTGTCGCCAGGCATTCCAGTAAAGGGTTTTAGGCTGCCAGGTTGATACCCATTTCAACTGTTCAGGAAATTTTTTTGGATCAGCGGCGGCATTAAATGCTTCTTCAGCAAGAATGGCTGAAGCGGTATGGTGTCCATGCCCTCCTTCTCCTGTGCTGGGAAACCGCGTGACTATTATATCCGGACGTGTTTTTCGTATGGTCCATACTACATCACTCAGTATTTGATCTTTACCCCAAATTTTTAATGCTTCTTCAGGATTTTTTGAATAGCCAAAATCATTGGCTCTGGAGAAATATTGATCGGCGCCATCTATTCTTCTGGCAGCAAGCAATTCCTGTGTTCTGATTACTCCCAGCTGCTCTCTTATTTCCTTGCCGATTAGATTTTGTCCTCCATCTCCTCGAGTTAATGATAGGTAGGAAGTTTTTAATAATTTTTCGTTTGCAAAATAGGCCAGTAAGCTTGTGTTTTCGTCATCAGGATGGGCTGCTATGTAGAGCACAGAACCTACAGTGTTTAACTTTTTTAAAGCAAGCTCAATTTCACTTGAAGTTAAGGTTTGTATGGGTTGAGCTTTAAGGGAAAATAATGAAAGTGTAAATAAAAAAAATAAGCTTATCCTGATCCTATGCATTTTTTGAGTTTTTGGGGCCTAATATAAGACTAATTACAGTAAACGCCTAAGAAACCAAAGTATTGAATAGTGTACTATTTTTTTAATGACCACACAAAAAAAGAGCAAGTTTCCCTGCTCTTTTTTAAAGTTATTTTGAATCTCAATTATTCGCTGACGTTGGCTTTGATTTTCAATGTAG
>Ga0196965_1000598_pt1 | contig 18683 bp, 14 predicted proteins | sample S1_20metaG_FD_148668 | JGI IMG/M metagenome (GOLD analysis project Ga0196965, IMG submission 148668) | Soil microbial communities from Anza Borrego desert, Southern California, United States - S1_20 | ecosystem: Environmental > Terrestrial > Soil > Desert | place: USA: California | collected... | reverse complement strand
GGTCCACGATTCTCGGATGGACGCCTTGCTCGACAATGGGGACCGGACCAGCGCCCAGCGATTGCTGGCGATGACCTCCTTCGCGCGGCGGCCGGTCTATGAAGCGCGGCTGGCGCTGCAGACGCGCGCGCCCGACGCCGCGAGCCGCGTCGGGTCCCTTCCGCCCGAGGCGTCGGGCGATGCCGGCCTGCTGATGGACCGCGCCAACTGGCTTCGCAGCACGGGCCAGTCGCAGGCCGCGCGCGAGCTCCTCGCTGCGCCGCGCAGCTTGACCGCACGGCCGCGCGACGCCGAGAATTTCCTCGAGACCCTGCTCACCATGGCCCGGGCCGCGGCAGCCGACCGGCAATGGTCGCTCGCCTACCGGATCGCCAGCCAGGCCGACGCGGCGTTCGCGCCCGGCACCGACGTCTCCCAACGCTCGATGGGCGAGCGGGACGATTATACCAGCCTCACCTGGCTCGCCGGCACCACGGCGCTGCAGCGCCTCGCCCGGCCGCTCGATGCCGAACGGATGTTCGAGGCCTATGCGCGCGGCGGCCGCTCGCTGCAGGTGTTGACCAAGGGCCGCTTCTGGGCGGGGCGCGCCGCGCAGGCGGCGGGCCGCAGCGCCGAGGCGGCGGCCCATTACGAGGCGGCGTCGCGCTACCCCGAGCTGTTCTACGCGCAGCTCGCCCTCGAGCGGCTCGGCCGGCCGGTGCCGGCGCCGGCGGCGGCGGCCGTCCAGCCGACCGAAGCCGAGCGGCTCGCCTTCCAGCAGCGCAGCCTGGTCCAGGCCACGCGCCATCTCGGCCAGGCGGGCAATTGGGGGGACCAGGCGCTGTTCGTGCGGGCCCTTTCGGAAGCTGTCGACACCGACCGGGACCGCCAGCTCGCAGTCGACTTCTCGCGCGCGATCGCGCGGCCCGACCTCGCCGTCTGGGTCGCCCGGAGCGCGCGCAACGGCGGCTCGGCATTTTATGTGCGCCCCTCTTGGCCGGAAGTCTCGATCCCGCCGGCGCAGAGCAGTTACTGGTCCTTCGCGCACGGCATCATACGCCAGGAAAGCTCGTTCGATCGCGCCGCCGTCAGCCATGCCGGCGCGCGCGGCATGATGCAGCTGATGCCCGGCACCGCCCGCGAGGTCTCCGGCCGGATGAGCCTGCCTTACGATTTCGGCCGGCTGACCTCGGATCCGAGCTACAATATCAGCCTCGGCACCTCCTATGTCGCCACGCTAATGGAGCAATGGGGCGGCAATGCGGTGCTGACCGCCGCATCGTACAATGCCGGGGCCGGCAACGTCCGCCGGTGGATCGCCGAGAATGGCGACCCGCGCATGCCGCATGTCGACGTGCTGCAGTGGATCGAGGCGATCCCGTTCAGCGAAACCCGCGGCTACGTGCAGCGGGTGATCGAGAATGCGGTCGTCTACGACGCGATGCATCCGCAGCGGGCGCGCAGCCCGGCCAACGGGCGCACCAGCTGGTATCTCGGTCGGCCGCCGCAGCGGCTGTGATGGCCGAGGCGGGCGAGCGCGCGAACCCGATCACGCCTGCGGGCTATCGGCGGCTGCGCGAGGAATATGAAACGCTCTACGCGGTCGAGCGGCCGACGCTGGTCGAGACCATCGCCTGGGCCGCCGCCAACGGCGACCGCTCCGAGAATGGCGACTATATTTACGGCCGCAGGCGGCTGCGCGAGGTGGACCGGCGCATCGACTGGCTCTCGAAGCGGATGAAGTGCGCCAGGGTCACCGATCCGGCGGACCAGCCGGACCGCGGCCGCGCCTGGTTCGGCGCCACCGTGACTCTCCTCGACGAGGACGGAGAGGAGCGGGTCGTCACCCTGGTGGGCGAGGATGAGGCCGACGCCGGCGAAGGGCGCATCAGCTGGCGCTCGCCGCTCGGCCGCGCGATCCGCGGCGCCGCCGTGGGCGATCTTCGCCGCGTCACGCTGCCGGGCGGCGAACGCGACTACGAGATCGTCTCGATTTCCTACCCCTAGCGGAGACGGCGGTGGGCGAGATGCCAGGCGCCCTGCGCGAGCGCCGAGCGGATCTCCAGGTCGGTGAGACACAGATCGCGGTCGACGTCGGCATGGCGGCGGAACCAGACATTGGCGCGCTCGGCGGTACGCTCGTCGATCCGGCCGCCCCTCGCGCCGGGCCAGCCTGTCCGCACGATCTGTCGGCCCTCGGGCGTCTCGGCGAGCCAGGGATCGAGGATGTCGACGCCGGGACCGGTGAGGCCGCCGCCGCCCCGGCGCTCGGCCCAGGCGCTGCCCTCGTAGCGATAACGCCCGGAGCCGTAATCGTCGTAGGTGGCGCAACCCGCCAGGACCGAGGCCGCCGCGAGCGCGAAAATCAGGTGCATCTTCGCTCTCCCTCAAGCTGATGCTATCAGGGCCTCAATGAGCGCGACCCGAAAAAGTTTCGGTAGCTTAACCATCGCGCCTGCGCCTGTCCCGTTTCGGGACATTCCCGCGAGTGCCCAGCCGGTTGCCGCGCTTTCGAAAATGCCGCAAATCGGCGGAACGAATGGTCTTAATCTGCGTTAAAGGGGGGCGAAAATCTATTGGACGAGCGGGAGCAAGACAATTTCATTGGCAGAGCCGGCGGCGGGGGGCCCCGAACAAATCATAGGCCGTGCGCTGAGCGCGCTTCGTGCGCGCGGCGACGCCGTGCAGCAGGCGCTGGATGAAATCGATGCCCCGATCTACGTGACCGACACCGAAGGCGCGGTCGCCTATTTCAATAAGGCCTGCATCCCCTTCGCCGGCCGGACGCCCGTGATCGGCGAGGACCGGTGGTGCGTGACGTGGCGCCTCTTCACCGAAGAGGGCGAGTTTTTGCCGCACGACCAATGTCCGATGGCGGTGGCGGTACGCGAGCGGCGGCCGGTGCGGGGCGTCGAGGCGATCGCCGAGCGTCCGGACGGCAGCCGGCTTCATTTCCGACCCTTTCCGACCCCCGTCTTCGACGATGCGGGCACGTTCACCGGCGCAGTGAACCTGCTGGTCGACATCAGCAACCGCAAGCGGGCCGACTATCTCGCCGCCCAGGCGCAGCGGTGCCGGCGCCTCGCAGGCACGATCGGAGACCGCAGCACGGTCGAGACGCTGAGCCGGATGGCGGCCGAGTACGAGGCCGAAGCCGGAGCCCTCGACCGCCCCAATTAGGGCACGCTCTCCCCGACCACGTTGCCCGCGGGCGCATAGCGGCAGATCAGAAAATCGTTCGCCCGGCCGCGGTGCAGGGCGCACCCGACGCGCGTGGTCGTCCGCCAGATCATCTGCGTGTAATGGCCGACGTCGCCGAATTCGCCGCTGCGGCTGACGTGCGGAACGGTGCCGGGAACGAAGATCGATTTCTCCTCGGCCCAGCTGCCGATCATCTCTTCGATCGAGAAGGCGCCGGCGGTGCCCATCCACAGATTCTCCCCCTGGCCGGGCCGGGTCCCCGGCGGCGAATGGGCCAGGCGGCCGCGTGCGGCCAGCGCCGGGCCGTAGGAGGCGGCCGCCGAGGCGAGGTTCCCGTCCCAGGCGAGAGGCGGCGTGCCGACCGCCGCGCGCTCGCGGTTGTGGAGAGCCAGGATGCGGCGGGCAAAATCCGCCAGGTCCTGCCGTCCCGCCGCCGGTCTTTCGGTGACGACCAGCTGTCCGTCCGCCCAGGGCGGTCAGTCCGGATCCCCGCCGCCGGAGCAGCCGGCCGCGAGGAGCAGCGCCAGTGCGATTCCGCTTCGCGTCATGCTTCTTGACTAGCCTTGCGCACGGCGCGCGGCCAGCGGCATGCTCGCGCGGCTTTGCCATGCGGCCGCGCGGCGCTACAGCGGGAGCATGCCAGAGACCCGCAATGCCCAGACCGGCAACGTCGCCTTGCTGATCGACGCCGACAACGCCTCGCCCGACAGCCTCGATGCTGTGCTGACCGTCCTCGCCGAGCTCGGCACGGTCAACATCCGCCGCGCCTACGGCAACTGGAGCAAGGCGGCGCTGAAAGGCTGGGCGGAGATGACCCACCGCCACGCGATCGAGCCGCACCAGCAGTTCGACATCACCAAGGGCAAGAACGCGACCGACATGAAGATGACGATCGATGCGATGGACCTGCTGTTCGGCGGCCGGGTCGACGGGTTCGGGATCATGTCGAGCGACAGCGACTTCATGCCGCTCGCCATGCGCATCCGCCAGGACGGGGTGCCGGTCTACGGCTTCGGCACGCAGCGCGCGCCTGTCTCCTTCCAGCAGGCCTGCAGCCGCTTCATCGACGTCGGCGCGCTCGCCAAGGCGGAGGAGGTCGAGGACAGGCCGGCGGGGAAGACGCCCGCCGCGCCCCCGGCCAAGCAGCCGATCGACGAGGAGCTGGTCAAGCTTCTCGGCGCAGCCTTCCGCGCCTCGAAGCGCGACGAGCGCGGCTATGCCAGCCTGTCCGAAGTCGGCCAGCGCGCCGGCAACCGCTCCTCGTTCGACGCGCGCAGCTACGGCTATCCCGGCCTCGCCGAGCTCATCGACGACATCCCGAACTTCGCGACGGAGCGGAGGCAGGATGGGCGGGTGTATGTGAAAAGGGTGCGGTAGGGGTCGGGCAAGGCACCGGACCGGAATCACTAGGCAAAACTATTTGGGTTGGCGGCTCTTCAGGAGCGCTTAGTCGGTTCCTTGGAGTAAATTCGCGTCGGCTGCCGCTTCTTTTTTTCCACCACGAACTCACGATTCTGGCCACCCCAATGTCCGAGATTTCCGCTCCCTGGAGGAGTGAGATAAGGCTCCATCATTCGCGCAGCGTCCGCCGGGGACGCCGTTGCCAGTGGCCCCTGCCCGCTGATGGCAGGAGCAGTTTCGTTCCGGAGGCCTCGCACATCAGACGCTACAGAATCCACCGTCGCTGCTATGCGTTCAAGCTGGGTCGAAAGATCAGCGATATCGGGCTTCGCAACGTGGTTCGTCTCTGAGGCCTCTGAGACTGGAAGACCTATCAGATCCTCACCGAGTTTCTCCCACCATACATCGAACCTCCGCTGGAGTTCATCGACACGTGAATCCAGAGCGCGGATGAGAACTTCACACAGCCGATATAAACCCTCTTTTTCGAGTGTCACCGCTTGGAACTGCGACAGCGGTGTTCCCGACAAGATCCCCGGTGGAACTCCGCATAGGAGTGGAACTACGAACGTCTGATCCATGTGCTTGGCAATCGCACCCGCCTCGAAATGAAGCCAGGGGCGCAGCAGACTCGCGCGCGTGACGACAATCACACCGGCGTTTGAGGCATCGATCGCACGAGCAATTTCAGTGAACCAGGGTTTTCCGCCCGGAATGTCCTCCGACGACACAAAGATGTCGCTAGTGGACAGGACCATTTTCAATAAGTCCTTCAACCGGCGCGCTATATTTTCTGACTCGCCGCCGGACCAGCTGATGAAGAGGCTTCCCATTTCAGCATATTGCCAGCTTTGATGAAGGTTTGCTACCTCGTCAGCTTCCGATACGTCACCCTATGCGGCCGGTCCGCCTCCGGACCCAGCCGCCGCCGCTTGTCTTCCTCGTAGCTCTCGAAATTGCCTTCGAACCATTCGACGTGGCTGTCGCCTTCGAAGGCGAGGATGTGGGTTGCGAGGCGGTCCAGGAAGAAGCGGTCGTGGCTGATGACCACCGCGCAGCCGGCGAAATTCTCGAGCGCCTCCTCCAGCGCGCGCAGCGTCTCGACGTCGAGGTCGTTGGTCGGCTCGTCGAGCAGGAGGACGTTGCCGCCTTCCTTCAGCATCTTGGCCATGTGAACGCGATTGCGCTCGCCGCCCGACAATTGGCCGACCTTCTTCTGCTGGTCCGGACCGCGGAAGTTGAAGGCGCCGACATAGGCGCGGGTGCCGATCTCGTGCTTGCCGAAGCGGAACACGTCCGAGCCGCCGGAGACCTCTTCCCAGACGTTCTTGTTCGGATCGAGCGCGTCGCGCGACTGGTCGACATAGCCCAGATGGACCGTGTCGCCGATCCGGATCGAGCCCGAATCCGGCTGCTCGGCGCCGGTGATCAGCTTGAACAATGTCGTCTTGCCGGCGCCGTTGGGGCCGATCACCCCGACGATCCCGCCCGGCGGCAGGCTGAAGCTCAGATCGTCGAACAGCAATTTGTCGCCATAGGCCTTGCTAAGGCCCTTCGCCTCGATGACGGTGCCGCCGAGCCGCTCGGGGACCTGGATGAGGATCTGCGCCTTGCCCGGCGTGCGATTCTCCTGCGCTTCGACCAGCTCGTCGAACGCCTTGATCCGGGCCTTGGACTTTGTCTGGCGCGCCTTGGGCGAGCGGCGGATCCAGTCCAGCTCCTCCTGGATCGCCTTCTGCTTGCCCTGCTCCTCGCGCTCCTCCTGCTCGAGGCGCTTCGCCTTCTTCTCGAGATAGCCCGAATAATTGCTCTCATAGACATAATAGCGGCCGCGATCGAGTTCGAGCACCCAGTTGACCACATTGTCGAGGAAGTAGCGGTCGTGGGTGACGAGGATGACGTTGCCGGCATAATCGACGAGATGCTTCTCCAGCCACTGGACGCTCTCGGCATCGAGATGGTTGGTCGGCTCGTCGAGCAAAAGGATGTCGGGCTTCGCGAGAAGCAGCTTCGTCAAGGCGACGCGGCGTTTTTCGCCGCCGGAGAGAGTGTCGATCGGGCTGTCGCCGGGCGGGCAGCGGAGCGCATCCATCGCGATCTCGAGCTGATTGTCGAGGCTCCATCCGTCGACCGCGTCGATCTTCTCCTGGAGCTCGCCCATCTCGGTCATCAGGGCGTCGAAATCCGCGTCTTCCGGCGGGTCGCCCATGAGGGTCGAGATCTCGTTGAAGCGGTCCATCATGTCGGCGACGGGGCGGACCCCGTCCATGACGTTCTCCTTGACCGTCTTGGCCGGATCGAGCTGCGGCTCCTGTTCCAGATAGCCAACCCTTATCCCCTCGCCCGGCCAGGCCTCGCCGCTATATTCGGTGTCGCGCCCGGCCATGATCTTCAGCAGGGTCGACTTGCCCGACCCGTTCGGGCCGATGATCGCGATCTTGGCGTCCGGATAGAATTGCAGATGGATGCCGTTGAGGATCGGCTTGGCCTGACCCGGAAAGGTCTTGGTCAGGTTCTTCATGACGAAGCTATACTGTGCGGCCATGGCGGCGCTCGCTCTCCGGTCGATGCTGGAATGTTGCGGGAATTGCGGCGCTTACCTAGTGCGCCGCGGCGGGATTGGCAAACCCGGGAGCCGCGCCTAAGCCGGCGCGATGAAAAAGCTCCTGCTCGCCCTCGCCGCCCTTCCCCTCCTGTCCTCTGCCGCCGTCTCGCAGGAAACACGCTCGATCCGCCAGCGCGCGCCCGAGCTGCGCGACGAAGCCCTGTATCGCGACACGGTGGCCTGGAACATCACTGAAGGCCTCACCACCGAAGTCGGCGCGCGGCTCGCCGGCACCGAGGCCGAGGAGCGGGCGCGGACCTGGGCGGTGAGGACGCTGACCGGCCTGGGCTTCTCGAACGTGCGGGTCGAAACGTTCGACATGCCGGTCTGGGTGCGCGGCGAGGAGCGAGCGGAGATCGTCTCGCCCTTCCCGCAGAATCTGGTCGTCACCGCGCTCGGCAACAGCGGCGCTACGCCGGCGCGCGGCATCACCGCAGAGGTGGTCGCGTTCGAGACGGTCGAGGATCTGGAGCGGGCGCCCGACGAGAATGTCCGCGGCCGGATCGTTTTCGTGAGCCATGCGATGCGGGCGACCCAGGACGGCTCCGGCTACGGCTATTTCGGCCGCGCCCGGCGCGACGGCCCGTCGATCGCGAGCCGCAAGGGCGCCGCGGCGATCGTCATCCGATCGATCGGCACCGACTATCACCGCAATCCGCACACCGGCGTCCAGACCTGGGCCGAGGGGGTGCGGCCGATCCCGGCGGGCGCGCTCTCGATCCCGGACGCCGAGCAGCTTCAGCGCATCTTCGTCCACGCCGGCGACTCACGGATTCGGATGCGGCTCGTTCTGACGCCGCGCAACGTCGGCACCCGCCAGTCGGGCAACGTCATCGCCGAGGTGCCGGGACGCGACCCCTCCGCCGGAATCGTCCTGGTCGGCTGCCATCTCGACAGCTGGGATCTCGGCACCGGAGCCGTCGACGATGCGGCGGGCTGCGGCATCGTCACTGCCGCCGCGCACTATATCCGCCGCGCCGGCCAGCCGCTGCGGACCATCCGCATCGTCTGGTTCGGGGCCGAGGAGGTCGGGCTTTTGGGCGGCTACGACTATTTCCGGCGCCACCGCGGCGACAATCATGCGGTCGTCGCGGAGAGCGACTTCGGCGCCGACCGCGTCTGGCAGTTCAAGTCGCGCCTCAACCCCGCAGCCCGCCCGGTGGTCGACGCGATCGCCCGCTTGCTGTTCCCGCTCGGCATCGTGCGCGGCTCGGTGACCGAGGCGAGCGGATCGGACATCTTCCCGCTCGTCTCGAGCGGCGTGCCGACCTTCGAGCTCAGCCAGGACGGCACCCGCTATTTCGATCTCCACCACACGCCCGACGACACGCTCGACAAGATCGACCCGGCGCAGCTCAGGCAGAATGTCGCCGCCTGGACGGCGATGCTGGCGGTCGCGGCGGAAGCGCCGGGCAATTTCGGGCCGGTCGCGCCGGTCCAGCAGTAGCGCGTCGAATGGACGCGTTAAGACCCGACCGGGTCATTACCTTCGCGCGGGCCTTCGACGGCTAGTAGCTCTAGTGCCTCAATTTCTTGCAGGTTGCGTCCAGCGATGCCTTGCAGGTCGCCGTACATGCCCGCGGTAGACTCGACCACCGAGTGTATCTGCTCTTCGCGCCTGGCCCACAGTTTGGTCATCGCCCTGCGTTCCCTACTGAGATCCTCCTGCATGTCAGTGAACTTTTCCACTATCGCCTCGACACGCTGTCTGAACCGGGGTCCAGTCAGATATTCATAGATCATTTCCGATTTTGTCTGCTGACCCTCGCCAGCCTGTCGAGCAGCCGAAAGGGCAATCAATGACTCCCGAAGGGCCACAGCCACTGCGCCAGCACATTTCGGTTCAGTCACCCAGACGCCGTCGATGAGGTCGAAAGCCACGTTCATGTCCCGCGGGAGCGCTTGCGAAACAATGAGCGCGAGGTCGGCCTTCGCGTTCCGCTGGTCCGCCCTCAGTTTTGCAAGCCAACCGTCAGACCAGTTCTTGGTCCGTTTCGCCTCCCAGAGAATAGTCCCAGCTTCTTGGCCATTCGATCCGAAGACTCTATGGATAAGGTCGCCGCCGTACTCTCCCTTTGCTACGGGCACAATCGTATCGCGTGGAAACTTAGTAGCCAACATCGACTCTAGATCTAGTTCTTGAGCTTCGCCTTGCAGCTGCTGCGAACCCTGCTCTGCCCTGCGCTTGAGATCCTCGATTTGCCGCTGCATCCCAGCAATTTGTTCCTCCTTTTCACGTAGTTTGAGACGCTCGTCCTCGATCGCTTCGCGTTTGGCAGCTTCCCGCACCTCGGCGGTGATACTCTGCACACGCTTTTGCACGGTCACCTCCAATTCCCTTTGGGCATCCTCCAACTTTCGCTGCTGTTCGATCACGGCAGCTTCTGTCTTTGCGGCCTCTTTGAGTTTTTCCTCCCGTCTACGAAGAAGATCTTGCAAGTCGGCAAGTTTGACGTCCTTCTCTGAAAGCTCATCGCCCAATAGAAGGCGCGCTCGTTTCTGTTCTTCCGCTGCAATTTTCTCGCGTTCCGCACTGATTCGTTCGGACACCCGTTTTTCGATCTCAGCCGCCTTGCGTTCTAACGCGGTAGCCTGTTCGGCAACCGCATTCTCGCGCGATGTGATCGCCTCGTCCTTCTCGAACAGGAGCCGTTCGTACTCCCTCTTTGTTGCGGCGATCAAAGGCGCAGCAAGGGACTCGGTGAGGCGGATTTCTTTGCTGCAGTGGGGGCAAACGAGCGTAGGTTCTGACATGAGACTGCTCCGGGCTGCGCCAAAGGCCTAACCTACCTGCCGAAGCTAAACGGGCAAGGGAGACAGCACCTTTTCGGTGGGCGACGTATCCAACGGACGCGGCGTCACATGCGAATGCCGACCGCCGTATTCACGAACACCGCAACGCACTCGCCAGGACGGCTCCCCCTTCTCTTTTCGAAAACGGAAGACAGCTTCCGGAATTGTATCCGGTCACGCTTGTTGGTCGGGGAGACAGGATTCGAACCTGCGACCCTCTGCTCCCAAAGCAGATGCGCTACCAGGCTGCGCCACTCCCCGACGATCGGGTCGAAGTGGTACTTCGACCCGGGGCAGGAAGGAAGAGGCAAGTCCCTCTTCCTTCGTTCCTCGATCGAAGTCCCACTTCGACCGAAATCCTGGTGGGCCCGGAGGGATTCGAACCCCCAACCTAGCCGTTATGAGCGGCCGGCTCTACCGTTGAGCTACAGGCCCCACCGCCGGCCGGGATAGCGGCGCCGGCGGCGGCGCGCTAGGCCGCGCGGCCCCGGCGGCAGGCGGCGAGGATCTCCTCGATCGAAGCGGGCGCGACGCCGCGCGCCGCGAGCAGGTCGAGCACGCCGTCCCACCAGCGGTAGAAGCAAGCGAGGTCCGCATCGTCGCGGACATAGGGCGTGTGGCCGGGCTCGACCGAGGGCGAGTGCCAGGAGAGGCTGAGCAGGCGGACGCCGTCGTCGAGCAGCCGTTCGATCGCCCGCTTCGCCTCGGCGAGCGGAACCCCCTCGGGCGTCAGCGCGACGCGGGTGAGCAGGCGCCCGCGCGAAAGCAGGCCGCGGCCGCGCGGGACCTTGCCGGCGGCGCGGTAGAGCGGGCGCCCCCACCGCCGCAGCAGGCCGAAATCGACCGTGCTGAGCGGCACCTCGATCAGCCGCCCCACCCGGTACGGCCGCGGCTCCATCGCGGTGAAGTCTGGGCCCCCTTCGACGCGGTAATCGTGGAGCGGACGGATCGAGACGTCGACCTCGTAACCCGCCTCGGCGAGCAGCCGCGCGGTGTGCGGGCCGATCCCGTAGCGGCCGGCGCGATAGACGGTGGGGCGACGGCCGAACGCGCGTTCCAGCGCCTCGGTGAGCCGCAGGAGCTTCGCCTGCTCCAGGGCCTCGGGAAGGTTGCCGACGAAGCTGTTGCGGACGGTGATCTCCTCGTCGAAGGGCGGATTCACCCAGGGATGGAGCTGGGTGCCGATGCTCGCCTCTCCGGCGTCGACGAATTGGCGAAGGACGGCGACGCTCGCCGGATCGACGGCGATCGGATAGTCGACGAGGTAGAGTGGCTTCACGCCTCCGTCGGCGAGCCGGCGGTGCGCCTCGCTCAGGCGCCGCATGTGGGTGGTGCCGTGCCGGTCCCGGGTAAAAGGCTTCGTCCAGTCGAACTCCTCCTCGGTGTCGACCGAGACCGTGAAGCGGCGTCCGAAGCTTTCGGGCAGGTCGAGATAGGCGCCCGGCGGCGGCGGCCGGTCGAGCCGGCCGAAATCCGCGTCGTCTGCGCCTTTGGCCCCCGTCACCCTTTGCCTTCGCCGCCCTGCCCGGCCGTGCGTTCGGCGGGTTCGTGCGGCGGAAGATAGAGGGAGAAAAGCGCCTCGCCAATGACCAGCGCCCCTCCGACCGCTTCGGCGAGGTTGCGCACAAGCCTGAGCGAGAAGCCGAGGCCGAGCACCGGTGCGCCCGGCCAATCGCCTTCGGGACTGTAGCCCGGATCGAGCAAGGCGCCCTCGTCCAGGCCGGCGATCGCGCGCGGCCGCTCGATGGAGAGGCAGAGCATACGCTCCCCGCCCACAGCCTTCAGCGTCATCGAGGCTGCGATCGACTCGCCCTCACGGGCGAGGCCGACCGTGGCGGCGAGCAGGCGCGAGAACATGCGCTCGGCGGCGCCTGCCTCGACCCGCGCCGGAGGCAGGTTGCGCGCGATCTCGATCGCGATGGTGGCGCGGCGCTGGCCGGCGACCCGCTCATAGGCGTCGTGGAGGCGGCACAGCAAAGCGACGGCGTCGATCGGGGCATCGTCGAGGTCGAGCCGCCGCGTCTCGATGCGCGCAGCGGTGTCGAGGTCGTCGACGGCCGTCAGCAGGCGCCCGGCCTGGGTCATGATGTCGGCGGCGCGCGCCCGATAGGACGTCTCGGCGGGGCCCATATATTCGCCGTCGATCATCTCGGCGAAGCCGACGATCGCGTTGAGCGGGGTCCTCAGCTCGTGGATGAGCTGGCGCAGCGAGTCGGCGGGGAGCTGGGTCCCGAACACGCCCTCGCCTTCCCGTTCGGCCAAAGAGCGCGCGACCTCGTCGACCCGGGGGCGACGCGCGCTGCCGCGATAGCCCAGGAAATGGCCCCGATGGGCATCGAAGAACGGGACGCCCGAGATGCGCCAGTCGCCGGCCGCTGCGCCTTCGCCGGCGACGCTGAACCGGGCGTCGCGGAACGGCGCGCGCTTCTCGAACGCGCCGGCGGCCTGGCCGTCGACTCCGAACTGGCCGCGCTCGGCGATCGAGGCGATGCTCTGCCCGACCAGCGGACCGCGGGGCGCGCCTTCCACCCAGAGGATGATCCCGTCCGTTCCGCATTCCCAGCGGAATCCGTCCGAGGGTTCCGCCTCCGGCTCCTCGATCTTCGGCGGCGGCGCGGCTTCCTTCTGGCGGCGATAGGCCTCGATGCGCGCGACGAGGTCGCGGATCTGCGCCTCCCCGCCGTCCGCCGCGGCTGCGCCGGCTGCGCCTTCCGGCCCGCCGAGGGCGAAGTCGCTGGATCCGAACGCGGCGAGCGCCTGCTCGACCTCCGGGGGCAGGTCGCGGCGATGGCGCAGCAGCCCGCGCGCGGTCGGGGTCAGGCGCGGCAGCAGCTCGAGCCATTCGTCGGCGCCGAGGCGGCAGGTCGAGATCAGCGGCTGCGCAACCGAAGGATGATCGTCGGCGAAGAAGGCGAGCAGGCGCGGCTCGATCCGCCGCCAGGAAAGCGTCACGGCCGTCTGCTGGCGGACGGCGAGGCCGACCTCGTCCCGGTGCTCGCCGAGGAACAGGAAGGCCTCGTCCGCCTCGGCGCCCGCGGGGGCGCCGCGCCGCTGCGCGAGCAGGTCGACGAGCTGGCGCCACTTGGCCGCGCGTTCGCCAGCGCCGCCGGCAGGCTGCGCCAGGACCGTCGCGATCGCGTCGTCGAACCGCACGCTCTTCCTCGCCGTCACAGGAGCGGCAAGAGCCGCCCGATAGGCCGGGTTAACGGAGCCGCCCGAGGTGCGGAAGCCGTCATTTTCGAGCGTCGCGTTTCGGGACGCGGGGCACCCCGAAAGAAAAGGGCGCCGGCACCTGGCCGACGCCCCATCTTTCGGTTTCGAACTTTGTCCTCAGCGCGGCGGCTGCTGGAGCCAGAGCAGCCAGTAGGCGGCGAGCTCGGAGCGAGGACCGGTGATCGCGCGGAAGGCAGCCTCGGCCTGCGGACGCTGGCCGGCGAGCGCGTAGGCGATGCCGAGGCGGGTATTGACCAGATTGGCGTCGACTCCGCCTTTCTGGAGCGCCGCCTGGTAGAGCGCGATCGCTTCGGGATAGCGCGCATAGCCCAGGAAGGCGTCGCCGGTGCGCAGCGCCGGTGTGCCGGTCGCGGCCGCGAGCGCGCTGCGCTGCGACGCCGGCAGGTCCGCGCGGTCGGCGGGAAGGCGGCCGTTGGCGGTGGCGAGCAGCTCGCGGAAAGGCGAGCGGCTGGCGTCGACCATGCGGCGGGCGATGCCGGCGTCGAGCACGGCCTTGGCCTCGGCCGGGTAGCCGCCCTGGTTGAGGCTGTTGGCGAACTCGTAATAATCGCGCTCCCCGGCCAGCGCGCCGGCGGCGAGCATCAAGCGGGAGAGGTCGATCTGCGCCGCGGCGTCGAGGCCCGCGACTTCGCGATAGGTGAGCAAGGCGTCGCGCCAGTTGACCGCGGTCGGATAGGCGCCGACCAGCGCGCGGCCGAAGCCCAATGCGCGCGCGCGGATCGCCGGATCGCGCGACTCGAACGATCGGGCGAGCGCGAACCGGTACCAGCTCTCGGGGGCCGGACGTCCGGCCGAAGTGCTGGCGGTGATCGCATTCTGCAGGGCGGTGAGGCCTTCGCCGACACGGCCCTGATTGATCCGGAGCTGCGCCAGGCGGGCCTGGACGTCGATGTCGTTCGGCTGCAGCTGGCCGAGACGCGTCAAGGCGCGCTCCGCCTTGGCATTGTCGTTCGCGCCGAGGGCGAGATCGGCCTGGGCGCGGAGGAGCACGACCAGCTCCTCGGGCGGAGCGGCGCCGCTGTCGACCGCCATGTCGATCCCGCGCGCCATCATCGCATTGTCCCGGCGCTGGTCGGCGATCCGCATCTGGAAGCGGGCGAAGGCGTAGCGGGCGTCCGCGCCGCGCACCACCGGCTGGGCCGCGGCGAGGGCGGCATCCTGTGCCGCGCGGTCGGTGCCGCCGGCGGCGGTCTCGAGCGGGACGAGGACGGCGCGCTCCTCGCGGCTGAGATTGAGGACCCGTCCCTGGGGCTGGGCCGGGGCGGCGGCAGGCTGCTGCTGGCGGTTGCGCCGCTGCGCATCGGCGGGAGCGGCAGAGAGGACGGCGGAGCCGCCGAGCGCCGCGACGAGCGCCATCCTGGAAACCGACATCATGATCTGGAATGCCTCCTGTTTTGCCGCGTGCGGGGTGCGGCGAATCCCTGTCCGTCAACGGCAATCGAGCGGGTGGCTCTTAGCGTCAATCCGCGGCGCTTTCTAGCGTTCCCCCGCTGAACGCCGCTTGAACCGGAAAATGGCGGAAATCGTACCTTTTCAGCGGGTTCTCGAGCGCGTTGACGGTCGCGGCGGGGCTCTTTAACCGGCGCGGATGCTCGCTGTCATCTCGCCGGCCAAGACGCTCGACTTTGCGCGTCCGCTGCCCGACCTGCCGGTCACGTCGCCCCGCTTCGCCGCCGACGCGGACCGCCTCGCCGCGGCGGCCGCCAGGCTGTCTAAGGCGAAGCTCGGCTCGCTGATGCACATTTCCCCCAGGCTCGCCGAGCTCAACAGCGGCCGCTTCCGCGGCTTCGCCGGCCAGCCCGAGCGACCGGCCCTCTACGCCTTCGCCGGGGACGTCTATGTCGGCTTCGAGGTCCACAGCCTCGACGGGGAAGCGGTATCGTTCGCGCAGGAGCATCTGCGCATCCTCTCCGGCCTCTACGGACTGCTTCGCCCGCTCGACGCGATCCGGCCCTACCGCCTCGAAATGGGCACGCGCTGGGCTCCCCGCCGACGCGACCTCTATTCCTACTGGGGCGCGCGGATCGCCGAGATGCTGGCGGCGGACGCCGCGGCGCAGGGCGACCGCGTGGTGGTCAACCTCGCCAGCAAGGAATATTGGCGCGCCGCCGAACGCCATCTCGACCCCCAGATCGAGGTGATCGAGATCGATTTCCGCGAGGAAGGGCCGGAAGGGCCGCGCTTCGACACCTTCGCCGCAAAGCGGGCCCGCGGCATGATGGCGCGCTACATTTGCGAGCATCGGCTCGACGATCCGGAGGCGCTCAAGGGCTTCGACAGCGACGGATATCGCTACGATCCCGAAAATAGCGACGGCCGGAGGTGGCGCTTCTCGCGGACATGACTATCTAGGGGCCGTCGCGCGCGTACGCGTACGTACGTGCGCGCGCGGGGTTCCGCCGGGGCATTCGCTTCGCTAGGGTCCCCTTCTCTCTCCACGGCGCCGCGGGGCGCGCCGCAACAACCGAGCACAGGAACAGCAATTGGCCAGCGCACCGCCGACCATCGAACCCAGCGACATCTCCCCGATCTCGATCGTGGAGGAGATGAAGACCTCCTATCTCGATTATGCGATGTCGGTGATCGTCAGCCGCGCGCTGCCCGACGTGCGCGACGGCCTCAAGCCCGTCCACCGCCGCATCCTCTACGCCTGCCAGGAAGGCGGATTCCTGCCCGGCCGGCCCTACCGCAAGTCGGCCAAGATCGTCGGCGACGTGATGGGCAACTACCACCCGCACGGCGACAGCGCGATCTACGACGCGCTCGCCCGGATGACCCAGGACTGGTCGATGCGGGTCCCGCTGATCGACGGCCAGGGCAATTTCGGATCGATGGATCCCGATCCGCCGGCCTCGATGCGCTACACCGAGGCGCGGCTCGCCAGGGTCGCCGCCACCCTTCTCGACGATCTCGACAAGGACACGGTCGACTTCACGCCCAATTACGACGGCTCCCGCATGGAGCCGCAGGTGCTCCCCGCGCGCTTTCCGAACCTGCTGGTCAACGGCGCCGGCGGCATCGCCGTCGGCATGGCGACCAACATCCCTCCGCACAATCTCGGCGAGGTGATCGCCGCCTGCAAAGCCTATATCGACAATCCGGCGATCACCATCGAGCAATTGTTCGAGATCGTCCCCGGCCCCGATTTCCCGACCGCGCCTTTGATCCTCGGCCAGGCCGGCGCCCGCTCGGCCTATCACACCGGGCGCGGGTCGATCATCATGCGCGCCCGGCACAAGATCGAGGAGGGCCGCGGCGACCGAGTCTCGATCGTGCTGACCTCGATGCCCTATCAGGTCGGCAAGAACGGGCTGGTCGAGAAGATCGCCGAGGCCGCCAAGGACAAGCGCATCGAGGGCGTCTCCGACATACGCGACGAGTCGAACCGCGAGGGCGTCCGCGTCGTCATCGACCTGAAGCGCGACGCGACGCCCGAGGTGGTGCTCAACCAGCTCTGGCGGCACACGCCCGCCCAGTCGAGCTTTCCGGCCAACATGCTGGCGATCCGCGGCGGCCGGCCCGAGACCCTCAACCTCCGGGACATCATCGAGAGCTTCGTCCGCTTCCGCGAGGAAGTGATCACCCGGCGCGCCAAGTTCGAGCTCGCCAAGGCCCGCGACCGCGCCCACATCCTGCTCGGACTCGTCCTCGCCGTCACCAATCTCGACGAGGTGGTGCGGATCATCCGCGGCTCCGCTTCGCCGGCCGAGGCCCGCGCCGCCTTGCTCGCGCGCGACTGGCCGGTCGCCGAGATCGCGCCCTATATCGCCCTGGTCGAAGCGGTCGAGCACGCGTCCGGCGGCGAGAGCTACCGCCTCTCCGACCCCCAGGTCCGCGCCATCCTCGAGCTCAGGCTCCACCGCCTCACGGGGCTCGGCCGCGACGAGATCGCCGGCGAGCTGCGCACGCTCGCCACCTCGATCGGCGAGCTGCTCGAGATTCTGGGCAACCGGGCGCGCCTCTACGAGGTCATGCGCGCCGAGTTCGACGAGATCTCCGAGCAGTTCGCGAAGCCGCGGGTCACCGAAATCGCGCCTGCCTGGGACGGCATCGAGGACGAGGACCTGATCGAGCGCGAGGACATGGTCGTGACCGTGACCATGGGCGGCTACATCAAGCGCACCCCGCTCGACACCTTCCGCGCCCAGCGCCGCGGCGGCAAGGGCCGCGCCGGCATGGCGACCAAGGACGAGGACGCGGTCACCAACCTGTTCGTCACCTCGACGCACACCCCGGTCCTGTTCTTCTCGACCCACGGCAAGGTGTATCGCCTCAAGGTCTGGCGCCTCCCCGAGGGTGCCCCCCAGGCGCGCGGCCGGCCGATGGTGAACCTGCTGCCGCTCGCGGAGGGCGAGACGATCTCGACCGTGCTGCCGCTCCCCGAGGATGAGACCGAATGGGCCAAGCTCCACGTCATCTTCGCGACCGCGCATGGCGGCGTCCGGCGCAACAGCATGGACGCCTTCGCCAACATCCCCTCGAACGGCAAGTTCGCGATGCGCTTCGAAGAGGATGCGACCGACCGCCTGATCGGCGTCGCTTTGCTGACGGAGGAGGACGACGTCCTGCTCGCCACCAAGCACGGCAAGGCAATCCGCTTCGAGGCGACGGCGGTGCGCGAGTTCCAAAGCCGCACCTCGACCGGGGTGCGCGGCATCACGCTGCGCGACGGGGACGAAGTCATTTCCCTCTCGATCCTGAAGAGCTTCCCGATGAGCACCGAAGATCGAGATGCATATTTGCGCGACGATCCGGAAATGCCCGCCGATAAGAAGCGCGAGTTTCGGGAGGCCGAGGAATTCATTCTTACCATCACCGAAAATGGATACGGCAAGCGTACGAGTGCCTTCCGCTATCGCCGTACCAACCGCGGCGGCCAGGGCATCACCAACATCGAGACGAGCGCGCGCAACGGCTGCGTCGTCGCCAGCTTCCCGGCGCATAACGGCGAGCAGCTGATGCTCGTCACCGACCAGGCCAAGCTGATCCGCACCACCGTCGGCGACATCCGCATCGCCGGCCGCAACACGCAGGGCGTCACTATCTTTCGGGTCGGCGACGGCGAGCACGTCGTCTCCGCCGCGCGGATCGACGAGGAGGACGAGCCCGAGAACGAGGCCGAGGAGATGGTCGCGGAAGAGCTCGGCAGCGAGCCTCCTGCCGCCGCTCCGGACACCGCGCAGCTCGACGACGGCACCTAGCCGGGCTGATCGGCGCGGGAGACCCCTTCCCCGTCGAGATTCTGCGCCACGAACTCCCAGTTGACGAGATTGCCCAGCACCGCGTCGACGAAGTCGGGACGGCGGTTGCGATAGTCGATGTAGTAAGCGTGCTCCCAGACATCGAGGGTCAGCAGCGGCTGCATGCCTTCGTGAGCGACCGGCGAATCGCCGTCGTGGAGCGAGGTGATGCGGAGCGTGCCGCGGTCGAGGGACAGCCACGCCCAGCCGCTGCCGAAATGGCCGACCAC
>Ga0196965_1000597_pt1 | contig 18697 bp, 14 predicted proteins | sample S1_20metaG_FD_148668 | JGI IMG/M metagenome (GOLD analysis project Ga0196965, IMG submission 148668) | Soil microbial communities from Anza Borrego desert, Southern California, United States - S1_20 | ecosystem: Environmental > Terrestrial > Soil > Desert | place: USA: California | collected... | reverse complement strand
AGAAGTCTTAAGTGTCCAAAATCAACATTCAATGCCATGAAACATCATCTACCTGTCGTTACATTTCATCACGTTTACAGGATCGGCTTTTATCTTTTATTTATCCTGTTAATGCTTGTGCTTATTGGCGCTGTTAAAGCGCAACCCGTCCTTATTAAACAACTTTCTTCGGGCAGTCATCTTTTCACCACTGTCAATGGGAGCCTTTATTATGCAGCGTCAGACAGTCTGTTTAAGTCTGACGGAACATCGGCCGGTACCACCTTCGTTGTAAAAGTTGGCCAGCCAATTACCGGGATCAGCAAGGTGACCGATGGACGCGTATTGTTCCTTGCATCGTCAGAAGACGAGCAAACTCTTTGGGTAACGGATGGCACTGCTGGCGGAACAGTGCAAGTAGGAACCCATCCTTCCATTACGCCAATTCTAACTTTTAATAATACCATATACCTAAGAATCAACGATGGCATACACGGGTCGGAATTGTGGAAGCTGAGCGGTGGAAGTCTTACGATGGTAAAGGATTTGAATCTGGGAAGCGGTACAGGACTTGGGGCTATGGTTGTGTCGAATGGAATACTTTATTTCGCTGGCTCTACAACAGGTGTCGACTATGATCTCTGGAAATCGGATGGTACTGAAGAAGGAACCATGCTGGCAGTCGACATGCCTTTCACCGAAGGGTTTGGCAGCCTGACTGATGTTGATGGGACTATCTTTTTCGTAAACGACTCATTGTACGATTGGGACTATACCGTCTATACCTATTTATGGAAAACAAACGGCACGGCCGAATCGACTGTGCTCGTGAAAGCATTCGAACCCGATTACTACAACAACCTCTATCACTTCAACGTCATGAACGGAAAGCTGTATTTCATTCGCGATTATAGTGTTCCTGATCATTTCCTGATGGTGAGTGATGGAACAGAGGCCGGCACGCAGGTTGTAAAGCGTGTCGAACGCGATGGCCAGGTAATGGAGATGTTGCGATTGAAAGATAATCTTGTTTTGTATTCCCAGTCACAGAGTATTCCCGGAGCGTTGCAACGGTCAGACGGAACAACCGAAGGTACGCAGCCATTTTGGGCGTTAAACGAACATTATTGGTTTTCTAATGAAAGCGATCCTATTGATTTGACCTTAACCCGGGATTACGCATTTTTTGTCGACCAGAACGTTCCTTCTCATGAGTATCCCCAAGCGGACGATGAGAATCAGATATTTCAATCGGATCTTAGTACGGAAGGTACCCAGTCGCTGAAGAATATGTTCGATGTATCATTCCGCGGCTCGAATAATATCCAGCATGCGGTCGACAACAAAATATTTTTCACAACTCAAACACCGGGGGATGGATTAAGGCTTTGGTTTTATGATGCAACACCGGCAGTTGCTTGCGCAGGCACTGGCGGCGTTCTTCGTCAGGTATGGAACAACATCGAAGGCCCTGCCGTTACCGATATTCCAGTTGATACCCCGCCGGACTCGCAGGAAACGGTAACCACTTTTACCGGGCCATCAAATGCCGGCGACCGGTATGGCAGCCGTTATCGTGGGTACCTTTGTGTACCAGAAACGGGTGAATATGAATTTCTTATTGCAAGTAATGACCATAGCGAGCTTTGGCTGAGCACTGATGCATCCAATGAAAACAGAACGCGTATTGCCTATGTGAATGGATACACAAATCGAGGTCAATACAACAAATATCCGACGCAACGATCTGTAAAAATCATGTTACAGCGGGGCCAACGTTATTACATCGAAGCATTGCATAAAGAAGGTGTCGGAACGGATCATATATCTGTTGCAATGCGTTACCCTGATGGTACGATGGAAGCACCGATTCAGGGATCGCGACTGATTCCTTATAGTGATAACATTGCGCCGATGGTTAGCATTACAAGCCCCGAGAATGGTGCTGTTTTTCCTGAGCCAGGCAATATAACAATAGAGGCATCGGCGTCCGACTCGGATGGAGAAGTGGTTCGCGTGGATTTTTACATTCAACGTCCATTCACCAATCGATACAAGATGGGCGAGGATGCAACAGCTCCTTATTCATTCACATTAAATGATCTTCCATCGGGTGAATATACTTTTGAAGCGAGAGCGGTTGATAATGAAGGATTGGTTGCATCGTCGGAAGACGTTACTGTTAACGTAAGTGGATGTATTGCGGCGGGCAATATTCTGCGTGAGGTATGGACGAATGTTGAGGGAAGCCGCGTGTCGGATATTCCGATTGATCGCGAACCGGACCAGATTCAATCATTGGATATTCTTGAAGGACCTGTTAATGCAGGAATCCATTACGGTGCCCGCATCCGCGGATATATTTGTCCACCGGTGAGTGGTCACTATACGTTTTACATTGCGAGCAACGATCATAGTGAGTTGTGGATTAGCCAGGATGGAACACCTGAGAACAAACAAATGGTCGCCCGCATTCTTGGTGCTACCAATCCACGTCAGTGGGACAAATATGCAGGACAGCAATCTGTGCAACTTGTCCTGTTCGAAAACAGACCTGTCTATATCGAGGTGTTGCATAAGCAAGGTGTCGGTGGTGATCACGTGGCTGTCGGCTGGCGAATGCCGGACGGAACTTATGAGCGACCGATCAATGGATCACGTTTGTCGCCATTTGAAGCTGAAGCAACAATGTCTGTGACACCCAGCGAACCTGTTGTAATGGAGCGCGCATCGGCTGACATGATCTCACTCTGGCCGAATCCGGTTGAGAGCGGTGTTGTTAGTCTGACAGTACAAAGTGAAGCATCAGATGGAATTCACGAGGGGCAGGTTACCGTTATCAACTCATTTGGTGAAGTGATCACTGAAATGCCAATTCGTTGTAACGGAAATTGTGATAATGCGCTGCTGGATCTGCAGGCGAAGGCGTTGCAACCGGGTGTCTACATTGTGAAGGGAACTATTGATAATGCGAGCTTTACAAAACGTTTGATTGTGAGATAGCTCAAAGCAAAGAATACATTAACGGCAGACGTCCACCATGGGTCTGCCGTTGTTTTGTTATCGCCCACGAAATCCTGATCTTATCGCCGCGAATTGCAAAACATTGCAGATATGCTGAAACTCCAACCTGCCCCATCCATTCCGGCGCGTCTGTGTAAGATCGGTAAATGCGAAGAGATAGTTTAATTTACTTCAGCTGCAATTGGTCATCGAAATCACGCGACATGTCCGTATTATCGAATGCCAACCGCCACATGTTCTTTCACCTGATGTTCAACTTCCACACTAAACGGCAATCGCACTTCAAACTCGGTGGCGCCTTCTTCACTCCTTACAAGTACTATCGAACCATGTAGTTTCTCCAGTCCTTTCTTTACAATGTAAAGCCCGAGACCAAGCCCTTGCGATTTTTCGCTGCCCTTTACGAACATCTTGAACACGTCCGCTACAACTTTTTCGTTTATGCCAATACCGTTATCACTGATACTGATGACAAGCGAATCTTCAACGGTAGCCTTTATTTCAATGGTTGGATCAATGATGGATCGGAACACAATGGCGTTTTCTACCAGGTGAAATAATATCTCTTTTAGTAGCTGTCCATCGGTCTTTATTTCGATGGCGTCACTGACGATGATGCGATAGTGGATTGTGTCTTTGGTGTCAACATGGTGGAAAGTCGTCAGCTCTTTAATAATGTTTCCGAGCACCGCCGAAAGATTCACCTTCGATATTTTCAATTCGTGATTCTTCACCGCGTGTGCATGCGAAAGTTTTTGAATCACACGATTAGCAAGCTCCGATTCATGCTGCAGTTTCAGTAAATACGGTTTCGATGGAGATAGCTGCGCTTCCATTACTGCCAGATTACACAATCCCTGTAACCTTGCCAAAGGGCCTTTAATGTCGTGTGCTGATTTGTAAACGAAATGGTCCAGCTCCATGTTCGCTTCCATCAAATCAGTGTTAGCCTTCTTTAACGCATTCGTGCGTCGTTCAATGCGTTCTTCGAGATTTTCATTAGCTTCCCGCAACTCGTGATTCTGGCGGCCAATAAGCTCATGAGCTTTTTCCAGCTCAATATTTTTTGCTTCAATGTAATCGCGCTGGGATTCTATTTCTTCTTTTTGAACGATCACTTCCTGCGTTCGCTCCCGGATTTTTTGTTCAAGTAATTCGTTTTGTTGCCTGATTCTGCGTGTTCGTAAATTGATTGCGCCCAGCACTATGAGGATCGTTACCACACCGGCTGTCACGAAAAACCAGGGTGTTTGCCAGAAAGCACGTTCGACGAAAATATGCAACGCGCTTTCGTGTACATTCCAAACGCCATCGTTGTTGCTTGCTGCAATGGTAAAAGTATAGTGTCCGGGTGGAAGCGAAGTGTAGTAGGCAATTCGTCTTTCTCCAACATCCTGCCACCCGCTGTCGTAACCATTCAATGTATATTTGAACCTTACCTTTTTCGGGATCATGAAGCTCAGGCCGGTGTAATGGATCTCAATGTTTTTTGTGCCAGGTCTGATGTTGATTGTTTCTCCTTCGCCACTGTATTCTTTTCCGCCAACAAGAACTTTTTCGATGATAATCGGCGGCGGCGTTTTGTTGATGCGGATGTTGCGCGGGTCTATTGCTGCAACGCCATCGAGTGTGGCAAACCAGAAGTTTCCGTCTGTTGTTTTCAATGCCCGCGACGTCGGTGTGATGCCACTGGTTCGCAATCCACTTGATTTATCAAAGATTCGTATGTTAACCGAAGTCGTATCATGCAATTGTTTCTCAAGTAATTTTTCTTTTTCTATCCTCGCGATTCCAAGGTCTGATGTCAGCCAGAGAAAATTATTATCATCTTCCAGTATCTGGTAAATATTACTGCTCAAGATCTTGTGGTGATGTGAGTAATCAGTCAATGTGTTGCCATCAAGCATGAGAAGCCCATCGGACGTGCCGATCCAAAGGCGCTCCTTGTCATCTTCAAGCATTCTGAAAATTGTAAGGGTAAGATTTCCGTGATCTGTTGTGACAGGTTCGAACGTTTCCCCCTTTAAGATATATAGCCCGCCCGTTGTGGCAACGAGAAATTTTCCGTTGCGCAACTCGATGATTGACATCACAAAATCATTAAGCAATCCTTCGCGCGGCCCAAACGAGCGCCATCTGCCATCTTTTAAAAGGTTCAATCCCTGCCGGGTTCCGACCCATATATTGTTATTCCGATCTTCGTAAAGCACCCGTGTCTGGTTGTTTGTCAAGCCACTGTTGACGTCGTATTTAACCAGCATTTTGTTTTTTGTCATCTTGAAGACTCCATCGTATGACGCAATCCAGAGACTTCCGGATTTGTCTTCCATCAGTCCGCGAACGCGCGCCTTTGCGAGGATGGGAAATTTCTCCGATAGCGTATTGAAATGCCCGTCCTTCAGGTATGCGAGGTCTGTTTCTGTTCCGGCCCAGATTGTTTTATCCGCTGTCTCCAGTAGCACGTGCGTTGTTTCGTGCGGCAAGCCATTCGCGGTACTGTAATTTGTAAACGTTCCATCACGAAGACGATTGATCCCGCCATAATAAGACCCAAGCCAGATGCTGCCTTCGTGATCTTCGCAAATAGCGGTGATGTGATCATGTGAAAGACCACGAGCTGATGTAAGGTATGAGAATCCGTTTACCGAACGACGTGCGATTCCATGCTCTGATCCAAACCACAGGTTTTTTTGCCGGTCTTCATAAACAACGATAGGATGTTTCAGCTGATCGAGTTCACGAATTCTCTTTACGCCGGTGTCGGAGATAAAGAAGAATCCGTTATTGTAAGCCGCAATCCATAATCCCCCTTCTGAATCAATGTGCAGATCGACAATCTCACCGTTCAAAGATCGTTCATCGGCAAATGCACGTGTCAGCTTGCTTTCTGTTACAGTATACAGCCCAGTTGCCGAAGCCACCCACAAGGTGCCATCCTTCGATTCGGTGATATCAAATGTCGGGAAGTCTGATTCACGCGATACGCCATCAGGCGTGATCAGTGTAAAAATTGAATCACGGAACTGAATAATCCCTTTAACTGTGCACAGCCATAATGTACCGCGTGAGTCGGTGAAAATTCTTTCTATGTTGTTGCTGCTTGTACCAAACGGAACTGTAAATTTTTTGAACGTTTGGCCCTGTTTGAGGTAAAGCCCTTCGCCGATTGATCCGACCCAGAAATTTCCATTTTTGTCTTCGTAAAGGCTTTTAAAACCGTTAACATCCAATGCCGCGCTGGTAAACTTGTCATAGACGTTTAGTTTTAGTCCGTCGAATCGGGCAAGTCCCTTTAGCGTCGACATCCACAGATACCCATCGCTTGCCTGGATAATTTGCATGATGCTGGACGGTGTAGATTCGTCCTGCCAGTGATCGATGTTGTATTGAGAAAGTTCTTTGTTAGGATCGAGTGGTTGTGCTTGCGTTGTAACAACGCACATGAATAGAATAACTATTGCCAGATAGCGCATGGGTGGACCTTATATAAGCTTTATAAATTAAGGAATTTCCCAGCACTATCCTAGTACAAACCACAGAAGGTTATTGGTATTGTAGATTGAAAGTCCAGATAGGGCAATCGACTTTATTTACCACGCTTTCAGCAATGCTTCCGACAAAAAGATGAGCCAACCCCTGACGTCCGTGGGTTGCCATCGCCAGTAAATCGCAATTTCCTTCCTGTGCAAAATGGAGGATACCAGTTTTCTCATCGGGCGAATTTCTAACGTTGACGGTAAAATTGTCGAGCTGGTATGTTTTAGCAAAGGCTTCAACAAGCGCGTATGCCTCCTTATCGACTTTGAATTTGCTCGGCGTATTGATATAGAGGATTTCTAACGAAGCGTTAAAAAACTTTTGCAATCCCTTCACAGCTTCTATCAGACGGTTTTGGTCTAATTCAAGCGTGTTTGGAAAAACAATACGTCTTACCGTCGTCGGAATTTTTGCTGCTGCTGGCACCGCGATCACAGGAACCTTCGAAAACCGAACAATCTTTTCTGTGTTCGAGCCGATAAAGAATTCCTCAATGCCACTTGACCCACTCGTGCCCATTACAACGTGGTCGACTTGTTTATTTTCAATGAAATCTCTGATACCGGAAAGAAGGTAATCGTGTACAAGGTGAAATGAAACGCGTGCGCCATCAACATTGTACTCGCTCTTCATTCGTTCAAACGCTTCGCGTGCATTTGCTTCGAGCTTCTGTGACTGCAGCAGGTCCAAAGGATATGGTTGCACGCCAAATGTGGTTTCGAATAATACCGGAATGGCGATTGTGTTCATTACCAAAACCTCACCTCCACTTTTTGCGGCGATGTCGACAGCAAACTTATACGCCTGGCGTGCAGGCAACGAAAAATCGCAAGGAACCAGTATTCTTTTCATGGCCGGAAATGTAATGATTATTTCGGAAGTAAATACGTGTCATTATTTGTGTTACATCTGTTCAAACAAAGAGCGGACAGCTGGCAATTTTTTGAAGCAACTTTAATCAAGTTCTAATTTAAAGACTTCCGGGAAGGATGTGCTTAGGCGATTAAGCAATCGGGGATAGTAACAATTCAACTTGGGTTGTATTCTCTATTGATGTGCGAAACGGTTACTGTTGCTATCGGCTTTGGTATTATATTTTTACCAGGGTAACGGCTCATTGTTTGATGAGCATGGTAGTATTTAAACTAATACGTTATGGCTAAGAATGTTTTATTAGCAGCTATCGGCGGCGCAGCCGCTGGTGTTGCATTGGCAAATTATCTGAACACTGAGAAGGGCAGAAGTCTGCTCAACTCTGCGAACGGTACGCTCAATAATTTGAAAGACCGGGCGACAGGATACGTCAGAGAAATGCAGAACAAAGTACAGCATACGGAAACAGTACAACCATCTTAATGAAAGAGGAGCGACTGCTCCTCTTTTTTATTGAACGCGAATTGACTAGCGCAAGCGTCCCGCTTGTGCTTAACTGCTATCAGCGTCCCGCTGATTTATGTAGATATTCAAAAATCACGGGAGTCTTTATACGGAGAAGCGTCAGATTATTTGACAATTGGATTCCTTACACTACACTTATCAAATGCATCCAGCGTAACGCTGGTAAAAGGAAGGTACAAGCGAGACGCTTGCGCCAAGTTCGATGCTTCTCTTTTTCTTAATGCGTAATATCACCTTCCATGTGGCGTAAGATCCGGGAGAGGCTTCCTGTCTCTTACATAATGATCGAAATGCCTTTTCGTTTCACTAAATGCCTCATCCCTAAACTCGGTGAGGCTATGATCCGCCCCTTCATAAAATACATAACGAACGGGATGTTTAGCTGCATATAATTTATTGACAAGTTCTAATGACTGATCAGGCGTTACCCGCCAGTCGGCAGAGCCTTGCATAATCAGCAATGGCGTATTTTTACACATCGCGTCGGACCAGTAAACTGCTGATCGAGATTGAAGTGCCTTTTCTTTGTTGGCAGCAAAATCCGGTACAAGTTCCAGGTAAACCTGTTCCATTTCAGGCCGGGTCTTTAGTGTAGTGAAACCATTCGCCATGCCTGCAGACACAACTGCAGCTCTGAATTTGCATGTCTCTTTTAAAGCGAGGTAGGTCATCATACCTCCGCGACTTGTACCCTCAATTCCCATCCTTGACGTGTCAGCTTTCTCATTTTGTGCCAACACAGGAATAAGATTAAGTACGTCGTGAACATCTGCGCCACCAAACTCCTCCTTGCCTTCACCACCATCATTACCGCGATATTGGCTGCCGATCACAACATAACCCCACTCCGCCATTCGGCCAAGAAACATAGCAAGGGTAATTGGGTTCCATTTTCCAAAGTCCTGATTACCGCCTCTGTTGGTGATGAGGCAGGGATATTTACCTTCCGCTTTCGGCTCGGCCATGTACGCTGTTACTTTTAATCCATCCGATAAGTATATAACTTTTGAGAAATCGACAGCCTGTAGCTTTGCTCGCGTTCCAGGGAAACGGGTTTCAATTTGGTGAAGTAACTCTTCTTTCAGTTGAAAACTTGTTTTGCTGACAATCGTTCCATCACTTTGCGCTGATGTGAGTGGAACGAAGGTGATCAGGAGAATAAAGGTGAGCAATACGAATCGATTCGACATTTTTAGTTTTGTTAGATTATATAAATTGGAAATTATTCTGCCGGTATTGTGATGAGCGCTTCGACGAAAGTTATTTCGTCAACATGTCCCATCATCGTTTTATCAGGTGTGATCAAATGCAAATGGATATTGCTATCGTGATGCGTGAAGATACCTTTGTGTTTTTCGGAGTAAAATCCTACAATGTTAACGGGCCTGTTTTCGAGTGTAAATTTTACTTTCTTATGTTCATGACCACCATCATTTCCGCCAGTGGAACCCGGATTTACAATGTGGATTAACGCAACTGTTGCACGGCAGCGGATTGTAAATGGAAATGGTTTTTCTTTTCGTTCGCCGTATACTTTTGCAAGGTGTCTTTCTAAAGAAGGGATGTTCGAGACTGAATCCGGAATCTTTAATGCAGTTCCTGATGACATCGTCGCATATACAAAAAACGGCGCTCCGATTTTGAAAGTTTTCCTGATGACAATGCTACCGTCGGCATCAACTTCAGATACATAGCTTGTTCCATTGATAACCGTGATCTCTCCTGACAGCGAGTCCAATGGCCCTATGCCATATAGATGTTTCTTTATTGCAATTGTATCAAGGTAGATGTTACTTCGTAGATCGTTTTGTTTCATGACAGCGCGAAGCGAGCCAGCGACATGAACATCATTCTTAACAGGGATATTTTGAGAAAATCCACAGGACGAGCAAATAAAAAAAACAGCTGTAAGAAACCTTATGTCGTATTTAGCGATGTGCGCGCCGGGAAATCGGGAAGGCCAGTGAAACGAAACCTGCATCTTTTATTTGAATATACCCGTGAGACGAACGAAGGGGTCGAAAAGTTTCAGGTGTCACTAAATAAAAGCAGCGCTAGTTCGTCAAACCGACAACCTTGAAGATTTCTGTCAGCTTGATAAGATCATGCTTAATACGAAATTGATCTGTGCGGATGATTATGAACTCATCCTTGATGATATGTAGGATCACACCATTCTTAACCTTTCCGTTCTTTAACAGGAAACGAAGCTTCGTTTGCGACTCATGGCAATTAATAAGTTCCTGAATATTGGGCACGGTACATCGTTGAGATAACAATGTACTAAATAGAACCCTAAATTCCTGCGTAAATTCTTCGAAGTCGATTAGTTTAGGTAAACCTTCATTTTATTGGCTATAAACTGCCGGAACTCTTCCGGGCCAACGATTTTCAGATCGTCGATTAACCCGAGTGCAAACCGTCCGATTCCCTCATAGTTAGAAACCGGGCCGTGGAATTGGTAACAGTCTTCTTTCTGTTCGAGGTATTGAAGTGCAAGTGGAAATTCCTCACGCATAAGCAGGTATGCGCGCATACCTAATTTCAGTGTTACCCATTTCTGATCCTTACCGCTGAATCCGAAAATATCTGCATCTTTCTTCTCATGTTGCGATTCGTACTTGAACACATTCTCCATCTCAAGCACTTCTCCGATGCGATCAAGCTTAAATTGCTTGCATACTTTGTCTTTGGTATCAAAAGCAATGATCGACTGATAGTTGTCGCCGAAGTGAATAGGTTCGACAAGACGGTCGCTGATCTCGTTACTGTTTGCCGAATGGTAATTTTTAAGAACAACCTGGTGTTTGTGTTTGATCGCTGATGCGAGCTCTTCAATGAATTTGCTGAGACGCACTTTTACAAAAAGCTGCGGCATGCTGTCAAGTTCCGAGTTCAAAGCGAGCTTTCGTAGCAACGAATCTTTAAGCGGATTATCGCCGGCACCCTGAATCAGCTTACGGATCACTTTCGTTTCCTCGATTGTAAATATTGTCTGTGTTGGATCATCATCTGACGTCACAATGAAATAGCGATTATTGAAATCCTTTTCAATGAGGAACTCGACCTCTTCCAAAAGCTTGATGTACCTGTAAATTGTTCTCACACTCGTATCGAAGCGGTCAGCAAGCTGCTGAATCGTCCAATGGCCGGATTTAAGCACGGCGATGATCTGAAACAATCGCATCAGCTTGCCATGCGGTAGAATGGCTTCTTCTTTTTTCTTCGGAGCTTTTTTCGGCGCAACTTTCTTCATGGCCGTAAAATAACAGTTTTTCGGTCAAATTTCCGGTAGTGACATAAGCTGTCACAGGCTTGAATTTCTTTTGAATCAAACATTAAGGCTTATGAACAATCTTGTTGAAACTTCGTTGCTCGTTAAATGTCCTCATTGCGGAAATAAGTTTAATCCTGAAGATGCCCTTGGTCATCAGATAAGGGAACAGCTTGAAAAAGAGTTCGATGCAAAGCTCGCGACCAATGCGCGTCTTGTGGCCGAGAACATCAGGAAAGAAGAGCTGGGCAAGTATAAAATTCAGCTAAAAGCATTAGAGGAGGAGAAACGTACACGCGATGCCCAACTCAGGGAGCTTCAAGTCATGACCGTTGAGATGTCGCGTAAGGAAATGGAAATGAAGTCGCGCGAGGAGAACCTGGAACTGGAAATGAAAAAACGTCTCGTTGAGCGTGAAAAACTTATCAAGGATCAGATTGAAAGTACAGCCATGCAAAAGGCCGCGCTTGTTTTCCATGAAAAGGAAATGACACTGCATCGCGAAAGGGAGGCTTTGGCGCTGTCGATGCAAAAACGCGTTAACGAAGAGACGGAACGCATACGCGAGGAAGAGCGCCTTCGCCAGGCCGAACTACAAAAGAAATTGGATGATCAGCATAAGCTCATCAATGAGATGAAGCGCAAATCCGAGCAAGGGTCGATGCAGTTGCAGGGTGAAGTGCAGGAGCTTGCCATAGAAGAATTTCTTTCTTGCGCTTTTCCACGCGATGTCGTTGAAGAAGTATCAAAGGGCAAGCGCGGGGGAGATTGCGTTCATGTTGTGAGAGATCAGTACAATCGCACCTGTGGAAAAATACTGTACGAAAGCAAACGCACGAAGCACTTCAGCAATGATTGGATATCAAAGCTGAAGGAAGATATGCGCGCCCGTCAGATCGATATTGGTGTTATCGTCACCGATGCTTTTCCAGAGGGAATGACGCGCTTTGGTGAGCGTGATGGCGTGTGGATCTGCACGTTTCCTGAGTTCAAAGCACTCGCGCACCTGTTTCGCTTCAATATGCTGCGAATGGGAGAGTTGTTTGCCGCACAGGAAAACAAAGGCGATAAAATGAATCTTATTTATAGTTATATCACCGGTAACGAGTTCAGACAAAAGCTGGAAGCTGCATTTGAGTCCTACAATGAAATGCTTGAAGACCTCATGAAAGAGAAGAGCCTGTTCATGAGCCAGTGGGCCAAACGCGAAAAGAAACTCATGAAGGCGATGGAGAACCTGGTTTGCCTTTACGGCGATGTACGAGGTATCGCCGGCGGTGCCGTGCAGGAAATCAAATGCCTGGAGATGCCCGACCTTCATCTCATCGAAGATTGAAGACCGATTTTAAAACGACCACTTTGCCATGGTGTTTGAGCAGTCAGCAATGACTGCTTTTTTTTGATTCGAAAAAAGTAGTTCAATGCATCGGTTTGCCAAACGACGGGCCTGTGTCCAATTCCTACGTTTGCACGTACGCAACAAACGCTTGTTCGGTATTTATATTTCATGATTGCTTGTTCGCCATTTTGAAATCCTGATAAAGTCTTATACTTTTAAACATTGATTTAAGAATGAACAACTCGTTAACCTGTATGTCGATGATGTTTGCGCCTGCATCTTGCTGGTGTTGCAAGCATGCATTCGGTTAGCAGGAGGTTGTTTCGTATAAACATATTGTCGAAGCCTTTCCTGTTGTATGAGGAAAGGCTTCTTTTTTTTATTAAATGTTAAAGCAATGCAAAGTTTCAGATCAGAGTTGGAAGATGTTAACAACCCGGTAGTCGCGCACGATATCATTAAGCTCGAAAAACAGATTCGCTTATTTCGGGAGGGAAAGATTGATCACGATAAGTTCAGAAGCCTCCGTTTGGTACGGGGTATCTACGGCCAGCGTCAGCCGGGTGTGCAGATGATTCGTATAAAGCTTCCTTACGGGAGAGTGACGACAATGCAACTTCGAAGGATTGCTGATATCTCTGATGAATATGCCAGCGGTAACCTTCATGCTACGACACGACAGGATATACAAATTCATTTTGTCAGCCTTGACCGCACGCCCGAGTTATGGGCGAAGCTCGAACAGGACGATATTACCATTCGCGAGGCGTGTGGCAACACCGTTAGAAATATCACAGCATCGCCAACGGCGGGCATTGATCCGAAAGAACCTTTTGATGTTTCACCCTACGCAGAGGCAATGTTTAAGTACTTTCTACGGAATCCGATTTGTCAGGAGATGGGACGTAAATTCAAGATTGCATTTTCTTCTTCGGAAGAAGACACTGCCTTTACCTTCATCCACGATGTAGGTTTCATTCCAAAGGTTAAGGATGGAGAGCGTGGCTTCAAAGTTGTCGTTGGTGGCGGGCTCGGCGCAAATCCTTATCTCGCGCAAACTGCGTTTGAGTTTTTGCATGAGGATCAGATCCTACCGTTTACTGAGGCTGTCATTCGCGTCTTTGATCGTTACGGCGAACGTAACCGAAGAATGAAAGCGCGATTGAAATTCCTGCTTGATGATATTGGCCTTGATAAGTTGATGGAGCTTGTCAACCTGGAGAGAAAAGCACTGAAGTCGCCCTCGTTTAAAGTCGATTGGCAGTCGTACACAGAATACAAGGCGGGCCCTGTCGTGAGCGCAGCGCCGCCGGATTTGAGCGACGCTGGGAAATATGATCGTTGGTATAAAACGAACGTATTTGAACAAAAGCAAAAAGGTTTCTTCGGTGTTTACGTAAAGTTACTGCTTGGAAATCTTCCATCGGCTAAGGCGCGTGAATTTGCCGAAGTCGTCGACCAGTTCGCTTCAGGCGAACTGCGCGTAACGGTGAACCAGGGATATCTGTTGCGTTTTGTTCGCGCCGAAAGTCTGCCGCATTTGTTTGTGGCCCTCGACAAGCTTGGGCTCGCCGAACCCGGATTCGACAGTGTTGGTGACATCACCGCTTGCCCCGGTACTGACTCATGTGCGCTCGGTATTTCCGACAGCTCGAATATCTCGGCGGAGTTTGAACGTGTTATCAAAAACGAGTTTCCAGACCTGATCTACAACAACGACATCAAGATCAAGATCAGCGGTTGCCCAAACTCCTGTGGCCAGCATGGACTCGCAGGAATCGGCTTTCATGGCAGCTCCATAAAAGATAAACAAGGTAAAGTTATGCCGGCACTGGTGGTATTGCTTGGAGGAGGAAAGCTTTCCAATGGCGACGGAGTCATTGCCGATAAGATTGGTATTAAGATTCCGAGCCGGCGCGGGCCCGATGTGCTTCGTGTGTTACTGACAGACTATGAGACCAATGCGTTGGAAGGTGAATATTATCATGATTACTACAAACGTCTTGGACAAAAATACTTTTACGGTTTGTTAAAGCCACTCGGCGACGTAACGAACACCACGCCATTGGATTATATTGATTGGGGCCACGAAGAGATATTTGCATTGCATACCACAGTAGGTGAGTGCGCTGGTGTTATCATCGATCTTGTATCGACATTATTTCTGGATTCAGAAGAGAAGCTTGCGCTCGCGATGGAGACTTTTGAAAACCGTCAATATGCGGATTCTGTTTACCACTGCTACGCTGCATTGATCAATACAGGGAAAGCATTACTGCTGACAAAGGATCTGAAACCCAGCACGCACATTCAGATACTGAATGATTTCCAGACACATTTTATCGAAACGGGCGTATTTCAATTAGAAAGTTCCTTTCAGGAGTTCGTTCTTCGCATCAATAAACACGAGCCTGATGAATGCTTTGCGTCAACATACTTAGATGATGCTCGGAGGTTCATTGAGAAGATATTTTCCTTCCGGGCGTTGGAACAAGCAACTGAAACCGCATCGTGATGGCATCTGTATTTTCATCTGAAAAACAACCACGGTTAACGTTGGTAGGCGCCGGGCCTGGTGACCCGGAACTGATGACGTTGAAAGCAATCAATACATTGAAGACCGCCGACATCGTTTTATACGATGCGCTGGTTTCCGAAGCGATCCTTGCGTTTATTCCTGTAGGAACGCCAACGTTGTCCGTTGGGAAAAGGTCGGGTAAACATTCTTTTTCGCAGCATGAGATCAACGAGCTCATCGTCGAGTTTGCTTTATTGTACGGACATGTAGTGCGATTGAAAGGTGGTGATCCCAATATATTTGGCCGTGCTGCTGAAGAAATCGAGATCGCGAAAGCAAACGGTATTTCAACTTCGATTGTTCCAGGTATCTCAAGTGCAATGGCGGCTCCGTCAGCATTCGATATTCCTGTTACGGCGCGTGGCACGAGCGAAAGCTTTTGGGTTGTTACCGGAACTACGAGCAAAGGAGAGATGTCTTCGGATATTTCGCTCGCAGCACAATCTACTGCTACGGTCATTATCCTGATGGGGCTGAATAATCTGCAGCAGATCATATCTGTATATGCTGGATTGGGAAGAAGCGAAACGCCTGTGGCGATTATTCAAAATGCGACATTGACGTCGCAGCGTTGTGTCGTTGGTACTGTGTCGACTATTGTTGACCATGCGAGGCAGGAAAACATTGGTGCACCTGCGGTCATTGTGATAGGGGATGTGGTCCGATATGCGCGTCAAGAAAACGTTGCAATTGCTGTACAATTGAACACACGATGATGACCCCAGAACGCAATAACTTGTTTCCTGTTTTTCTCAAGCTGGAATCGCTGGATACGCTACTCGTCGGCGCCGGTAATGTTGGACTGGAAAAGCTAACCGCATTATTAAAAAGCAGTCCGGAAGCAAGGATCACAATAGTTGCGACACGCGTTCATGAAGAAGTACGGGCAATTGCTGAACGGAACCCAAACATCACATTATGCGAGCGAGCGTTTATAGAAACTGATCTTGACGAAAAGGATCTGGCCATACTCGCCGCGAACGACAGGTATTTACATGGAAGAATTAAAGCGCGCGCGAAACAAAAACGGATCCTGGTGAATGTAGCCGACACGCCGGATCTCTGTGATTTTTATCTCGGTTCGGTTGTTACGAAAGGAAATATCAAAATCGGCATCTCAACCAATGGGCAATCGCCAACAATAGCCAAACGTCTTCGTGAATTCTTCGAAGATATTATTCCGGATGATACCGACACGTTGTTGCGAAACATGCGGGCAATCCGCGACCGCGTCAAAGGTGATTTCGCTGAGAAAGTGCGGGTTCTAAATGAAATAACGAAGGATTTTTTTAAGGCTGGCTGATGCTGAAGGTTTGAAGTCAACAGATGCATCCAACGAAGTCATTGACCGCGTCGATGCACCTGTCAATGGCTGGTTCATTTTTCAACACGTAGTTTCGCCTTGTAGTCAGCGAAATCAAAGGGGGAATTAATTTCAGGATATGGTGTAACGTCCAGTAATGTATACGTCACGTTATGGATAGCCGTATCCCGGCCGAGGGTTTCATGTGTTGCTAAATCGAAGAAGTGCTCGTGTTGTTCATCGTCAGTCAGGCTGAACCGGACGGATGCCGCACCTTCCCACACGCACTGGGCATTCGCGGGACATCTTGAGTCGTTCAGGATGCTATCCATTCGCAATGTATGCCCGGTTTCGAAATCGAAGTAAAGATCGTTTACGCCAAGTATGATGTCACTTTCTTCGTTTTCTGTTTTGATGTTATTCCTGGAAAAAACTTTTGGGCTTTCCGTCCCTGTAAGCCCGCTTATTGTGATTTCGTCAGCTCGATCAAAATAAAATTCATAGACAGTCTCCCCGACGGCATCACCGGTCATGTCTATTGCAATCTTGTTTTCAAATAATCTGTAGCTGAAATTTTCGTATTGCTCTTGATCCTTTTTAAAGAGACCAAATCTGCCCTGGTTTTCTGAACTAAATTCTATGAACTGAAGGTCGGCACTTTCGTTTTCTACCCAGGTTCCCCGCAATTGGATAACAGTTGGCTCGTCTGAACAACTTGTTTGGGTCATTATTAAACTGAGTGCGATGATAGAGTGTTTTATTGTCATAAGTCTGGTTTATGTGCTTAGACACAGACTTGCGTCATCAGGTTGTAATGGGGGCCATTTTTTTTTGAGGATTGCAATTTCAGATTCGGCATCACGTGTCTTTCAATAAGAGTTTCATCATTATATCGGTCTGCTCGTCGTTGCCTAATTTGAAGACATGTTTGTCGAACGCCACAAATCCATTCTTTTTATAGAAGTTTATTGCTCGCAAGTTTTCTTCCCACACACCGAGCCAAACGTAGTCGGCGTTTATTTGCCTTGCCGCTTGCAATGCTTTCGTATAAAGTAATTGTCCGATACTTTTCCCGTGGAATTCCTTTAATACATAAATCCTTTCGATCTCAAGGGCTTTGCCGTCTCTTAACTCAGTTTGTGATTGCCCAACGTTTAGTTTCAGATAGCCAATAACATCTCCGTTAAGTACCGCAAAGTAAAATTGTGATTCTTTGTTGATGAGTTCATCAGAGAGCTTTTGTTCCGAGAAAGCCTCATTAAGATACTTAGTCATATTCTCCCCGGTGTTTTCAGCCGAGAATGTTTCAAGAAAAGTTTCCCGGCTGATCTTTTGCAGCATTTTAATGTCGCTTAATGACACCTTCGTTAGCGCAATTTCTTTCGAAGTCGGTAGCTGACTCATTGTTGTTGTCGTTATTATGTCTGCGATAATCTTCTCAATCTTGGTCTGGGGTCGTCCCCCAGCCGTCAAATTTGCAATCGAATCTATATGCGATATCAGACATGTTCTCTGTCCAATATTTAATAGTATCGTCGTCTATCTTCATTTTGTCGTGCAACCCGTTACGAGGATCAGGTTTTGTCTGCCAGCTGATTTGCAGGTGTACACGTCATATTTGAGTTTTGTTAATGCCTCGGCTAATGCGTCCGCTTTGATTTGGCTTCTTGAGTAAAAATAGAATTCTATCTTCAATTCTTTCTCCTCGGAAATTCCGGTGTTTCTGAGAAGGTTGAGCGCTATTGGCGCCAGATCAATTTGCATTTTTTCATTTTTAATGTAGGTTCTTCTCCGGACAAAAGGTGCTTCTTCGTTGGTGCTTTTGGAGGGTTTCATATGTTATGTGCTTATGCTTACAATGTCATGTCGGAATATTTCTAGACCCCATTTTTTGTCTGTCCCTTTCCCAAAGGTCTATGCCGAGGCCATTACGATCAGTCACTCGCAACTATAAGGTGCAAAAATCACCAACAATGCGATCAAGCGCAGGAAAGCTAAGCAAATTAATTTATCACACGGCGGCTTCAAAGCGCAGACGCGATTTATCCCAACGGGCGTTTTGCCGTTTAAACGCACGTTCAACTACCGCAGAATGAGTGAGTTTTGCTTATGGGTTTGCATTAGCCGGCAACTAAATATTCCGATTGATGAAATTTGTTAACTTTCTGTAACACACCAATATTTCGATATGCGTCAGATACTTTTGCTTTTTCTCTTCTCAATTATGCGCATCAATTTCATTGCTGCGCAAGAGGTAGCTTTTAC
>Ga0196965_1000596_pt1 | contig 18731 bp, 20 predicted proteins | sample S1_20metaG_FD_148668 | JGI IMG/M metagenome (GOLD analysis project Ga0196965, IMG submission 148668) | Soil microbial communities from Anza Borrego desert, Southern California, United States - S1_20 | ecosystem: Environmental > Terrestrial > Soil > Desert | place: USA: California | collected... | reverse complement strand
TCAGCTTTTACCGACTTGAAAGGAACACTCTCGCGAATGACCAACTTCCCGGTGCCCATCTCTTCACTGTTCCACGAATACCATCCACCTTCACCGGCTTTTTTCTCGCCGTAGGTGATCGCCATCGTCGTATCTAGCGTGTTCCAGTACGACCACCTGTTCCAGTTTTCAAGTGAATTGATTTCTTCGAAGGAATATTCGGCAGGAGCATTCACCGTCACAGTTCGGGTGATTTCAAACTTTTCCGGCAGGAGAAATCCAACCAGGAAGAAAACAACGATTAGCCCTAAGACAATAAAAAGGATTTTCTTGATCATAGTGATATGGGTTAGGATTGGATCACAAATTTAGGGAAAATAAAGCGTCCGTAAACGTTGGAAATGGTCGAAAAAAAGGGCAAATTCCTTTGACTTATCCCAATGCCTATGAGCTTCCTGAACGATCCTAAAAACATCCCCCAGAGCTATGGCTTGCGTATTGCAGCCGGGCTGATCCTCTATTTCGTGGCTATGAAGGCCATCGGTTTGTCCCACGTGGTTGAGTTGCGGTTACTCAACTTATTTATCCTGATTACAGGCGTTTATTTCGCGCTCAAGCGTTTTAAATCTGCGCACGAAGACCATCTGAATTATTTTAAAGGCCTTGTTACAGGCATTGCAACTGCGGCCGTTGGAAGTCTCGTGTTTTCGGTTTTTCTGTTTATTTATCTGCAGGCCGACAGCAGTCTGATGCAGCACATCATCGAGACTGAGCCTATGGGGCGTTATCTCAATCCATACATGCTGTCATTTGTTGTCGCCCTCGAAGGAATCTTTTCCGGACTGTTGGTAACCTTTATTTTAATCAACTATGTAGAGACTGATGAAGTAAACGTGCCTCAGGGCTAAACAGCTGATATCCGAACGTATGCCATCTGATAGATTATAGTCGGATGGCATATTTTTTTGCCTCTGGTTTGGTTAAAGTAACGATATGAATATCTGGAACAGAGGAACGCGAATCCCGGAAATATATGGTGCACTGACAACGCTCGGTCTGATTACATATTTCTTCATCATGTACGCCGCCGGGTTGATTCACGTCATTGAACTGAGATTGTTTAATGTAGTAATTTTGCTTGCAGGGGTTTACTTTGCTCATAAACAATTTAAGCGAACGCATAATGGGCGCCTGGATTATTTTAAAGCCCTTACCACCGGTGTTGCAACAGGAGCAATCACCGCGGCAACATTTTCACTGTTTCTGTTTATTTATCTGTCACTTGATAAGAACCTGATGAATTCAATTGGCGAGAACGAACCGTTGGGTTTGTACCTCGATCCGTATATATGCTCATTTGTTGTTTTTCTTGAAGGTTTGTTTTCAGGATTTGGAATGTCATATATGCTAGCCAACTTCTTCGCAACCGATACGCCTGCGATGGATCGCGTGGCGGAGCGATTGCCAGAACGGGCATAACTTGTCTGACATGCAAAGTAACTCCGGTGAATCTAACGCCGGAGTTTTTATTTGCGTCTGGAACACCAGCAATACGCTCAAATGAGCCAAATGTGATGGATGGTGACTTTAGGATTCGCGACGCGTAGATGCACAACTGTAGCCTTGCTTCACGGATACTTCGGGCATACATGATGCATACCTGAGGAGTGGACAAAGAGTGGAGGAAGAGTGGAGACAGGTGCCCGGACTGCTGAGGATTGAATGAATAGGTGAGCCAATGGAACGGAGTAAAATTTCCGGACAACCGGCTTTCAGATACGCTAGTCACATTAAGTTTAAAACATTCGCATAAAGCGCTATTTTAGCGCCATTCAATTTTCATTATGCGATACGGAAAGATCAACACAGCGCTTTTTACCTCTAACCGGAAAAACCTCCAGAAGAAGCTCAAAGAAAATTCAATTGTCGTTGTTAACGCGAACGACATCATGCCGACAAACGCTGATGGCACCATGCGCTTCCGACAAAACAGCGATCTGTTCTACTTAACTGGCGTCGATCAGGAGGAAACGATCTACGTTCTTTGTCCCGATTTCCCGGATAAAAAGTATCGTGAAGTATTATTTTTAAGAGAGACCAATGAACACATTGCCACATGGGAAGGCCACAAGCTCACGAAAGAAGAAGCGCGTGAAGCTACTGGCGTGGAGACAATCGTATGGGTCTCCGAGTTTCCAAAATTGTTCAACACGATGATGGTGATGGGAAATGTCGAAAACGTTTATCTCAATACCAATGATCACTATCGCGCTGAAGTCGCTGTTGATTCACGCGATGCACGTTTCATCAAATTTTGTCAACAGAAGTATCCGTTGCATAAGTATGAACGCCTGGCACCATTGATGCACCAGCTTCGTTCGGTTAAATCAAAACATGAAATCGAATTGATGCAGCGTGCCTGCGATATTACGGAGAAGGCATTTCGTCGGGTGCTGAAATTTGTAAAACCTGGTGTTCGTGAATATGAGATTGAAGCAGAGTATGCGCACGAGTTTCTGAGAAATGCTTCGCGTGGGTTTGCTTATGAGCCGATCATCGCATCCGGGGCGAACTCCTGTGTGCTTCATTATATTGAAAACGATAAGGTTTGTCGCGATGGCGATGTGTTGTTACTGGATGTCGGCGCAGAGTTTGCGAACTATAATGCCGACCTTACAAGAACCATCCCCGTAAACGGGAAGTTTACCAAGCGACAAAAAGAAGTTTACAACGCAGTGCTTCGCATCCAGCGCGCCGCGACGAAGATGCTGAAGCCGGGCGTTTCGTATTATGAATATCACAAAGAGGTTCAGAAACTCACTGAACAGGAATTGATCAAGCTCAAGCTGATCGATAAGACAGACGTCAAAAATCAGCACCCGGACAAGCCGTTGTTTATGAAATACTTTATGCACGGCACCTCCCACATGCTTGGTTTGGATGTGCATGATGTCGGAAATATGTATGGCAAAATGTTGCCGGGCATGGTCTGGACTGTCGAACCTGGAATCTATATCAAGGAAGAAGGCATTGGTATCCGGATTGAGAACAACATTGTGATCACCAAAACCGGCAATACAGATCTGATGAAGAACATTCCTATTGAGGCGGAGGAGATCGAGGATATCATGAATTCAAAATAATATCGCAGCAATGTCAGAACGGATACATTCAGATAAAGCACCCGAACCTGTTGGCCTTTATCCGCACGCGCGAAAAGTTGGAAATCTATTATTTCTCTCAGGTGTCGGGCCGCGTAAAAAAGGATCGAAAGACATTCCCGGAGTAACGCTGGATGAAAACAGAAATATCCTTAGTTACGATATTGAAACGCAATGCCACAGCGTGTTTGAAAATGTGCGGCTGATTCTTGAAGCATCAGGATCGCGCTGGGAAAATCTCGTGGATGTAACGGTTTTTCTCACAAACATGAAAGACGATTTCCAGGTGTTCAATAGAATTTACGCCGAGTACTTTAAAGATAATCAGCCTTGCCGCACAACAGTGGAAGTGAATGCTTTGCCAACGCCGATTGCAATCGAGCTTAAATGCATCGCGACGGTTTAGAACTTGCACGGAAGGATTACCGAAATAATAGTTTCAAGATGCGATTCGAAGTTTATGTTCTTTGTCTGCAGCAAATGCGAGACAAGCGTTAATCATATCCTCGTTGAGTTCAGTAAAATCTGCAATTATATCTTGCTTGGTCATTCCATTTGACGACCAGTTAAGAACATCATAGACAGAAATTCTGGTGCCTTTGATACACGATTTCCCAAATCTTTTATCCGCTCTTATCTCAATATGTTGTTGATACTCAATAGTCAAATATACATTGTTGCCCTCTACACGCTTTTTAATAGTCGGTCCAAATTATTGGTTCGCCAAACGCTATCCCTGAGTTGATAAGTCGGCACAGCTGTTGTGTAAGCCTGACTGTGTGAGTAAACCTGAAACCTTCACTTCAATAACTCTTTGACTTCTTTTTCTAATGTCGGAAGATTTCGAATAATTATTCCCCACAAAATGTCCTCTGAAACAGAATCGTAGCCGTGAATGATTCTGTTTCTTGTGTCCACGATTTTCCTCGTGTCGGTTATTTGAATATGAGGGTCAGCTTTTAGAATTCGTGTCATTGCTTCTCCGATGATCTCAATATCTCTTTCTACTGCTCTCTTCGTTTTTAAGTCTTTTTGAAAGTCCTTAAAATTCTTGATTTCGGGAATGAATGAGTTGATCTCGGAAATAGCTTGTTCAATGTCTTTTAACCAGGTCCTTACTTCATTGTCCATATACGAGAACCTTGGTTTTGTCGATATTCTCTTTGAGGAATGGATTTTTTATTGCCTTGCTTTCCAACAAGTCAATTTGCCGGTTTAGTATTTTCTCTAATTCAAATTTCAGGTCGAAATAATTGTCGGTGTACTCCAAAGGGTCATCGATTTTAAAATCTACGACCAGGTCTACGTCGCTGTCATTCGTGAACGTTGATGAATTAACGGAACCAAACGAATACAGACTCCTTACTTTGTGATTTTCACAGAGTCTTTGTATTTGGTCTCGATAAGTATCAATGAATCCCATGAATCACTTCAAAATCAAAAATAGTTAGTCGGAATAGTGTAAATCTGGATTAGCCGCGAAAACCGAAACGTAGCGTTCGGTGACCCCTTCTTTAAATCTTAAACCTTCGATTTAAACCGAAAAGCTTTCCCCGCATCCACACGTGCGTGAAGCATTCGGGTTGATGAACTGAAATCCTTTCCCGTTAAGGCCATCGGTAAAGTCAAGCGTTGTTCCTAGCAAATAAAGAAGGCTCTTTTTGTCAACAAGAATCTTCACGCCTTTGTCTTCAAACACCTGGTCAGCAGGATTCACACTTTCATCGAAACCAAGATCGTACATAAGACCGGAGCAACCGCCGCCTTTTACCGAAACCCGAATGTTGTGTTCCTCTGTGCGGTTTTCCTCTTTTCTGAGTTCAACAATCCGCTGCTTTGCCTTATCTGTAATGGAGATCATACCTTTTAAACAGTTTTTTATGAAATAGGATTCAAAACGACGCTAAAAACCGTGATCGTATTCATATCGCGACCGTAATAGAGTTTTTGTAATGCGTCCATAATATTAGCCGCTTTAAAATACGATGTATGAAGCTCTTTCCCGCCTTTGACCACCCACTGGATTGTATAAGAATTCTCTTTCTCTTTGTAGCTCTGCACATACTCGAGCAGCTTTTTCAAAGCATCGGACTTGTCGCTGGCGCTTACAGTTTTAAAAAGGAAAGCCTGATTATGGCGTGGATTTACGGTGATCAGATCCAGCTTAACCTTCCCGTCGACGGTGGAGTATTCAAATACCAGGTCGGATGATTTCAATCCCAGGTGATCTCTGATCTCCTGTTGCATGCGGGCGGCCTCTACATGTATATCGCTCAAAGCTTCGATCATTACGGTTAAAGTCCCTTAAAAACTTCTTAATTCGTCAAAAAGTTTCGTTTTTGACGGCTCAAAGGTAACCAAATATGGAGAAACTGGAACACATCGGCATTGCCGTCAAAAACATGGATCAGGCCAACAAACTGTTCGCTTCCTTGCTTGGCCGTGAGCATTATAAGATCGAAGAAGTTGAATCCGAGGGCGTAAAAACTGCTTTTTTCAATGTATCAGGTGTGAAGATCGAATTGCTGGAAGCTACCCGCGAAGATTCGCCGATCGCAAAGTTCATTGAAAAGAAGGGGGAAGGTATCCATCACCTGGCCTTTGAGGTGAATGACATTCAACAAAGCATTCGGGAATATGAGCAAAGAGGCTTTCAAAAGATCAATCGGAGCCAAAAACCGGGGCGGATAATAAGCTGATCTGTTTCCTGCATCCGAAAAGTACCGGTGGGGTGCTTGTGGAGCTTTGCCAGGAGAAGAAATCTTAGCAAAAAAAGAAGGGTTATGACCCCACACCATAACCCTCTTTACTAAACGAACAAAAGACTAGCTTACTTAAACCCTTTTTTCATAGTACTAGCGCTTTTGCCTCCATACTGGATCTCGTTGTAGTATTTTTGTTTCCGCTTACCTTCCGCGGTTTTATAATAAGGCTTCTGCATGCTGCATGCACTGAAAATTATCGAGATCACGAGTAAAATTCCGGCTGCCTTTTTCATATGCTTCGTTGTTATTTATGCATATATACGGCTGCCGCGAAGTAAAAATCACGCGTATTACCGCGATATCTTACTTTTGCAGGACGAGCAGCCTGTAAAGCCGCTGAACTGCATGTTACCACCGACGATTTATGAGTGAAAAAAGAAACGAAATCAAAGATTTAGGCGAGTTTGGATTGATCGACAGGATTGCCGCGGATTTTGCAGTCCAAAACCCAACGTCGATAAAAGGAATTGGCGACGACGCTGCGGTCGTTCACGGCGGTACCGATAGAATGCTGATTTCAACCGATATGCTCGTCGAGGGAATCCATTTCGACCTCGCTTTCACCCCCCTTCACCATCTGGGCTATAAAGCTGTTGCCGTGAATGTGTCGGACATTGCAGCGATGAATGGAAGAGCAGAACAAATCACCGTTTCCATTGGCTTAAGTAACCGGTTTTCTTTGGAAGCTGTCGATGCATTGTACCAGGGTATCAAAGCCGCATGTCAAAGCTATAATGTTGACCTGATCGGCGGAGATACAACTGCATCATATTCCGGGCTGATCATTTCAGTCACGGTCATTGGCAGAGCAAACGAAGAAATGATCGCCTATCGCAACGGCGCGCAACCAAATGACATTGTCTGTGTAACGGGTGATCTCGGCGCGGCATTTCTCGGGTTGAAAATTCTGCAACGTGAAAAAGAAGTGTTCGAAGCTGATCCGCAGATGCAACCCGATCTTGAGAAATATGAATACATGGTCGGACGCCAACTAAAGCCTGAAGCGCGCGCAGACATTGTCTTCGATCTGGCCGAACACCGGGTGAAACCCACGTCGATGATCGATATCTCTGATGGACTTGCATCCGAGATCCTGCACCTTTCAAAGCAATCAAAAGTTGGAATCCGGATCTATGAAGACAAGCTGCCGATCGACTCATTCGCGTATGAAACAGCAGTCGAGTTTAAGATCGACCCGGTGACATGTGCATTGAATGGTGGAGAAGACTATGAGCTACTTTTCACCATCAGCAAAGACGATCAGGAAAAGCTGAAGAACCATCCTGACATTCACATGATCGGTTATGTTCACGAACGCGCTGACGAAAACGTCATGATCACGAAACAGGGAACAGTTGTTCCGTTGAGAGCCCAGGGCTGGGATCATTTAAAAAAGTGATCAGCTTTAGTCTTCCGGAAACGGAATAAACACGAAGTTGGTAAACGTGGTGTCGACCACGAAAAGACAACAAAACTCGTCCGGGTCTTTAAACGCTTTTTCGAATTCTTCTTCGTCTTCAATCAGCTGCCGCTGGAGGAATTCATCTAAAAACGATGCGTAGTAATTCCATTCTGTTCCCAAGGCGGTCTTATCAATCAGCAGTTGTCCGATTGGCTGCGATGTTTTGCAAACAGGAAATATTGGAAACCTGGAAAAACCACGTTTCCTGATCTGGTAAGAAGCTTCCTTTAAAGTGTCAGAAACTTTCACAAAGTCACGCGAGATCGTGCCCAAATATTTTCCGCTCAGTTCCGGATCGTTGTTCATGTTCAGGTTTTAATGCTGTAAAAAGAGCAAACAAAGTCCGTTAATCAAAATTTGTTAACACCCATCGCTTGCTGTTACCGCTTATCGGCGCGCAAATCCACTGCTTCACTTTTTTTACTAAAGTTAAAAATTAGCGATAGTTTTATTGAACGATAACTTTCAACGCATGAGACTACTATTACTCTTCTGTCTGGTTACATCTTTCCTGTATACAAACGCCCAGTTAACCGCGGAGGAAGTAACACAATCTTTTGCCAGACGAAAGGAGATGGCGGCCTCCTCAATATTGAAGAATTATCCCGTGAGGAATATCGGTCCCACGGTGGTGGGTGGCCGTATAGTTGACATTGAGGTAAATCACCAGAATCCAAAAGAGTTTTACGTCGGTTATGCCTCAGGTGGAATCTTTAAAACGACGAACAATGGGATCACCTTTGAACCCATATTCGACAACAACGATGCGATCGGCATTGGTGATTTTGCTTTGTCACAGAAGAGCGCACAGGTTATTTATGCAGGTACGGGAGAAAAAAATAGCAGCAGGTCCAGCTATGCAGGATCAGGTTTGTATAAGTCGGCCGACGGCGGCAAAAGCTGGAACCATATTGGACTCGTAGGTACACATCACATCAGTAAAATAGTCATTCATCCACAGGATGATAACATGGTTTGGGTTGCTGCGATCGGCGCACTGTATACTCCAAATGTTGATCGTGGCGTTTTCAAATCAACCGATGGAGGAAAAACGTGGCAGAAAAAATTATTCATCAACGACAGCACCGGAATCATTGATCTTGTCATCAACCCAAAAAATGCATCGCAATTGTTTGCAAGCGCGTGGGAAAGAACACGCAAAGCCTGGCATTTTCAGGGTAACGGAGCAGGTACTGGCATTTATCGTTCTGACGACGGTGGTGAAACCTGGAAGAGAGTCGAGGGTGGTTTGCCGACTGGTGCTGACGTAGGAAGAATCGGACTAAAGATCAGCGCCTCCAATCCTGAGATTATTTACGCGGTGATTGATAATCAGGCATCAGTGCCAGACAAGGAAGAGAAGTCTAAAGAAAAGCTGACGCTGGATGATGTCCGTACAATGTCGAAGGAGGATTTTTTGAAACTCGAAGACAAAAAGATTGACGATCTGCTGAAGGACTCGGGCTTTCCGAAAAAGTACACGGCCGCCGTTGTGAAAGCTGATATTACGACTGGAAAGTATGATGTTAAGGCGATAGCAAATTATTTCGGTGGAGATGCAAACGCCAATTTGTTCAAAACGAAAATCAAAGGCGCTGAAGTTTACCGTTCGGATGACGGCGGAAATTCCTGGACGAAAACGCACACGAAAGATCTTGATGGCGTCTTTTATACTTACGGCTATTACTTCGCCGAGATGGAAGTGACGCCGACCGATCCGAACTTGATTTACATATACGGAGTTCCGCTGTTGAAATCAACAGATGGTGGTGTAAACTGGCACCGCATTGATACGCTGAAAGGCGTTAATGATATTCACGTCGATCATCATGCTCTGTGGGTGAATCCGAAAGACAAGTCGCATATCCTGCTCGGAAATGATGGCGGGCTTTATGAAAGCTATGATGAAGGCGCTAACTGGCGGCACATCAACAATATGTCGGTTGGGCAGTTTTACACGATCAACGTTGACATGGAAACTCCGTACAACGTATATGGTGGGCTTCAGGACAACGGCGTATTGAAAGGTTCAAGCAAATCAGTTCCAAATGAAACGCCGCACTGGCAACAACTTTTCGGAGGAGATGGCATGTTCGTCTCTGTTGATCCGCGAAACAGTCAGTTGCTTTATACGGGGTATCAATTCGGAAATTATTATCGAATCGACAAGCAAGCTGGTAAAACAACTAAGATCACGCCTCAACACGATATCGGTGAACCTTCGCTGCGATGGAACTGGCGTGCGCCGATGTTTTTAAGTACGCATCATCCGGATATTGTATACATCGCGGCCAATAAAATTTACCGCAGCATGGATCGCGGTGACAACTGGTCGCTGATCAGCGGCGACCTTACTAAAAATCAGGATCGAGGGAATGTTCCGTTTTCAACGATCTCGGTATTGGCCGAGTCACCACTGAAATTTGGATTGTTATACGCAGGCACTGACGATGGAAACATTTGGATCACCAAAGATGGCGGCGTCGAATGGGAATTGATTACAACTTCATTACCAGAAAACAAATGGGTGAGCTCGATATTTCCGTCGCCACATGATGAGGGAACAGTTTACTTATCTATGAACGGCTATCGCGACGATGATTTCAGTACTTATGTTTTTTTCAGTAAAGACTATGGTAAAACATGGACGAGTATCGTCGGAAACCTTCCATCTTCGGTCGCGAATGTTCTCATTCAGGACCCGGTGAATAAAGATTTGCTATACTGCGGGCTCGACCTCGGAACATTTGTCTCCACCGACAACGGGAAAAACTGGAATTTTATGAATGGCATGTTGAACGTCCCGGCATACGATCTGATCGTGCATCCGCGCGATTACGAGCTCGTTGTTGGCACACACGGACGAAGCGTGTTCGTTGCAGATGTAAAGCCTTTACAGGTATTAAACATCGAAGGAAAAACCAGACCCCTGATGGCTTACAATCCGGCACCCGTGAAACATAGCGAAAAATGGGGAGAGACACAGTACAGCTGGAGCAAGCCGGTATTGCCAAAGATTGACGTCATGTATTATGTGGTGATGCCATCAAAGGTTACGGTTCAGATTTTTGATGAAGAAGATCAGCTTCGAAAAACCACGTCGCTGGATGCAGCGGCCGGATTCAATTATTTCTCATGGGATGCAAAAGTTGCTCCGTCATCTCTCAAAGGCAAAAAGTCAAAGAAAGTTCAGGTCAGTCCACCTGACGTTTACCTCGCGAAAGGCAAGTACAAAGTGAAGTTTACTGTCGGCGAAAACACAGCAGAAGCCATTGTTGAAATAAAATGATTTCATTTATGAATACGATTTCCCGCTCGTCCTTTTTAAAAACGCTTGGCATCAGTGCTGCAAGTCTTGTTGTACCAGGTTCTGTTTACGCTCGTATTGAGCCAACCCAGGATAAACCACCGCAGATCAATCCGGAAATTGTTAAAGAGTTTGTGGGTGTATCCCATAGCAAGATTGATCGTGTAAAGGAAATGCTTGAGAACAATCCGTTGTTGCTTCATGTTTCTTATGATTGGGGCGGAGGTGATTTTGAGTCTGGTATTGAGGCCGCGGGGCATGTCGGCAACAAAGAAATCGCGAATTATCTTCTTTCAAAAGGCGCACGTTATAATGTTTACCTGGCGTCTATGCTTGGACACATTGAAGTGGTCAAGTTGGTGCTCGGAACAAATCCCGGCCTGTTAAACTCAAAAGGGCCGCATGGTTTTACAATGCTTCATCATGCAAAAAAAGGTGAAGCGAACGACGTGATTGCTTTTCTGGAATCTGTCGGTGCAAAGGAAACACGGATGGATTTTTATGCTGTGTCGCCGAAATGATCAGGAGGGCTAATTGTGCCAGCATCGCTTAAGTATGGCGGAAGCATGAGTGAAGCATAGATAAAGCATGTACAGTATCACAACTGTATCAATCGCGATATGATGGCATACTGGTGCACAAACTTAATGGCGCGGATGCAGCCAATGCTCACAATGTTTCATGAGTTGCGGAAAAAATAAGTCAAACTCAGCTTTGTATAGTGCATAGTCCTTTTCAAGATCTGCAACTGCTTCATCCATTTTCGATTCGTACGGCGTTCGCCGCGACATCCCGCTAAGGGCACGGCCAATCCCGGAAAGTTCGCGGTAGTTGTAAAGCCAGTCGCCATTCATCATATATGGCAGCATGTACTTCACGCCCGGCGGGAGCTCTTCTTCACTAGCTTGAATGGTGTGATAAACCCATTGCGCATAGTCATTCAGTGGTTTTCGATGGTAGAGATGCCACTCCGAAGCGAGGAAATGATCGTAGAAGACGTCGACGATAACACCTGCGTAATGACGATACTTCGGGCGGAGTCGTTTTTTGCTTTCAGTGACTACCACATGGTCGTCCGTAAATTCATCAATGGCGCGATGGAGTGATATCCCTTTTGCGATCATCGGATCAAATTTTTTTAATCCCTCGCGTCCCTTCACGAAATCCCCTATAAAATTTCCGATCATGATTTTAGTCTGGTCGCCCGAAAGGTAGGCGTGCGCTAGAAAGTTCATTGCACTAAAGTTATTGGTTATTTCTTATTTCCTTATTAGGTTGAGTCAGAATTGCCCTTTGATAAAATCTGATCCTATGAACCTTACGATGCAAATGAAGTTGCTTGTCTCCCTTGCGCAGGTTGACGGTAAAGTGGCGGACCGCGAAAGGAATTATATCCTCAACATCGGTACAGCTAACGGCATCAGCAGCGATAAGGTTGACAAAATGATTGACGAGGAACACGACATGCTCATCCCAGAGGGACTATCGCCGGATGAAAAGTTCAATTATATCTACACGCTCGTTCAGCTAATGAAGATTGACGAGCGCATGTATCAGGAAGAAATCCGGTTTTGTTCAACCATTGCCACGAAACTTGGCTATGATCAGGAAGTGCTTTTCGATCTCATGCTCCATGTCAAAACAACTGAAATGGACGAGAAAGAAATCGTCAGCCTGAAAGCACTTACGCAAAAACACCTTATCAAATAATGCGTTTTCTACTTTGTTTATTCGCAATCGCTGGGCTTTCACTTAACGTTTTCGGCCAACGCACAATCATCCACTGTGGGAATCTTATCGATGGAAAGTCGAATGACGCGCAGTCGAAGATGTCTCTGACAATCGAAGGCAACAAAATCGTTTCGGTTACTAAAGGTTTTATCACGCCGGCTACTAGGGATCAATTGATTGACCTTAGCGGGAAAACAGTAATGCCCGGCTTCATTGATATGCACGTGCATCTTGAGGGCGAAACGAATAAGGACCAGAACCTTCAACGGTTTACGCTGAACGAAGCTGACGTTGCATTTCGTTCAACGGTGTTCGCGAAGAAAACATTGATGGCTGGTTTCACCACAGTCCGTGATCTCGGCGGCTCGGGCGTGAACATCTCGCTTCGAAATGCCATCAATCAGGGACTTGTAACAGGGCCAAGGATATTTACTGCAGGCAAGTCGCTCGCAACCACAGGCGGCCACGCGGATCCAACAAATGGATACCGGAAAGATCTCATGGGAGATCCGGGGCCGAAAGAAGGTGTAGTTAATTCGCCCGAAGACGCAAAACAGGCAGTCCGGCAACGTTACAAAGACGGCGCCGATCTGATCAAGATAACAGCAACAGGAGGAGTGTTAAGCATAGCCAAAGATGGCTCAGGCCCTCAATTCACAGATGAAGAACTCAAGGCAATTATTGAAACTGCCCGCGATTATGGAATGCATACTGCCGCACACGCTCACGGAGCTGAAGGGATGAAAAGAGCTGTGCTGGCCGGGATTACCACCATTGAGCACGGTACGAAAATGACCGAAGAAGTGATGGATCTGATGAAGCAAAAAGGAACTTATTACGTGCCGACTATTTCCGCCGGCAGATTTGTCGCTGATCAGGCGAAGGTGCCTGGCTATTATCATGCCCTGGTCGTGCCGAAAGCGCTTGAGATTGGGCCACAGATTCAGGAAACATTCGCGAAAGCGTATAAACACGGGGTTAGGATTGCTTTTGGAACCGATGCTGGTGTCTTCCCCCACGGAGAGAACGCCAAAGAATTTGGATACATGGTCGACGCAGGCATGCCACCAATGGAAGCTTTAAAGTCTGCGACCATCGTCAATGCCACCATTCTCGGAATTTCAGATAAAGTCGGGACCATCGAGCCGGGCAAACTTGCAGACCTTGTTGCAACCGACGAAAACCCGTTGGCAAATATCAGAACCACGGAAAACGTCCGATTCGTGATGAAAGAAGGCGTGGTATACAAACAATAGGTCAATAGCTGATTTATCAGCAGCTGCCACCGATCTTAATTTCAGCCTGATCCCCGTTCGGCCCGAAAAATCGGGTAATAATTCATACTTTTGCAGTCCAAAATTCTGAGGACAAACGACGGGTATGGAAAACATCCGCAATTTTTGCATCATCGCGCATATCGACCATGGAAAAAGCACCCTTGCCGACAGGTTGCTTGAATTTACCGGCACACTGACGAACCGGCAGATGCAGGCACAAGTGCTCGATAACATGGATCTTGAACGCGAAAAAGGGATAACGATCAAAGCCCACGCGATTCAGATGAATTATAAGCTTGACGGTAAGGAATATATCCTGAACCTGATAGACACACCCGGCCACGTCGATTTCTCTTACGAAGTGTCACGTTCAATCGCCGCTTGCGAAGGCGCTTTATTGATTGTTGATGCAAGCCAGGGAATTGAAGCGCAGACGATCTCCAACCTTTATCTCGCATTGGAGCACGATCTGGAGATCATCCCCGTGATGAATAAGATCGATTTGCCGCACGCGATGCCCGAAGATGTGACGGATGAAATTGTAGACCTGATCGGCTGCAAGCGCGAAGACGTTCTCCGCGCAAGCGCGAAAGAAGGCGTAGGTATTGAAGATATCTTAAAAGCGGTTGTTCATAGAATAAAACCTCCGAAAGGGGATCCGAAAGCGCCCTTGCAGGCCATGATCTTTGATTCGGTGTTCAACTCGTTCCGCGGTATTGAAGTTTACTTCCGTGTATTCAACGGCTCGATCAAAAAAGGAGAGAAGATTAAATTCATCAACACAGACAAGACTTATAACGCGGACGAAATCGGCGTCCTTAAACTTGACAAGCAACCAAGAAATGAAATCAGCGTCGGCAATGTCGGTTATCTGATTTCGGGAATTAAGGTTGCAAAGGAAGTAAAGGTTGGAGACACGATCACGCATCCGGATAACCCAGGCGAATCGATCAAAGGTTTCGAAAACGTAAAGCCAATGGTGTTCGCAGGAATTTATCCTGTTGATACCACCGAGTTCGAAGATCTGAGAGCGTCGATGGAGAAACTCCAGCTTAACGATGCATCACTGGTATGGGAACCTGAAACATCTGCCGCACTTGGTTTCGGATTCAGATGCGGTTTCCTTGGCATGCTTCACCTTGAAATTATTCAGGAACGCCTCGAACGCGAATTCGATATGACCGTTATCACAACGGTTCCGTCGGTACAATTCAGAGCGCATCTCACAGATGGATCCGTGGTAGATATTCACGCTCCTTCAGAAATGCCTGATCAAACAAAGCTCGACAGATTCGAGGAACCATTTATCAAAGCCCAGATCATTACGAAGTCTGAGTACATCGGCGCGATCATCAGCTTGTGTATGGACAAACGCGGAATTATCAAGAATCAGAATTACCTGACGACTGATCGCGTTGAGTTAAGTTTCGAAATGCCGTTAGCTGAAATTGTATTCGACTTCTTCGATAAACTCAAAACAATTTCAAGGGGATACGCTTCGCTCGACTACCATGTGATCGGATTTAAGGATTCCGACATGGTAAAACTCGATGTGATGCTAAATGGTGAAAAAGTTGACGCATTGAGTGCGATCGTTCACAGGGGCAAGGCGCAGGAGTGGGGAAGAAAGCTGTGTGAAAAATTAAAGGAGCTTATCCCGCGGCACATGTTCGAAGTGGCAATTCAGGCCGCAATCGGTCAGAAAATCGTAGCGCGTGAAACGATCTCTGCCATTCGTAAAAACGTTATTGCGAAATGTTATGGTGGTGATATTTCCCGTAAGCGCAAACTCCTGGAGAAACAGAAGAAGGGGAAGAAGAGAATGCGCCAGATCGGAACGGTTGAAGTTCCACAGGAAGCTTTCATGGCAGTTTTGAAAATTGAATAACAAAGAAAGTTAATACGCAATGTCTGCAGCAGTAGAAACAGGATTTACTTTGATCGACGGAAAGAAAGTATCCGCCGATATCAAATCAGAAATTTCTCAAAAGGTTGCCCAGCGCAAACAACAGGGAAAGAAGATCCCGCATCTCGCGATCATCCTTGTTGGCGATGACGGAGCCAGTCAGACATACGTTGATAACAAAGTAAAGGCCTGCAAAGAAGTTGGATTTCATTATACCATGATGCGTTTTGCTGACACCATCAGTGAAGAGAAGCTCATGAAACACATCGACCACGTGAACATCGATGACGACGTGGACGGGTTCATTGTACAGCTTCCGTTACCCGAGCATATTTCCGTTGACAGAATTACTGAGAAGATCCGTTCCGATAAAGATGTGGATGGATTTACAAATCACAACTTCGGAAGTATCATTTCAAAGAATCCGCTGCTGATGCCCGCAACACCTTTTGGTGTAATGGAGTTGCTTCGAAGATATAATATTCCAACTGAAGGCAAACATGCTGTGGTCGTTGGCGCCAGCCGCATTGCAGGTGCGCCGCTGAGCATGATGCTCACCGAACAGGGACGTGCAACGGTAACGATTTGCCACAAATACACACAGGACTTGCCTGCGTATACGCGCGCCGCCGACATCTTGCTGGTTGCTGTTGGTAAGCCAGGATTAATCACGGCTGACATGGTGAAAGAAGGCGCTGTTGTAATCGATATCGGAACAACGCGCGTTGAAGGCCCGCAGTTTGCAAAAGGCTGGGCAATCCGCGGTGATGTCGATTTCAAAAACGTTTCTCAAAAAGCTTCTTATATCACACCTGTTCCGGGTGGCGTTGGGCCAATGACGATTGTATCGTTGCTGCTGAACACGCTAAGGGCTACAGAAGCACGCAATCCATAAAATTCACTCCTTGAACACAACTGACCCCATTGTGAATGATCGTCTTCCAGTGATGGAGGATTTTTACACGATCCAGGGCGAAGGTTTCTATCAGGGACACGCTGCATATTTTATCCGGCTTGCCGGCTGCGATGTTGGCTGCGTATGGTGCGATGTAAAAGACTCGTGGGACGTGGCTGCCCATCCACACCTTGAAATTGAAACCATTGTAAGTCGCGCTGTTGCGAGCAAATGCAACATTACTGTCATCACGGGAGGAGAGCCGGCCATGCACGACCTTCAATTGTTAACTTCCAGCCTGCGAGAAGCCGGACTGAGAACGCACATTGAAACATCTGGTGTTTATCCGTTGACGGGTACGTGGGATTGGATTTGCTTCTCGCCGAAAAAATTTCTTGCGCCGCATCCTTCGGTTTTCCCGCAGTCCAATGAGCTCAAGGTAATTGTCTATAATAGATCAGATTTTTCATGGGCTGAAGAATTCGGATCGAAGGTCAATCAAGACTGCGAGTTGTTTCTTCAACCGGAATGGTCGAAAGAAAAAGAGATGTTGCCACTTATTATTGATTACATCAAAGCAAACCCGAAATGGAAATTGTCGCTGCAGATTCATAAATACATGAATATTCCCTGAAGGGATCGTTATTTTCGTCGCGCAATTCAGACGCCAGTTAAGTATATTTGTTTACACCCACTGGCTTAATCTATGCTAACCTCACGGCAGCTCTACCTGATCTTTTTTTCTTTCATCACAACAATTGCAGTTGCGCAAACCGAATTGCTTCAGGTTGCTTTTCCGATTACAGAAGTTTCGAAAGACAATACGAAGCATAAAATCCGGATCGAATTCGGTTCCAACGCCGGGATTGCGCAGGGCAGTACGGGAGAGGTCTGGGGCATCGCCGGTTCTGACATCAAAAATCACGTTGCCAACCTCGGCATTGCAACTGTAGTAAGCGTTGCTGATGACCATGCCTATGCTGAATTAAGCACTTCAGAAAAAGTACTTAAGTCGGACCTGATTTTTTTGAACATTCCGTTTAAAACAGGGTATCGAAGCCCATATCATTTTCTCACGGCGTATGGAATTCAAATGTTTGATTCGGAAGGGAAGCCGTTTTATGCGCTTCCCGAAATCATCGCGCGGGACGGGCACGAATTGCAGACTGAAAAATTTTTATTAATGGCAGGCGAAGCCAAGGCGTTCGGTAAAAACCTCGCAGCAAAAAAAGATTCACGTAAAGTGAAAGGCGGCCCGCATGCGGGAAAACTTTTGTCCGAGGCGCTGACGATTACAGATACGTTGACGGTTTGGAATTATTTGTATCACACCTTCATGTCCTATGAGGAGACGATGGGGCAGCGTTTCGTATTTAACGAAGCATACTCGAAATATGTGGAGGAAGGCGATATCATACTACCTGATCTATTGTGGGAGACCCTCGGTTACACAGAGGACGGCGAGATTGAGAAAGTATATAATCAGTACAAACGCCGGATTACATCCGACCTGCTTGCGGACTGGATCACGAAAGCAAAAGAAATCGCGCAGGAAGGTGATTACGATAAGTCGGGGTTGTACATGGCGCATTTATCTGCGCTTGCGCGTTTACACGGTGATAAATCGTTGGAGGCTGAGTCGACTTATTATTTGGCATTGATCAGATACGCAGTTGAAAAGTATGATGAGGCAACGCCATTATTAAAACACGCAGCTGATTTATTTGAAAAAAATAAAGATGTAACAAAGGCAGCATTAGCGTTTTACTACCTGGGGTATTGCACGAATACGCTCGGACAAATTGATGAAGCGATTCAATATCACACGCGCGCATTGGAGTTCCGCGAACAGATTTACAAAACGGATGGCTCCCGCGCTTCTGTACAGGAAGAATTGTATACGTCGCTCAATGCACTTGGAGGAATTGTGTTGAACAAAGGTGATTATCAGAACGCCATCCTTTATTACGATCGTGCGTTAAACGTTGCGGTAGATGCGGCGAACAAAAGCTGGCAGGCATCCTGCCGTTGGAACCTTGGCTACGCATACGGCGATGGGTTGTCACAACCTGCACAGTCGATACCGTACTACCTGAAGGCGATTGAATTGTACGATGGATTGAACGATTCCGCCAGTGTCGTACAATTACTGAGAAATGTTGCTTTGCAATACAATCTCCTGAAAGACTTTGAATCTTCTTTCAGGGCAAGCGAACGTGCAATGTTGCTGGCAAAGAAGGTGAATGAC
>Ga0196965_1000595_pt1 | contig 18740 bp, 19 predicted proteins | sample S1_20metaG_FD_148668 | JGI IMG/M metagenome (GOLD analysis project Ga0196965, IMG submission 148668) | Soil microbial communities from Anza Borrego desert, Southern California, United States - S1_20 | ecosystem: Environmental > Terrestrial > Soil > Desert | place: USA: California | collected... | reverse complement strand
AGTGCCACTGAAACTCGTTAATAGTGTACTTACAATTCAGGTTCCAAGTCAATTTTTTTATGAATGGCTTGAAGAACATTATATTACTTTATTAAGAAAAGCAATAGATAAAGAACTTGGCCGCGATGGCAGGTTAGAATATTCCATCATTGTGGATAAGGGAAATGAGAACAATAAACCTTTTACGGTAAACATTCCGACATCAAAGGCTGCAGTTTCCGCAGGCAATTTGAATAAAGATCTAAAATCTCCTTTTGAACTCCGGGATATAAATCCAATAAAGCACGAAACTCAGCTCAACAAAAATTATACTTTTGAAAATTTTGTTGAAGGCGATTGCAATCGACTGGCAAGATCTGCTGGTTTTGCTGTAGCCAATAAGCCGGGTATAACATCTTTTAATCCATTGATGGTTTACGGAGGTGTGGGACTAGGTAAAACCCATTTGATACAAGCAATCGGCAATTATATAGTTTCAAATCAACCAGGAAAGATAGTTCAGTATGTTTCTTCTGAGAACTTCGTAAATCAATTTATTGAAGCATTAAAGAACAACAATATTGATAACTTCCGAAATTACTATCTGCAAATCGATGTGTTGTTGATCGATGATATTCAGTTTTTAGCGGGTAAGGAGAAAACACAAGAGATCTTTTTTCATATTTTTAATCACCTTCACCAATCCGGCAAACAAATCGTGATGACGAGTGATCGTGCGCCGAGAGATTTGAAGGGTTTGGAAGAAAGGTTGCTTTCAAGATTTAAATGGGGATTAACTACCGATATTCAAATTCCTGACTTTGAAACGCGAATTGCCATCATTCAAAATAAAATGCAGGCAGATGGCATCTGGATTCAGGACAAGGTAATTGAATATCTGGCATATAGTGTGGATACAAATGTTCGTGAACTTGAAGGCGTTTTGATTTCTTTGATTGCACATGCCTCTTTAAATAAAAGGGAAATCGACTTAGAACTGGCAAAACAAACCTTAAATAACATTATACAAAATATAGAAACTGAAGTGGGGATTGACTTTATTCAAAAATCCGTAGCTGAATATTTTGATATTAAGCTGGAGGAGCTTAAAGCTAAAACCAGGAAAAAAGATATTGTAATGGCACGGCAGGTGGCCATGTATTTTGCCAAAGAGTATACTAAGTTCTCTTTAAAATCCATTGGTTATCATTTTGGCGGAAGAGATCATAGTACGGTAATTCATGCTGTGCAGTCAGTGTCTGATATGAGGGATTCAGATAAAAAATTCCGGGCTTCTTTTGAAGAATTGGAAAAGAGGCTTAAAATGAAGTCGAGCCTAAGCATCAAAGCTTAAGCCAGTAATGACTTTCTCAATGAAAAGAAATTTTAGAAAGAGTTATATTTTTTGAAAATCAATAATTTTAGTTTACTCAAAGAAAAAGACTTGCTGAATAGGCAAGTCTTTTTTTTGAAGCAATAGGGAAGGTTTATAACCTAACTATCGTTTCAGCAAAAACGCTGGCAAGCTTTGAATCTGCCGTCTTTGCTGTAGCTATGATTTCCTGAATGCTTACCGCTTTAAGATTATCGGGATCGCATTCATCCGTTATAACAGAAACAGCCGCACAGGGAAGCCCCATATGATTGGCCGCAATTACCTCAGGAACTGTAGACATTCCCACCATATCAGCGCCGATCGTTTTTAAAAATCTATACTCTGCACGAGTTTCCAGGTTTGGCCCCGGCACAGATACATATACTCCTTTCTTCAGATTTAAATTTTGTTCTTTTGCTACTTTTTCAAGAAGGTCATTTAATCGTGATGAATAAGGTTGACTCATATCAGGAAACCTTGGTCCAAGTTCATCTATATTCTTCCCAACCAAGGGGTTGGAAGGCAGCAGGTTGATGTGATCATCAATAATAATTATATCTCCCTTTTTAAAGGATAAATTAATGCCGCCGGAAGCATTGGAGAGAAGAAGATGTTTTATCCCCAATAGTTTCATTACCCTGATAGGGAAAACAATTTCCTGCATGCTATAGCCTTCGTAATAATGAAACCGGCCCTGCATTGTCAATACTTTTTTATTTCCTACTTTCCCAAAGATTAATTTTCCGGTATGGAATTCCACGGTGGCTAAGGGGAAATGTGGAATATCTTTATAATCTATCGAAGTAATAACTTCAATCTTATCAGCAAACTGACCAAGTCCTGTCCCTAAAACAATACCTGTTTCAGGATTAGATATTTTTTTGTCTGCTAAAAAGGCGGCCGTTTCTTTTATTTTTTGAAGCATGGAATTTTCTCGGAAGTTAAATTAAAATTTAAAATCAATCCTGGCAGAGTAGTTTTTCATATTCACCGGATTTGTACGCTTGGGACATCACCAAGTCACCTTTATAATTGATATATAAAACGACATATAAATCCGCTTCTTCGACTTGATGCTCTGCCATGAAGAAAGGCCTTTCAGAGGTTCCAAGGTTAGTTACATCATTGTATTTTAAAGGAACAATGAAGCCATTTTTATTACTGATAACGCCATATTTTGCATCATTATAAATTACGCCCAGCCGTTCTGTTTCGCTATCATTTATGAATTTAATGGACTGAAAAACATCGGAAATTTTTTCCTTAGATTCTATTGAATACAAATAAAATTCATTTCCCTCCTTCACCAATACGGTGTCTCCCTTCCAATGACTTGCTTCCTTAAATTTATGCTCTGAAATGGGCTTTCCTTTTTCGTCAAGAAAGGCATAAGCGCCCTTATCTAATGCAAGGAAAATCTTTCTTTCAGGATTAAAGACTTTGATCAATGCATCAAATTTAGGTTGTATAAAAATATTATTCCGTGCGTTAAAGATGCCAAATTTGGATGATTTAAGGACAGAAACATATCCATTTTTGTAATTTCCAATGGCATCATACTTTAAGGGAAGCTGAACTTTCCCAACTGAGTCTACGATCCCAGCTTTTCCTCTTTGTTCAACAACAAATAAATTGTTGGTAATTACTTTAATTTTATCATACCTGGTTTTTAAAATAGATTTACCCCTTTCATCTACTATAGCCAATTTCCCATCCTTTCCTACAAGAATAAGATATTGTTCTTTGGCGCTATCTTGTGGGTTTAAAACAGTTGTTTGTACTTCTATTTTCTCAAATTCCGGTAGGTCAATAGTTTTTTCTGAGTTGAAAAAGCCGGAAGTCTTATTATCTTTATAGATTAAAGAAATTTTATCACCAATAATGACAATGGAATCATATTCTAAGGGCAAAAGCGCTAATCCGGCGTCGCTTATCATTCCCCACTTTTTCTGATGTTTTACGGCAAAAATTCCATTTCCCCGAACCACCTTATCATAAACGATTCCGGATAGCAGACTTCCTTTTTCATTAAATATTTCTATTCCGCCATTTTTCTTCGTAAGCCACGCATTGTCTGTTTTGGTTATAGCAGAATAATTAATTGGAAGGACCGTCTGTAAAGTGCTGTCAATTACTCCCTGTTTGTTATCTATTCCTACTTTCAAAAAATCTTCCCCGATTTCCTCATAATAATCGTATTTAAAATCAAGATTTATTTGGCCGGTTTCGGCAATATCAACCAAATCTTTACTTCTGGTTATTGCGTATTTACCCTTTCTTTTAAGTACAAAAAAATCCTTTATGTAAAGTGAAATATTATCATAAGAAGCGGCTAAAACTTCAGCTCCGTTTAAACCTCTTATTCCCCACAAGCCTTTACTTTTTACCTTTATAAAAGCAGGATTTAGTTTTTGGACATCCTGAAACCCTTCTTTTAGAAGTTTTGTACCATCCATTAAATAGAGATAAATAAGCGTATCTTTAGTTGCAGCCAAAGTAGCTATTCCTATTTTCTCTATTTCATCAAATTCGGGAGGAAGAATGGACGCTCCCGTTTTATCTATGGCGCCCAGTTTATCATCCTTGGTAAATAAGATATATTCATCCCCGATTCCATTGCATAAATAATCATCCGGCACTCCATTGAATCTTGCTTTGGAAAGTTGTCCTCCTAATTCGTTAATGAATCCGAATTTATTGTTGTCATAAAAAGCATAATATATGGAATCCTGCCGGGTAAGTAGCTGTGCGGCTTTCGATGAATAGGGATTGTTTGGATACTTCCTTATAAATTCATCCAGGTTATTTTCTTCAAGGTAATGAAATAGCAGGTAAGTAAACGCTGACCGGACAAATGCACTGGAAGAAAATCTTTGGATAAATTCTGTATATTTCTCTTTTGTATTTAGGATTGTGGATATTTTAAATACTTTTTCCTCAGCCCTCATTCGATAGGGGCTTTCAGGATTTTTTCTTAAAAATTCTATATATCCGTTTAACGTTCCTGTCCCTGTGGCTTCCTGGAATAATTTTAATTCGTAATTTTCACGGGCCTGTTCACTCAATTCCGACTGTGGATATTTTTGGAGGAATTCAAAGTAGCTTTTGGATGTATTTAAGCTCAACGCTTTATTGAACGCGATTTCATCCCTTCGCTTAATTGCCAACGGTATTTGGGAAGATGTTGCGAATTGATCAATGAATTTATTGTATCCTTCTTCCGTGCTTATTTCCGTAGTATTGGCAAAGGCAATTTCTTCAATTCTTGCTTTTTGGCGGGCAAGGGTAGAGTCGTTAATATAAAGCTTAGCTAATTTTTTTTTGTTTTTATCGTCAAGCGTCCGAAATTCTTCAATGGAAGTAAGAATATAATTATAGCCACTATCAATGTTATAAGCGCTATTGTCTATCCTGGTATAGTACAAGGAATAAATATATTTTGCGCCCGGGTTTACTTCCTCTTTGGACAAGCTTTTGTCCAATAATTTTTTGCTCTTTTCAAAATTGCCTTTATTTAATTGCTTAAGCGCGCTTTTTAATTTATCTGAATATCCGTTAAAAGGAATCAACAAAAGAAGGGTGGTAAAAACAAGAATTACTTTAAGTAAAAGGCAGTTCAAATCCTTCATACTGGTCAATCTATTAATGAAAAAATTCAAGAAAGTGGGAAATTAGGCAATTAAAGCCCAATTATAAATTTTGCATTAAAAATAGACGATCTTTTTATAAATCCTTATTGCACGCTTCAGACAATTAGTCATGGGTCTTAATAATATCATCCGTAACAGACTTGTAAATATCCGTCAATCCTTGCTCCTCTGACAAATAACTCAGGTGTTTATTAATAGTGTTAAAATCTTTTCGGATTGCCGGGCCCGTTTGCACATTTTCCGGTCCAATCTCCAAAGCCTTGCTTACTACTTCAAGAATTAAAGGCTTTACCAAATTGAAGTCTAATTTATTGCTTTCCAACAATCCTTTTGAAATGGTAAACATATGGTTGGTAAAGTTGGCGGCAAAAACACAAGCTAAGTGTATAACTCTTCTTTGTTCTGTGGAATGTTTCAAAACCTTTTTGGAAATAGATTCTGCTACTTTCTGCAAAAACGCAAGGCTCCCCTTGTCCGAGGATTCTATGGAAACAGGAATCTCTTTAAAGTTAATTTTCCTCGATTTTGAAAAACTTTGAATGGGATAAAAAACGCCGTAAGGATTGGGCAAATCTTTAAGAGTCTCAATAGATTCTGTTCCGGAGGTATGGACTATGAGGGAAGATTCAGGAATCCTAACTTCCTTTGCTACACTGGAAATGGCTTTGTCGCTTACAGCAATAATAAATAACTCTGCTTTGGATGCAAGAAAATTAAGACTATCTGTAGGAACCGCCTCATAAAGTTTAGCGCATAGCTTTTTAGCGTTTTTTATATTTGGACTATAAATTTCAAGAATAGAATGGCCCGCATTTTCTAGTGCCTGGCTTAGATGCCAGGCTACATTTCCAGAACCAATTATTGAAATCTTATAGTATTTTCCCAAAAGACTATAATGTTAAAAAAGCTACTCTATTCCTTTATCTCTCATTTTCCTGAATTCATTATAACGCCGGTAGATGGCTACGCAAAACCCGAAAACCATTACCAGTGTACCTAGCCAAAGGACATTGATCAAAGGTTTTTCCATGGCTTTCATAATTATCCAATCCTTTTGAACAGCATGTACTCCAAGTTGAAAGGTGTCGGTTTCAGGGGTAATATTTAAGACTGTGATTTTTAATCCCAAATCAGTTACCACTTCTGGTATTCTTCCTACAACACCATTTTTTATAATAAACAAAGGCTCGGCAATATATTCCTGATTAAAGTCCAAGATTTTTATTCTTATCTTAACGGCAGCATCTTCCGGTCCTAGAACGATGCCTGGAATTTCATCTACCTTTTCAACATTTATGATCTCAGCTACATAGTCATTTATAAAGAAAGTATCCGCTTTTTGAACCTTAAATTCTTCCATCTCCCCCCATTCAATTTCATCACTTGTGGGCGCAATAGCAGAAACATGTGTATAAAGATCTTTTGTTAGGGTTCTTTTTATATCCGGCGAAGGGGTATTCCCACCCATTTGTTCATTTACCTGGTTTCTTGGATACAAGGAGAAAACTTTGCCGTTTGGCTGTTTATAATCTACCCCAAAGTAAGTGTTTTCAGGATGAATTTTAACAGTATCACCTTGCGAAAAATATTTTTTATCTTCATAAAAAATATCCTTTTTCGCTAAAAATTTGCCTAAACTTCCAGTTTCTTCAAGGAAGGTTTTTTTTATGAATCCAGGATAGTTTTCTGCTTCTACGAATTGTCCTTTATAGGTTAGGTTATAATCCTTCATTTTCTGCGGCTTATTAACCCAAAGAAGGACGTGATCCCTATTGGTTTCTTCATCAAATTCTTCATTATAGAGAAAACCTGAGTTGTTCTTAGAAATGGTTTTTGAATAACCCGAAGAATAAAGAATTCCGATCAGCATCATTCCAATACCAATGTGCGCCATAGAGCCTCCGGAAAGAGAAGGACTGTTTTTTAATACATTGACCATAATGATGGAATTGGCAATGATCGAGTAAACACCGGCGGTAAGGAGAATAATATATTCGAAATTATTTATAGCAGAAAGTACAATGATCAAGGCAGAAATTACCAATGTTGCTATAATAGGAAGGATTAAAGAGTTTTTCAATTGATCTTTATCCATCTTTTTCCACCAGAAAAATTGTCCTGTCCCTGAAAGTAAAGCAATTAGTACGGCAGTCCAGATTTGCCAGTTGTTGTAAAAAGCAACCTGGTCTGCAGGAGGCGCAAGTTTTGAAACACCTCCAAAAAAGCCGACAACTTTATTAACTACAGGGAATGAGGTTGGTATTAATATTTGAAAACTTGATAAACACAAAACGATAGCGCCAATGAAAATCCAGAATTCGCGACTATAGACGGATACGTCTTCATCTTGGTCAGGTATTTCTTTCCAGGTTTTTGCTACAAAGAAAACAGAAAGGAAAATAAAAAAGAATAAATAGATCAGTAATTGTCCTGAAAGACCTAGATCTGTAAAAGAATGCACGGAAGCGTCTCCTAATACGCCGCTTCGGGTGAGAAAAGTAGCATATAGAACGAGTAAAAATGTAGCAATTACAAGGAGTATAGAAGCTCTTAATGCTTTATTATTTTTCCTGAATATTATTAAAGTATGAATACTTGCAATTTGGATAAGCCATGGAACGAAAACGCCATTTTCTACAGGATCCCAGTTCCAGTAACCACCAAAAGTAAGGGTTTCATAAGCCCAATATCCACCCATTAAAATTCCTAAACCCAGAACCAGTGCAGAGAAAAGTGACCATGGTAAGGCAGGTCTGACCCATTCTTTGAATTTTTTCTTCCAAAGGCCAGCTATACAATAGGCAAAGGAAATAAGGGTAGTTGCAAATCCTAAAAACAATGTCGGAGGGTGGATCACCATCCAGTAATTTTGAAGCAAAGGATTTAGACCCTTTCCATTTTCAGGGATAAAATTGGGGTTTGCTAAAAAAATGGGAGCGTCAAGGTTTGCTTCTCTCATCAAAATAAATGGAGAGCTTCCGATTTTTAAATCTCCCAGTACCACGCCTAAGATCATTGAAGTGAGGAAAGCCTGAACCAATGCGAAGATGGTCATTATCGGCCCTTCCCAAAATTTATTTGTATTTATAAGAATAATTCCAAGAACGGCATTCCAGAAAATCCAAAGAAGAAAACTTCCTTCTTGTCCTTCCCAGAAACAGGAGATCATATAGTATATAGGAAGTTCCCTGGAGGAATGGCTCCAGGCATATTGATATTCAAAGTAATGATTATATATGATGTAGAATAAACAAAAAACTACGCCGATAACAGCAACACCGTGGAGGTAGAATAAACTTCGACCTAGTTTTTTCCAGCCCGAATTTTCCAGACTCTCGTTGGAGGCAGCAGAAAAATATGCAATGGAAGCCAACAGTGCAGTCACAAACGATATGATCAGGAACATATGTCCTGCATTCCCAATTCCTAAATGTAGCATAGTTGGATTTCTATTTTATGGAAAGCTTATTTTCTTCGTATTTGGAAGGGCATTTCAAAAGGATATTATCGGCAACAAAAACATCTTTTTTGTAGGAACCAATAATTACCACTTGTTCCGATCTTACAAAGTCGGCAGGGATAGGATTATTGTAATAGACTTTCTCTAATTTTTTATTATTATCTTCCAGTAGAAAAGAAAAAGACAATTTATCGGGGCTTTCTTCAATTCCCTTTATTTGACCGTTAGGTGTTTTCGGCAGTTTTCCTACCACATGAATTGATTTATTGTCTCCCTCCTGTGCCATTTCGGCTGCTTCATTAAAAGTAACATAAGTACTAGCGTCGCCTGCAGTAGATATAATGATAACGATAGCAATTGCAATTACTCCTATTCCTATTATATGAGTTTTTTTCATTTTATTTTTGAGTTTTTTGATGGAGTTCTTTTTCTAAAATTGAAATTTTCCAGTCGATGGTAATTGTATAAACAATTAAACCAAGCAAAATAGTTGTCAGTACTGCCACTACTACATAAATTTTCCCATCAGCCCTAAGCTCATCAGCCATTTCCACTTCCCAATTTTTATAATCACTTTCCTGTGTTTCTATTTTTTGCGAAAAAGAAGGTGGAGTAAGCAATAAGAATAATAAAGAAAACAGGATTACACACTTAAGAATTTTCATACATTTTTTGCTTTAGAAAAACTAGTCGTGACCAAAGACTGGAAATCCATACACCCAATAAGGTAAATCCCAAAACGGCAGGATAAAAGATCATTCTTAGCTTATTATCCATGTCATAAGCGTTGAAACCGGGATTTCCTCCATTGCCAGGGTGAAGAGAATCTGTCAATCTTGGTAGAACAAATAAAAGGGGAATTAAGGTCGCGAACGCGAAAATATTATATACACTGCTGATTCTTGCTTTTTGAAACGGATCATCAAGTGAGCCTCTCAAGATAAAGTAAGCAAGATATATCAACATGCCAATAACTGTGCAATTAAGCTTAGGATCATTTACCCACCATACACCTGCCTTAGAGATCCAGGTAAACTTCATCCAGATGATACCAGTAAGCAATCCTAGAACTCCCAAAACAATTGCAGTATTGGCTAGCCCTGCGGCGATAATATCATATTTAAGGTTTGAGGTTCTGAGAAAAGCAATGGCATACCCCACAGATCCTATCAGCAATAATATCATTGAAAACCACATCGGCACATGGAAAAACTGGTTCCTTATTGACTCTTGAAGTTGGGTAAGTCTTGGTACATCCATGAGAAATCCTCCAATCACTGTGTAAAGTAAAAGAAGTATTGCTAATATTTTCCACCAGGTAAACTTCATAATAGGAATTTATAAATATGAAGAGCTTTATGAGAATTAATTAGGCTCTTTTTAAATCATGCAAAGATACTAGCTGCGCCAGAGGTATGGAAATAGAAGATAAGAAATAGTGATAACAATCACATTAATTGACAGAAGTGTTACGATATGATTCAAACTGACAGACCTATCCAGGCCGTCTATCGCATTTTTTGACACTTTAATTAATAACAACAGCATCGGCAAAATAACCGGGAAACTCAATACCGCCATTAAAACTGTACTATTTCCTGCCTTCGAAGCTATGGATGAAACCATTGTTAAAGTAGAAGAAAACCCAAAAGCTCCTAAAATAAGGTTAATGGTAAATAGCCATGCATCTTCCACTACATTTCCCAAGACAAGAGAATAAAATACAAATGCCAGAATGGAAAGCATACCCATTAAACAGAAATTGTATAGAATTTTTGAAATAATTATGGCTTGTGGTGAGGATATGGTGTAATAATATAGGAACCTGCTTTCACTTTCCTGCATAAAACTTTTTGCAATAGCATTTATAGCAGTAAAGAGTGTAATTATCCAGAATAGTGCATTCCAGGTAATGTTATCTAAAACCTGGCCTTTAAGGTTAAAACTGAGATAACAAATGAAAATGGTACTGATCAGATAAACTATTATTCCATTTATAGTACTTCTTTGCCTAAACTCAAGAGAGAATTCTTTTAAAAATAAGGATAAAGTATTTTTTGTTAATTCTTTCAATTATAGAGGCGTTTCTTCCGTTTTCTTCATCTCATATCTTTTAAGGGCAGAGCCGATTTCTTTAGATATAATAATTAAAATGGCAATAATAGACGAAAACAGAACACCAAAAAAGATAGCTTTTATTAAGCTTACTGGTCTTTTAGGTTCTTTGAATTTGGTGAAATCACTAATAATTTCAACACTTTCTGATTCTACCAGTTCTTTTCGAAGTTGTAGTTCCTTACTAAAGAAATTTGCTTCTTCCTTGTAAATATTAAGTGGTTCGTAAGGTTCGCCATATACAAAACCAGCACGGCTTTCTCTAGGCGCTAGCGCAGATGTCACAACTTGTTTTAAACTATCTAAAGATCGTCTTTGAAGAGATAACATTTCTATTTGATCTTTAATGTTTTGGATTTCTATTTTTTCCCTTTTTCTGGCGTACTTATTATTCTTAATGTAGTAAGCAATACTTCCTCCCAGCGTATCTAAAACGTTGTTATCCTTTACTTTTACCACAACTTTAAATGGCGTTTGTAATAATACCGTATCGTTTTCGATATCCTGATACCTTTTATTTAAATTTTGGTATTCTATTTCATCAATATCCTCTACCAATTTTCTGTCTATTTTCAGAAAGTGCCCTAACTGATTATAATTTCCTTCTTCAACCAATTTATTCAAGTTAGTTATCAGCACAGAACAAAATTCATTTGTCAAAAACCTTGAAGATATGGTCATTTCTGAGATAAAAACCGGCTTTTGGAGAAAATATAAACCTAAAGTCAACACCATTCCAACTACAAAAACAATTATAAAAGTTTTTATATTCTTAAAAAAAACAAGAAGTGTGTTTAAAAAGAAATCTCCTATTTTCTCAAAAACTTTTCCTAAATCTATTTCGTCATCTGATGTTTGTCTGGCATTATGGGAGGAAGGATTCTCTTTATTCATTAATATGTTATTTAAAGGCAAAACTACTATATTTTTAATCTAGGAAAAACCTAAAGTAACAATTTTCAGTATAATGGGTGTTTATAATAACTTTTTAACGATTCTTTCAATTTTTAAAAGGAATAACATCTAATAATATTAACTTAATCAACGAATGAAAAAGGCATTAATTACTGGAATTACTGGACAAGATGGCGCTTATCTTGCTCACTTACTTTTAGATAAGGGATACGAAGTCCATGGGATAAAACGACGGACTTCTTCAATTAATACAGAAAGAATTGATGACCTTTACCAAGATCCTCATGATAAAGATATTCGGTTTAAACTCCATTATGGTGATTTAACTGATTCCACCAACATAATCAGAATTATCCAGGAGGTACAACCGGATGAGATTTATAACCTGGGGGCAATGTCACATGTGAAAGTTAGCTTTGATACCCCTGAATATACCGCAAATGTAGACGGTTTGGGTACTTTGAGACTTTTAGAAGCTGTAAGGCTTTTAGGCTTAACAGAAAAAACTAAAATTTATCAAGCCTCTACCTCTGAGCTGTATGGATTAGTTCAACAAGTTCCTCAATCAGAAACCACTCCTTTCTACCCCAGATCTCCCTATGCAGTTGCCAAAATGTATGGTTACTGGATTACTGTAAATTATAGAGAAGCTTATAATATGTTTGCTGTAAACGGCATACTATTTAATCATGAATCTCCCCTAAGAGGTGAAACATTTGTAACAAGGAAAATTACAAGAGGGGCAGCCAGAATCGCTTTGGGATTACAGGATAAATTATTCTTAGGAAATCTTGATGCTCAAAGGGATTGGGGGCATGCTAAGGATTTTGTAGAGGCAATGTGGCTTATCCTGCAACAAGATAAACCGGAAGATTATGTTATAGCTACAGGCGTTACAACCAGGGTGCGGGATTTTGTAAAAATGGTGTTTGCAGAATTAGGAATTCAGGTGGAATTCAAAGGAAGTAATGAAGAAGAGACAGGGGTTGTTGTTAACTGTACCAATCCTGAGTTCGATGTTGAAGTTGGTAAAGAGATCATTTGTGTAGACAAAAATTATTTCCGTCCGACGGAGGTAGATTTGCTCATTGGAGATCCAACTAAGGCTCAGCAAAAGTTAGGATGGAAACCTAAATATGATTTGAAAGCACTGGTAAAAGATATGGTTTCCTCTGATCTTAAATTATTTCAAAGAGATAAATTCTTGAAAGAAGGCGGTCATAAAATAATGAACTACTACGAATAAAAGTGGATAAAAAAAGTAAAATATATGTTGCCGGTCACCGGGGTATGGTGGGTTCGGCAATTCTTCGAAGGTTGGAAAGTGAAGGCTTTACGAATATCGTATATAAAACTTCTTCAGAGCTTGATCTCACAAATCAGTTGGCAGTTAAGGAATTTTTTGAAGCAGAAAGGCCTCGATATGTTTTTTTGGCTGCTGCTAAAGTAGGCGGTATTCTTGCTAATAATACTTATCGGGGCCAATTTATTTATGAAAATCTGATGATACAGAATAATATAATTCATCAGTCTTATTTAAATAAAGTTGAAAAGCTATTGTTTTTAGGCTCCTCATGTATATATCCTAAACTCGCCCCTCAGCCTTTAAACGAAGAATATTTATTGAGCGGAACCCTTGAATCTACGAATGAACCTTATGCCATTGCCAAAATTGCCGGAATTAAAATGTGCGAAGCTTATAGAGACCAATATGGCTGTAATTTTATTTCTGCGATGCCTACCAATTTATATGGGCCTAATGATAATTATGATTTGAATACCTCTCACGTTTTGCCAGCATTAATTCGCAAATTTCATGAGGCAAAAGAAAGTGGAAACGCCGAGGTAACCGTATGGGGAACAGGAAATCCCCAAAGGGAATTTCTTCATGTAGATGACTTGGCAGAGGCTTGTTTATTTCTTATGAAATCTTATAATGAAAGGGAATTTGTAAATGTTGGAACGGGCGAGGATATAACTATTAAAGAATTGGCATATTTGATTAAGGAGGCAGTTGGATTTAAAGGGGACCTAAAGTGGGATACTTCTAAACCAGATGGAACGCCTAGAAAGCTTATGGATGTATCAAAAATTAATCGCCTGGGATGGAAATATCAAATTTCTTTAAAAGAGGGAATAGAAAAGGTCGTATCCGAAATTTCCTATATCCTACAAGATTAAAGTATTATTATATCAAGATTGAAGCAGGCGTTTTTGCTTGCTTTTTTCTTTTATAAACACCTTTATTTTCAGTTAAATCACTTGTTTTTAATTGATTCATTTTTTTTCAATTAAATTATAATCATTAAATAATTCTCATAACTTAGCGACCTAAATTATTTTCTATGAATTTTAAAGTTATTTCGGTTTATTTAATTCTTTTTGTCTTTGCGGTTGCTTGTACAACCTCTAAGAAAGCAAGCACTGCTTCCGCTTCTGTTCCTGCACAAACGCTAAATTCTGAAATCGATTCAATTAGTTATAGTATGGGCATAAGTATTGCAAAAAATATCAAAAGTCAGGGGTTGGATAGTGTAAATGCTGAGGCTTTTGCAAAAGGGTTGAAAGATGTATTTAATAATGATAGTCTTCTTATCGATTCTGAAGAGGGTCAAAATATGCTGGCTACTTATTTTCAAAAAATTCATAATGAGAAGTTAGAAGCAAATGCTTCGGCCGGTAGGAAATTTTTAGAAGAAAATAAAACAAAAGAAGGGGTTAGAACCACTGAATCGGGATTGCAATATCAAGTAATAAAGGAGGGGACGGGACCTACTCCCGTTTTATCTGATAGGGTAAAAGTTCACTACCACGGTACCCTTATTGACGGAACTGTTTTTGATAGTTCTGTTGACCGCGGAGAACCTGTTACTTTTGCAGTTAACGCTGTTATTCCTGGTTGGACAGAAGCATTACAGTTGATGAAAGTTGGTTCAAAATACAAAGTTTTTATTCCATCAGAACTTGCTTATGGTGAAAGAGGTGCACCACCGGTAATCGGGCCTAATTCTACATTAATTTTTGATATTGAGCTATTAGGAATTGAAAAAGAAGAATAACAATCTTTTCAAGGAATCATTTAAACAAAAAAGAGGTCCATGCGGCCTCTTTTTTTTATCAAAGTTTTTAGCTTTTTAGATCTTTTCTTTCGTAGGTCTGTAAAACTTCATTTTGCCTTTCTTAACACTTTCCAGCCTTAGCTCACTAAGACCTACTTTTCTTCCTGAAAAGCTTGTATTCTGATGAGCCAGTTGATAAACTCCAGGTTCTATTACTTTATATACCACGGCTGTATGATGTTTCATCTCTTCCTTAAAGATCATATTCCCTTTTTGATATTCGAGTTTTACTCCATCAAATTGAATCATATCGCCTGGGTAGATTTCATCTTTCTTCGGGTTTAATAGCTTTCCATAGGCATATTTTCTGTCCCACACGGCGTCAATTCTTATTAAAGCCTGATTTGCTAAATCCCAACATTCCCCGCGGTCCACTTGTTTCCCAATAACAGAATTTACATACTCTATTACTTGTTTATTGAGCGGAGGAATCGAATTTTGAGCTTGGGAAATACTCAGTTGAAGTCCTAAAGTGACTATCAAAAACGCTTTTAACACTTTTTCCATACTTGTTTAGTTATAATTTAATCTTTGTTTTTGTTCAGCTTAAATCATAAGTGAATTTACCTCCAGAAAAGTTTCAATCGTAAATTCCTTTAAGACTCTTAAATGTATATTTTCCATTGATAAATTATTTAGATCATTGTTTTTAGTTAAGAAAATTTACTACCAAAGTAAAACATACATCTTAAAAATTTATTTTTAGTAGCATTCGGGAAACTAACATAGCCAAGCTGGATGTATGGGGTAATTTTGTATCTGTTGTAAAGGTTTTCTGTCCTTGTAATACATTTATTGACGACATGAGAATGAAATGTTTATTTTATTTTACTTTTGAAGCTTGAAAGCATAGTTAGTATGATGAAAAATTCACTGAAGTCATTTTTTTTTATTTGTTATTTTATTTTTTTAATAATAGGAGGGGCAGCTTTATTGCTTTATTCGAAGATAGATTTATTCCTTTTTATTAATAAAAGTAATCATTATTCTTCTGATTACTTTTTTAGATATTTTACCAATGTTGGAGATGGAATATTTTATGGAATAGTTATCCTGGGGCTTCTATGTTATAAGTATAAATATGCCATTATTGGTTTAATTAGTTTTTTATTGACTTCTTTAATTGCGCAGCTTTTAAAGCGACTTGTATTTGTGGACGAGTATAGACCGGTTAAATATTTTAAAGACCTTGATATTGAATTTCATATTATTGAAGGAGTAAAACTGTATTCTAATAACAGCTTTCCCTCGGGTCATGCTACTACTGCATTTTCCATTTTTTGTCTTCTGGCTTTAATTTTCAAGAAAAATAAACTTGGTTTTTTATTTTTTTTATGCGCCTTCCTGGCTTCTTATTCAAGAATATATATAGGCCAGCACTTCTTCGCTGATATTTATTTTGGTTCTTTAATTGGTGTGGTCTTTACGATCCTGGTTTATATGATACTAAATAAATATTTTGATAATCATAAAAAGACATGGCCAAATAAGGGTTTGCTTAATAAAGGAATTATAAATTAATGCCCCCCACCTTTTAACATTTTCCTTGCATGAAACACAGCAGGCAATATCGCTTCCAGGCTTTCTCTGGCACCACCTGAACTTCCAGGCAAAGTTATTATTGTGGTAGATTTAATTGAACCAGCCACTGCTCTTGACATCATTGCAAGTGGAGTTCTCATTTGGCCGTAGCTCCTCATCGCTTCTGTAATTCCGTCAGCGTCTCTTTCAAGAATCTCTTTTACTGCTGAAACTGTATTGTCCCTTGGGCCGAGTCCTGTTCCTCCAGTTGTAAAGACAAAATGAATATCCTTTTCTACCCACTGTAAAATTTGTTGCTGAATAGTATCAGCGTTATCCGGTACAATTTTGTAATCAACAACTGATGCATTTACATTTTCAAGCATTTCCCTGATGAGTATTCCTGATGAATCTTCCCTTTTGCCTTCCGCTGTAGAATCCGAGCAAACTAAAATGGCACAGGTGGGTGAGGTATTGAAAAACTTTTGTCTGTCGCTTTTCCCTCCCTTTTTTTCGAGAAGTTTAACCGAAGTAATTTCCAGGTTTTTATCAACTGGTTTTAATAAATCATAGACGACCAAAGCGCTTACTGAAAGTCCTGTCAATACTTCTATTTCAATCCCTGTCCTTCCTATAGACTTGGCTTCTGAATGAATTACGACACCCGATTTTTCTAAGAGATCCTTCCCGAGAACATCTTTGTGTTTATTTATATTAATAAATTCAAATTCTATTTTCATTCCGTCAATTCCAACAGGATGACAATGAGGAATAAGGTTGGAAGTATTTTTTGCTGCTAAAAATCCTGCAGCCCTGGCAACATCAAATAGATTCCCTTTTGGAAGTTCATCCTTTTTGATCATTTCTACCGTTTCGGGAGAACACAAAACCACTCCTATAGCTTTGGCGGTTCTTAATGTAATTTGTTTTCCGGATATATCTCGCATTTATTGAAATTTGATAATTTGTAGTATGATGAAGTTTCACTTCCAATTCCCTTCTTCTAGTTTTTGTCTGTTAATCCTAAATTTTTACAATTATAGGATTAAAAGCTTTGGAGGCAACCATTACTTTGTCGCCAACTCCAAGGCTTTTTATATCCTCTTCTGTCGCTACTACCTTAACTATATTGTTTCCTGAAGCTATGGTCAATACAAATATGATGTCTTCCTTTTTTATATGTATAATTTCACCAACAAACTTTACTTTTCCACTGACTTTCCCTTTTGAAAATACAGTTATCGGATCACCTTCCTCCTTAATTTTGCCCTCATCCAATACCAAAACCCTATGTCCAAGTTTTGCTATTTCAGATAGGTCATGGCTTACCATAATCGTTGTCAACTCAAACTTTTTATGAATTCTCACTAGTTCATCCTGTAGAGATAAACGTGTTTCCTGGTCAAGTGCAGAAAGCGGTTCATCCAAAATTAAGATGGAGGGCTTTTTAACTATGGCACGCGCAAGGGCGGTTCTTTGTTTTTGTCCACCTGACAAGGTATCGGGTTTTCTATTCAATAGTCCCTTTATCCCACATACTTCAAAAACCTCATTTAAAAAAACAGAATCTTTTGTGTCATGTGCAAATTCTACATTTTGCTTTACACTCATATTTGGAAATAAAGCATAATCTTGAAAAACAAAACCGATATTTCTTTTTTGAGGAGATACTTTTATGTTTTGGTTTTTATCAAACCAACTTTTTCCTTCCGAGATTATTTTCCCTTCATCCGGGTCCATTAATCCAGCAAGTATTTTTAAAAAACTTGTTTTTCCTGATCCCGATTTTCCATACAATATCAAAAACTCCTGTTTAAGTATTTTCTGGTCCACTTCTAAAAATGCTGTAGAAGAAGAGAAATTTAGCTTTTTGCGGTATTTTAACTCGATCATTAAAAAAGTTTGTGTTGCCGGTTATTAATAAGATAAATACCAAGTAAAATAATAAAACTGAAAGTGAAAAGTATTAAAGAATAAGTATTGGCTGAGGCATAGTTTAAAGCTTCTACCTCATTAAAAATAGCGATGGATGCCACCTTGGTTTCCCCTGGAATACTTCCTCCAATCATTAAAACAATTCCAAACTCTCCTAATGTATGCGCAAAAGTTAGAATAGTAGCAGAGAGGATGGAAGGTTTTATACTTGGCAATAAGACCTTATATAAAGTTTGCCATTTTGTTTTCCCTAATGTGTAGGAAGCTTCTTTAAGGGAACTGGGTAAACTTCGTAACCCCGATTCCAAAGGTTGGATCATAAAAGGTAAGCTGTAGATAATGGAACCTACCAGCATTCCTTCAAAAGTAAAGGCAAGATAAAAGCCAAGATGTTTTTCGAGGAAACCACCTAGCCAACTGTCAGGACTAAAAGAAACAAGTAAATAATATCCGATAACAGTCGGCGGTAGCACCAGGGGGAGGCTAATCAAAGAATGAATAACAGGCTTAAACCTTGAAGAAGAACTGGCTAAAAAGTAAGCAATAGGAATGCCTATAATTAATAAAATTATAGTAGTCAAAATGGCAAGTTTGACAGTTAGTAGCAGGGTTATTAAATATTCATTCATGTAATTCAAATTTCAGTGGACTGACCAGCCCTATTTACAAGG
>Ga0196965_1000594_pt1 | contig 18798 bp, 12 predicted proteins | sample S1_20metaG_FD_148668 | JGI IMG/M metagenome (GOLD analysis project Ga0196965, IMG submission 148668) | Soil microbial communities from Anza Borrego desert, Southern California, United States - S1_20 | ecosystem: Environmental > Terrestrial > Soil > Desert | place: USA: California | collected... | reverse complement strand
GGCGGGTGTGACGGGGGTCAAGGAGGCGCAGGCCCTGTCGGTGGCCCCGGCGGTCGAACGGGTGCGCGCGGCCTCGGGCCTGCCGGTGGCGGTCGGCTTCGGGGTGAAGACGCCCGAACGGGCCGCCGAGATCGCCCGCGTGGCCGACGCCGTGGTGGCCGGCTCGGTGCTGGTGGACGAGGTGGCGGCGGCGCTCGAGGCGAACGAAGCGGCGCCCGCGCGCGTTCTGGCCAGGGTGCGGTCGCTGGCCGAGGCGGTCCGGGGTGCACGGGTCCGAGAAACCGTCTAAAGGGCGGCCCATGGTCGACAAGAACAAACCCCAGCAGGAAAAGCGTGGCGGCTGGCTGTCGCGCTTCGCCCCCGGCGTGCGCAAGATCGTCAGCCGGCGCGACACGCCCGACAATCTGTGGGTCAAGGATCCGGACACCGGCGAGATGCTGTACCGCTCCGACCTCGAGGGGTCGCTGTGGGTCACGCCCTCCGGGCGGCACATGCGCATCGACGCGCCGACCCGGCTGCGCTTCACCTTCGACGGCGGCTCCTATGAGTCGATCGACACCCCCGACGTGCCCGAGGACCCGCTCAAATTCTCCGACGGAAAGCCTTACAAGGACCGGCTCGCCGCGGCCCGCAAGGCGGCCGGGCGCAAGGACACCATGGCCATCGGCTTCGGCGAGCTGGACGGCACGCCGGCGGTGGTCATCGTCCAGGACTTCACCTTCATGGGCGGTTCGCTGGGCATGGCCGCGGGCGAGGCCTTTATCGCCGCCGCCCGCGCCGCGATCGAGCGGGGCGCGCCTCTGGTTTGCTTCACCGCCGCCGGCGGGGCGCGGATGCAGGAAGGCGCGCTCAGCCTGATGCAGATGGCCCGAACCACCCTGGCCATCCAGGAGCTGAAGGCCGCCCGGTTGCCGTTCGTGGTGGTGCTGACCGATCCGACCACCGGCGGGGTCACCGCCAGCTACGCCATGCTCGGCGACGTGCATCTGGCCGAGCCGGGGGCCCTGATCGGCTTCGCCGGCCCGCGCGTCATCGAGGCCACCATCCGCGAGAAGCTGCCGCCGGGCTTCCAGCGCGCCGAATACCTGCAGGAGAAGGGCATGGTCGATCGCGTCGTCGTCCGCGCCGACCTGCCGCGCGTGCTGGGCCAGATCCTGTCGATGCTGATGAGCGGGAAGCGCCGGGCGGCCTAGGTCCGATGGACCCGATCTCCGAACGCCTGCGCGCCCGCCACCCGCAGCGCATCGACCTGTCGCTGGAGCGGATGCGAGTGCTGTGCGCCGCCCTCGGCGACCCGCAGCACCGTCTGCCGCCGGTGATCCACGTGGCGGGCACCAACGGCAAGGGCTCGACGGTCGCCTTCATTCGGGCCATCGCCGAGGCCGCCGGTCTGCGCGTCCACGCCTACACTTCGCCGCACCTGGTCCGGTTCAACGAGCGCATACGGCTGGCGGGGCGGCTGATCGAGGACGGACCGCTGAACGCCATTCTCGACCGGGTGGAGGCGGCCATCGACGGCTCAGGCAGCGAGGCTACGGTGTTCGAGAGCACCACCGCCGCCGCCTTCGTCGCCATGAGCGAGACGCCGGCCGACCTGGCCATCGTCGAGGTCGGGCTGGGCGGGGTGCTGGACGCCACCAATGTCATCGAGCGACCGCTGCTCAGCGTCATCACCCCGGTCGATCTCGATCACGCCGAGTTCCTCGGGACCAGCCTGCGCGGGGTGGCGGTGGAGAAGGCCGGCATTCTCAAGGCCGGCGCGCGCGGCCTGATCGCGCGCCAGCATGAGGAGGCGATGGCGGCGATCGAGGTCGCGGCGGAGGCGGTGCGGGCGCCGCTGACCGTGATGGGGGTGGACTTCGACGCCTGGGCCGAGCGCGGCGGCCTGGCGTATCAGGACCAGAGCCGGTTCCTCGATCTGCCGGCGCCGGCGCTGACGGGGCCGCACCAGATAGCCAACGCCGGGCTGGCGGTGGCCGTGGCGCTGGAGCTGGACCTGCCCGAGGCGGCCATCGCCGAGGGCCTTCGCACCGCCCGCTGGCCGGCGCGGATGCAGCGGCTGACGGCCGGGCTCTATGGCGAGGCGGCGCGGGCGGCGGATGCGGAACTGTGGCTGGACGGCGGGCACAATCCCCACGCGGCCCGGGCGCTGGCCGAGGCGCTGGCGGAACGGCAGGCGCGGGCCCCGCGCCCGTTGGCGCTCGTTGTCGGCATGTTGGGCAACAAGGACGCTGGCGGCTTCTTCGAGGCGCTGAAGGACAGCGGCGCCACCGTATTCACCGTCCCATTCGAGGGCGCGGCGGCCGAGCCGGAAGCGCTGGCGGCGGTGGCGCGCGGGCATGGACTGGGAGCCACTGCCAGCGCCTCGGCGCCCGAGGCGCTGGAGCGCGCCCTGCGCCTCGGCGCGGGGCGGGTGGTCATCTGCGGCTCGCTCTACCTCGCGGGCGAGGTGCTGGGCGCGAGCCGGGAAACGTGGCCTGGGTGAGTGGTTAGTGGTTGGTGGTTAGTGGCTGGGCCGGGCGTGACTCTCGCCGGGGCAGACAACCACCAACCCCTAACCACTAGCCACTAATCACTCCCCCGATTCAGGCCGCCGCCGACGACGAGATGCCCGCTTCCGCCAGCCACTCCACGATTTTTCCCTTCGGCATGGCGCCGACCTTCATCGAGGCCAGCTGGCCGTCCTTGAACAGCATCAGGGTCGGGATGCCCTTCACGCCGAGGCGCGACGGGACCATGGGCGAATCGTCGATATTGACCTTGGCGATGACAACCTGGCCGGACAGTTCGTCGGCGATCTGTTCGAGGGCCGGGCCGATCTGTTTGCAGGGACCGCACCACTCGGCCCAGAAGTCGACCAGCACCGGGGTGGACGATTTCAGGACGTCGGCGTCGAAGCTGTCGTCGGTGACCTTGACGGTGGCCATGGGCTCTCCTTGGCGCCCCGGGGACGCGCGATAGGGTTTCAGCCGGGCATCATGCGATGATTCCGGCCCTTCGGAAGCGATGTGGGGCGCGTCGCCGATCAAATCAACGCGCGCCTTTCAGAGCGGCGTCCATCAGGCCCTGCGGGACGGCCATCAGCCTCGGCCCGTCGGTCCACACCAGCGCCGCCTCGACCGGGCGATCCGGATAGAGCCGCCGCAGCACGGCGACATAGACCGCCAGCTGCAGGACATAGGCCGGGTCGGCGTCTTCGATCCGCTCAGGGGCCGGGCGGTTGGTCTTGTAGTCGACCACCAGCACCCGTTCCCGCGTGATGACCAGCCGGTCGATGCGGCCCGAGACCGCGACGCCGGCGGGCAGCTCAGGCGCGGTCCCGGACAGGGCGACCTCCGCCCGCGAGCCTGGGCCGAACACGGGGGCGAAGCGGGCGTCGTCCAGGACCGAAAAGGCGGCGGCGATCATCTCGGCGCGGTGCTCGCCGGTCAGGTCCCGTTCCCGCGACAACATGCGGACGGCGGCTGAGGCCCGTTCGGCTGGGGTGATGTCGGGCAGCCGCTCCAGCATCCGGTGGATCAGGTCGCCCCGCCGGAACCGGCCCAGCGGCGCGCCCGGTCCGGCGGAGATCGCCAGCGGCGAGGGGGCCGGGATGCGGACCGCCCCCTCCATCTGTGATGGCGCGGCGTAGCGCGCGGCGTGGTCGGGGGCCGGCGAGAGACGCGCCCAGTCGGGCAGGGCGGTCCGGGCGGCGGCGTCGGCGCGTCCGGGCGCCAGCCGGGCCGGGTCGGCGCCGAAGCGGCGGACCCCGTCGCCCGCGTCGCGGGCCGAGTCGCCGAGCCGGTCGAAGGTTTCGGTCAGCACCCCCCACCAGCTGCCGTCGTCATAGCCCTGTTTCGAATTCCCGCAGGCCCGGCCCAGCAGGATCAGCCGGTCGCGGGCCCGGGTCAGGGCGACATAGAGCAACCGCAGGGTCTCGGCGTCGGTGCGCGCCTGCCGGGCCTCGCGCGCGGCTGCGGAAGCCGGACAGTCCTCCCTGGCCGAGCCGGGGCACATAAGCCAGGCTTCCGACCCGTCGTCGAGCGCCACCGGCATCAGACTGGGTCCCTGCGCCTTCGCCCGCGAGGTGGTGTCCGGCAGAATGACGATCGGCGCCTCCAGCCCCTTGGCGCCGTGGACGGTCATCACCCGCACCTCGTCGCGGGGGCCTTCGAGTTCGCGCTTGACCTCGACATCGGCGGCCTCAAGCAGGGCGACGCAGGTCTCCAGGTCGACCGCGCCCCGGTCCTCGGCCGACAGCACCTGGTTGAGAGTTTCGTCGATGGCTTCCTCGGCCTCGCGGCCCAGCCGGCGCAGCACGCGGGCCCGACCTGAAACGCCGTTCGCATCCACACGGTTGAGCAGGCCCGAGAAGAAGGCGAACGGATCGCGGTCGCGGCTCTCCAGCGCAAACGCCAGAAGGTCCCGCGCATGGGACCACTCCGGCCGCTCGCCGGCCCGGTCGCGCAGCTCCCGCCACAGCTTCCTGCGGTTCTCGCCTCCGGCGAGGGCGAACAGGCTGTCCTCGTCGACATCGCAGAACGGGCTGCGGAGTACGCCAGCGAGGCTCAGGTCGTCGTCGGGATAGAGGGCGAAACGGGCCAGGGCGATCAGGTCGTCGAAAACGATGTGCGACGACAGCTTGAGCCGATCGGCCCCGGCCACCGGCACGCCGGCGGTCTTCAGGGCGCGGATGATCTCCTCGAAGGTGGCGTCGCGGCGGCGCACCAGGATCAGGAAGTCGCCGAAGCCGCAGGGGCGCGGCTCGCGGCTCTTGCGGTCGTAGACCGCCTCGCCGGCCGCGACCTGGCGGCGAATTTCGGCGGCCAGTTTCGCGGCCAGCTGCTTGCGTCCGCTGGTGCCCGGCTCCTGGTCGACCGGATCCCAGACATCCGGCTCCGGCGGCTTGATGTCCTCGAACAGCGGCCACAGGTCGACGCAGCCGGACTGACCCTCGCGCTGGGCGACGTGCGGCGGGATGGCTCCGATCTCCTCGCCAACGAGGGCGGCGGTGCGCTCCGGGCCGTCGAACACCGCATCGACGAATTTCAGCACCTCCGGCGTCGAGCGGAAGGAGGTCGCCAGTTCGACCCCCTGGAACGACTCGCCCGAACCCCTGACCAAGGCGTCGTAGCGCTGCGACTCCTGCCGCAACCGCTCCGGCCGGGCCCCCTGGAACGAGTAGATCGACTGCTTCTCGTCGCCGACGGCGAAGACGGTGCGGGCGAGGCGTTGTCCCGAAGCCGGGATCGGTGTGAAGCGCTGGCTTCCCTCGCGGGCGAAGAAGCCCTCGGTCAGGGCGCGCAGAATGTCCCATTGCTGGGGCGCGGTGTCCTGGGCCTCATCCACCAGCACGTGCTCGATACCGCCGTCGAGCTTGTACAGCACCCAGGCGGCCGAGGCCCTTTCGGTCAGCAGATCGACGGTGCGGGCGACGAGATCGCCGAAGTCGAGCGCCCCCCTCGCCGCCTTGGCCTGGTCGTAGAGGTGGGCGTGGGCCTCGGCCAGGGTCAGGACATGGATGGTGTCCTGCGCCACCCGCGCCTTGCGCAGGGCCTCGAGCGCCGACAGGTATCTCAGCTGCAGGTCGGCCAGCCAACCGCCCGCCGCCGGTGGGGCCTTGGCCGTGGCCATGGCCTTGCGCGGCTCGCCGCCCGTCAGGAAAACCTCGCCGAGGCCGGCGAAGCTCCACGCCGCCGCCCGCATCCGCGCGGCGCATTTCTGGTCATTGGTCGAGCCCGTGGCCATCTGGCCGGCGATCGCCAGCCATTCCGTCCGGTCCAGCCAGCGCAGGAAGTCGGCCTCGATCGACTCCGGCGTCTCATCCGGGTGGCTTCCGGCGAGGACGTACGGTCGTGGCGCCCGGCCGTCCGCGACCCGGGCGGTGTAGTCGGTCAGCTTGGCCCGGTCGGCCTCGATCATACCGAGCAGCGACTGGAAGGCGCCCCAGTCCAGCTCGACCGCGAAATGGCTGTAGGCGCGGCCGACCGGCCCCTCGGGATCGGCCAGGGCATGGCGGGCCAGCGCTTCCCGCGCCTCGTGCGACAGGGCGAGGGCCGCCTCGTTCTCCAGCACGGTGAAGCCGGGGGTGACGCCGGCCTCGATCGGGAAGCGGCGCAGCAGTTTTTCGCAGAAGGCGTGGATGGTCTGGATCTTCAGTCCGCCCGGCGTCTCCAGCGCCTTGGCGAACAGGCGGCGCGCCTTGGACAGGTCGGGGCCGGACAGGGCCTCCGGGTCGCCGGTGTCGAGGTCGGCCAGCGACTGGGCCAGATCGGCGTCGTCCATCACCGCCCATGCGCCGAGCCGGTCGAACAGCCGCGCCTGCATCTCGGCCGCGGCGGCCTTGGTGTAGGTGACGCACAGGATCTCGCCGGGCTGGACCTCCTCGAGCAGCAGCCGGGCCACGCGGTCGACCAGGGTCGAGGTCTTGCCCGAGCCGGCGTTGGCGGTGACGAACACCGACCGGCGCGGATCGGCGGCGGCGATCTGGTGCGGATCGGGCAGGACGCGGGCGCTCATTCGGCGTCTCCGCCATCTTCGCCGCCGACCACATGCCACTCCCAGACCCGGGCGAGGTGGTCGTAGTTGCCGCCGAACGAGCCCATGAACTGCGGGGCGACCCACGACAGATAGGGGGTGTCGGGGTGGTCGAAGCGGGCGATGCGGGTCTTCAGACCTTCCAGCGCCGCCTCCGACAGGGCCACGGCCTCGTCGCCGAGGGCGCGCACCGCCGCCTGTCCCGGGACCTTGCGGCCCACCACCCGGACATAGGTCAGCTCTTCCGGCTGGACCGGCCCGGTGTCGGCCAGCCCCGCCTCGGCGAGGATGGCGCCGGTCAGGGTCAGCTGGGGCGAGAAGCCGGACCTGACCTGTTTCGGGGACGGGATCTGGCCCGTCTTGAAGTCGAGCACCGCCGCGCCCGTGGCCGACAGTTCGATGCGGTCGGCTTTGGCGGTCAGTTTGAAGGGGCCGGCCGGGGCCGGGACCCACATTTCGACCTTTTCCTCGACCCGGATCTCGACGCCCCGGGCCCGGCGTTCGGCCTCCCAGCCGGACAGCCAGCGGGCGCAGTTGCGGGCCAGCGGCGCCTCGCGGGCCATGGCCGCGTCCTCGAAGCCGTGGTGGCCGAGCTCCTCGAGCAGCAGGGTCTCCAGCTGGTCGGCGCAGTCGTCGGGCAGGACCTCGGGCCACGACAGGGTCAGCCGCTCGACCGCCTTGTGCACCGCGTTGCCGCGCGCCATCGCCTCGGCCGACTGGCCGGGACGGTCCATCTGTCTCAGGTTCAGGACATAGCGCGCATAGATGGCGTAGGGGTCGCGCACCCAGCGCTCGACCCCGGTGACCGGAAGTTCGCGCGGACGGCGTTCGACCGGGGGCCTCGGGGCGGGGCGGCGCGCGTAGTCGGGCGCGGCGCGGGCCGGGGCGTCCAGCGCCCGGGCCTGGTCGAGGTGGACCGACCGCCGCTCCAGCCTGACCGGCGTATCGTCCGCGTGCGCCCCGTGAGTCAGCATCTCCAGCCGCCACAGCCAGCGCGATTTGACCGCGGGCTGGCCGCCGCGCCGTTCGGAATGCACCAGGATGGCCTCGTCGGCGCAGGCGGCCTGGACGAAATCCTGCGCCGTCTGACCGAGGCGGCGCTCGGGCGGCGGCAGGCCGAGGGCGGCGCGCATCGGCCGCGACAGGAAGGGGTCGGTCGGGGCGGCGTCGGGCCAGACGCCTTCCTCCAGCCCGGCCAGGATCATCCGGTCGGCGCGCACCAGCCGCGCCTCGATGGCCCCGAGGATGCGCAGGCGCGGCTGGTTGGCCCCGCCCGTGCGGACCGTCTCCTCGCCCAGCAGGGTCCGGACCAGTTCGGCGAAATCGGGCCGGGAGATGTGGCCCAGCGCGGCGCCGCCCTCGATCAGCCCCGCCAGCAGGGCGGCGGCGGCTTCGCCGTCGGGCCCGGTCCAGGCGTCGGGCCCGGCCAGCGCCTCGATCAGCACCGTGAGGGCGCGAGCGGCGGCGTCCAGCGGGGCCGCGTCGGCGAAGGGCGCGCGGGCGGCGTCGGACAGCCGCTCCAGCCTGTCGAGCAGGCCCCGGGCGCCGGCCAGGCGTTCAAGCGTGTGTTCGGAGGGGGCGCGGCCGTCATCGCGCGGCTCGCCGGCCTTGAGCAGGGCGCGGCGGACCCGGGCCCAGTCGCGCAGCCGGGGGCCGCGCAGGGCGTATGCCTCCAGGGCCTTGATCGCGGGCTCCCCGCCGTCGAGGTCGAGGCGGACGAGCGGGTGTTTGAGCAGGCCGAGCAGGGCGTGGGGGTCGAGCGGCTCGGCGATGAAACGGGCGGCCAGATCGACCAGCCGGCCCGCCGGCATCCGCGACAAGGGTTGGCCCGAAGAGTTGTCGGCGACCACGCCCCAGCGCTCCAGCCGGGCGGCGACGCGGCGGCCCAGCGCCAAGTCGGGGGTGACGAGCGCGCAGGTGCGGCCCGAGCCATCGGAATTCGTCGTTTCCAGCGTCTCGCGCATCATCAGGGCGAGCGTCGCGGCGGCGTCCTCCTCGGCGCGGACCGTGACGACGGACAGCCCCTCCAGCCCCTCGGCGATCGGATCGGCGGAGTGCTCGCGGAAGGCGTCGGCCCGCAGGTCGCGGATCAGGGCGCGCCAGTCGTCGGTGGCCTCGGCCGGGCGCAAGGCTTCATTGAGCAGCCGCTGGCGGGCGCGGCCCCGGGCTGCGCGGCCGGGATCCTCCGCCGGTTTGAACCACGGGCGCACCGCCTCACGCTCGACGCCGTGCCGGTCGAGCAGCCGCCAAAGGGCGTTCTGCGGATGCTGCTCGTTGTCCCTCAGCTGGGACCAGACGGCAGCGTCGAGGTCGCGGTCGAGGCCGGGCAGGAGGACGCAGCCCTGTGGCGCGCGGGCGACCGCCGCCAGAACGTCGGCGGCCGCGGGGGCGGTGCCGGTCGATCCGGCGGCGATGACCGGCTGCGTCGGGGGCCGCTCCGTCCACGCCTCGGCGAGCAGGCGCAGCAGCCGGGCGCGCCGCCAGGCCGGATCGACCAGTCCCAGCGCCGCCAGCCGCCTCGGCCAGGCCTCGACCGCCAGGCCGAGAAATTTCGCCGACTTCTGCCAGTGCTCGGCGAGGTCGCCCTCGACCAGGGTCGCCACGCGTCCAAGGTCGTCGATCTCTTCCAACTGACAGGAGTCGAGAAAGCCGCCGAGGGCGTCGGCCATCTCCAGCGCCCGCAGCGGCGGCAGGCCCGGTTCGAATTCCTCGACGATCATCCGCGCCATCTCGAAGCGGCGCGTCAGCGGGGCGATGGCCGGCGGCAGGTCAAGGCCCAATTCGCCGGGCGCGAACGGCGGCTCGTCCTCCTCCAGATCGCCCAGCGGCCGGACTTGCGGCAGCAGCACGGGCCGGTCGCCGGCCAGCTTGGTCAGGGCCGAGGTGAAGGCGCGGGCGGCGCGGCGGTTGGGCAGCAGGATGACGGCGTCGGACAGCGCCTCGGGCGGATGTTCGCCGAGCCAGTCGAGCACGCCCGCCGCCAGGTCCTCGAGAAACGGCCGGCGCGCCTCGACGGCGTACCAGCGCGGGCCCTGCGGGGCGAAAGGATTGAACTGCCCGCTCATGCCGCTCCGGCCAGCCGCGCCTCGGCCGCGTCGCGCGCCTGCGGGTCGCCGACGTGCATCCAGTCGCCGTCGAGCACGCAGCCATAGAGGCGGCCGGCGGCGGCGGACCGGCGCCACAGGCCGCTAAGCGAAAACGGCCCTTCCGGCCCGTCGGCGACATAGTCGGGCCGGCAGATGTGCACCCCCATATAGGCGTAGGGCGCGGAGGGGGCGTCGCCGCGGAAGGTCAGCCGCCCGTCGTCGGCGAGGAAGACGTCGCCATTCCCCTCGAAGCCGATCGAGCCCGCCCGCCGCGCCAGCAGCAGGGCGGCGTCCATGGTTGACGGATTCCACAGGCGAGCGAGTTGATTCAGCGCGGAATTCCCCTCGCGGCCGTTGTCGGTCCAGACGCTGTCGATATTGGCCACGAAGACCGGCTCGGCGCCGAGCAGCGGACCCGCCTTCTTCAGACCGCCGCCGGTCTCGAGGAGTTCGACCCGTTCATCCGAGATGACGATTCCGGGCCCGCGTCCGCGCCCGGCGAGGTGTCGCTCCAGGCGGTCGGCGAACCAGTGAACATTGACCACCGCGCGCTGGACCCCCGCTTCCGCAAGCCGGTCGAGCACGTGATCGATGAGGGTCTGGCCCGCCACCTCGACCAGCGCCTTGGGCCGGTCGTCGGTCAGCGGCCGCATGCGGGTGCCGAGGCCGGCGGCGAGCACCATGGCGGTTTTCGGGGCGGCGGTCATCCACGTCTCTCCGCCGGGACATGGCGATCGAACCAGGCGCCGACGGATTCCATTCCGGGCTGTTTCAGATTGGCGTTCAGATGGGCCCACATGCGCGGCATGAAGGCGCGGTACCTGGGCTTGCCGTCGCGCGCGATCAGCCGTGCGAAGACGCCGAGGATGCGCGCCTCGTTCAGCGCGGCGAGGGCGGCGTAGTCGCGCCGGTAGGCCTCGCGGTCGACCATCATCACATCGCAATAGTGATCGAAGGCCACCGCCTCCAGCGCCGGCGGCACATCGCGGCGCGCATCCTGCAACAGGGAGTGCAGGTCCCAGACCGGATGGGCCAGCACCGCGTCCTGGAAGTCGATCAGCCCGACCCGGCGATGATCCGTCCGCTGCGGCAGCCAGATCAGGTTCTCGGCGTGATAGTCGCGGTGGGCGACCACCCACGCCTTTTCCTCGCCCATGGCGGCGACCGGCGCCCATGCGGCGCGCCATTCCTCGATCGCCGCCGGCCCGAAGTCGAGATCGGGGTGCAGCTTCGGCATCCACTCGATGAACAGGTCGGCCCCGCCCTGAAGCGCTGTGGCGTCATAGGTCAGCAGCGGCCATTCGCCGGCGGGCCCCTGCATTGTATCGGGCAACAGGCCGTTCAGATGCAGACGGGCGAGCGCATCCACGGCCGCCAGATACAGCGGCGCCTGTGGTTCGCCGTCCTCGATGACGCGGGCGAACAGGTCGTCGCCGAAGTCCTCGATCACCGCCAGGCCGGCGGCGGCGTCGACGGCGATGATGTCGGGCGTCGACAGGCCGGCGTGGCGCATGTGCTCGGCGACGGCCGCGAAGGCCTCGATCCGCCCGGCTGACAGGCGCGCCACCGCGTTCCAGCCCGCGGCGCGGCGCTCCTCCGGCGTCCACGATGGGTCACAGGGGCGGGACTCCGTCGCCGGCGGCTGGTCCATCAGCATCAGTGTCGTCCCCGCCGGGGTGGTCAGCCGCTCGTAGCGCCGGGTCGAGGCGTCGCCGGGCAGAGGGGCGCGCACGGCGTCGGCGAGGCCGGCCGCCTTGAGGAAGTCGAGACGCTGCAGTTCACGATCAGACATGGAGGTCCTTCAGCTTGGTCTCCCACGCCCCTACGCCAGAAACGGTCGCAACGCGTCCCGCCCCCTGTTCCGACAGGGCGACGCTCACCCGGTCGGGACCCAGCCAGACAGCCGGATCGTCGCCCAGCCGCTCCGGCCATTCGATGACGGCGCAACCCTCGTCGAGCGCCTCGTCGAGGCCGATCTCGGCGGCCTCGTCCGGGCGGGTCAGGCGATAGAGGTCGAAATGGGCCACCGGCGGGTCGCTCTCGTAGAATTGCACCAGGGTGAAGGTCGGCGAGGGCACGTCCTCGTCCGGCCGGGTCAGGGCCCGGATCAGCCCCCGCGCCAGCGTCGACTTGCCCATGCCCAGCGGTCCGTAGAGCAGCACCGTCTCGCCTGGCCCCAGCCGCCGCGCGATACGCGCGCCCAGCCGCGCCGTCGCATCGGCGTCCTCAAGGGTCAGCGTCATCTCCGGCTCAGGCAAAATCGGCGTCCGGCTGGCTGGGCAGGACCCGCTCGGTGAAGGCCTTCAGCGCATAGGTCGCCCGGGCCGCGTCGATGTCGAGCCGCGACGGCGGGATCGGCTTGCCGACCTTGAGGAAGAACCGCTTGCGCTTCTTGTTCAACAGCTCGTGGAACAGGGTCACGTCGCGCAACTCCTGCGAGAAGCGGTCGAACCAGTGGAACAGGCGGGACTCCGGCCCGGCGACGTGGATCGGCACGATCGGCGCGCCGTGCTTGCGGGCCAGCGAGGTGGCGGTGGGGGCCCACTCGGGATCGGTCACCGAGCCGTCTTTCGCCACCCGGGCCAGTCGTCCGGCCGGGAACATGACCACGCAGCGCTCGGCCTCGAAGGCCTGCTTCGCCGCCTGCAGCGTGGCGCGGGTCTTCTCCCGGGTCCGCTTCTCGACCACCCATTCCACGGGAATGACCGCCTCGCCCAGGCCGGGCGAGACGCGCAGGGCGTCGGCGTTGGCGAAGAAGACCGCGTCCTGTCGTCGGGCGCGGATCGCGTCGAACACGGCGATGCCGTCGGCGATGCCGGTCGGATGGTTGGCGACCACGATGCAGCGCCCGGTCGCCGGAATGCGGTCCGGATTCATCACCGCGACCTTCAGGTCCAGCAGATCGCTCATGTAGTCGAGGGCCTCGGCTCCCGACAACGGGCGCACCGCGTCGGCCATGCGCACGGCGTGACGGTAGTTCAGCAGCCTGTAGAGAAAGGGCCGCGCCAGCGGCCATAGGGGCGATCGCGTCAGCCGCGGCGCGCGCTCGGCGATCAGCACATCGCAGATATGCGGCCCGGCGCGCGGGGGCGGCGAGGCGTCCACGGGATCAAGGGCGTCAGCGAGAACCATGCCCCGCGCTTGTCGCCGCTCCCGCGCCGCCGGGCAAGCGGCTTGAGAGCGGCTTGGCCGAGGCCGGTCGGGGGTGCTACCCCTTGCTCCAAAGCTTCCAGAGGAAACGACCATGCGTCATCGCCCGCTTCTTTCCGGCGTCGCCGCCGCCGTGCTGCTCGCCGCCGCCGCCGCGCCCGCCCTGGCCGAGGCTCCCGCCGCGCCCGCCGCCGCGACCGCGCCGGCCCAGGCCGCCGAGCCGTTCAGCTACCGCGACATGATAAGCGCAAACCGGCTGGGTGACCCGCAGGTCTCGCCGGACGGCCGCTGGGTGGTCTATTCGGTGACCACGACCGACGTCGACGCCAACCGTCGTCAGGGCGCGCTCTACATCATGGACCTGCAGGCGCCGGGCGAGGGCCGCAAGCTGGCCATCAGCGAGGGCGGCGCCAACACCGCGCGCTGGGGCTCCGACGGCAAGCTGTACTTCCTGTCGGGACGGTCGGGATCGAGCCAAATTTGGCGCGCCGACGCCGACGGAACCGGTCCGGTCCAGGTCACCGACCTGCCGGTGGACGTCAACGCCTACCGGCTGAGCCGCGACGCCGGCAAGGCGGTGGTCTCCCTGGCGGTGTTCCCGTCCTGCGCAGATCTGGCCTGCACCGTGGATCGCCAGAAGGCCGAGGCCGAGGACAAGACCACCGGCCAGGTCTACGACCGGATGTTCGTGCGGCACTGGGATACCTGGAACGACGGGACCCAAAACCACCTGTTCGTGGTCAACACCGACGGCTCCGGCGAGCCGGTCTGGGTGACCAAAGGTTTTGACGGCGACACCCCGTCCAAGCCGTTCGGCGACGAGAGCGAATTCACCTTCACGCCCGACGGCGACGCAGTGGTGTTCTCGGCCCGGCTGGCGGGTCAGTCGGAGCCGTGGAGCACCAATTTCGACCTCTACCGCACCAACGGCCTGAGCGGCGACGGCACGTTCGAGAATCTGACCGACGACAACGACGCCTGGGACACCGGCCCGGTGTTCTCGCCCGACGGCCGGACGATGGCCTACCGCGCCATGGCCCGCCCGGGCTTCGAGGCCGACAAATTCGCCATCGTCCTGCGCGACATGGAGACGGGTCGGCTGCGCCAGATCGCGGCCGACTGGGACCGCTCGGCGAACAGCCTGGAATGGTCGGCGGACGGCAACACCCTGTACACCACCGCCGGCGACGTCGGTCAGACCCGCATCTTCGCCATTGATACGCGCAACGGCGTGGTCACTCCGGTAACCGGGGAGGGCCACGTCTCCACCTTCCAGCTGACTCCGTCCGGCTTCGTCTTCGCCCAGGACAGCCTGACCCGGCCGAGCGAGCTGTACGTAAAGACCTTCCTCGGTCGCGAGATGCCGCGCCGGATCACGGACGTGAACCCGCAGCTGGACGACAGGGCCTTCGGCGAGGCCGAGCAGTTCACCTTCGACGGCTGGAACGGCGAGACGGTGCACGGCTATGTCATCAAGCCGTCGAACTACGTCGAGGGGGAAAAATACCCGGTCGCCTTCCTGATCCACGGGGGTCCGCAGGGCTCGTTCGGGAACAGCTGGTCGTACCGCTGGAACCCGATGACCTACGCCGGCGCCGGCTACGGGGTGGTGATGATCGATTTCCACGGCTCGACCGGCTACGGCCAGGCCTTCACCGACTCGATCAGCCAGCACTGGGGCGACCGCCCGCTGGAGGACCTGCAGAAGGGCTGGGCGGCGGCGCAGCAGCGCTACCCCTTCCTCGACGGCCAGAACGCCTGCGCCCTGGGGGCGTCCTACGGCGGCTATATGATCAACTGGATCGCCGGCAACTGGCCGGGCGAGTTCGACTGCCTGGTCAACCATGACGGCGTCTTCGACACCTTCGGCATGGGCTATTCGACCGAGGAGCTGTGGTTCACCGAGTGGGAGTACGGCGGCACCCCGTGGGAGAACCCGCGCGGCTACCAGCAGTTCAACCCCGCCAATCACGTGCAGAACTGGCGCGACCCGATGCTGGTGATCCAGGGCGATCTCGACTTCCGCATCCCCACGGCCCAGAGCCTGTCGACCTTCACCGCCCTCCAGCGGCGCGGGATCGACAGCCGGCTGGTCGTCTTCCCGGACGAGAACCACTGGGTCCTGAAGCCGGCCAACAGCCTGCAATGGCACACCGAGGTGTTCGGCTGGCTCGACAAGCACCTGAAGCCAGTCGAGTAGTCCGGCCTCCGCGACCCAAGAAGGGCGTTTCCGGCGACGGAGACGCCCTTTCTCGTGGGCGGTCGCGCGGGCGCTGAGCCTTTCGCCGCGCTCGTGCGTTGTTTCCGCTCGACGGAGTTCGCGTCTTGCCCAACCCCCTGAAGGACAATCGGAACTGGCTCGTCGTGCGCGACCGGGCTCTCGTCCCCGCGGGCGCGAGGATGCGCGGCTGGCGTGACTGGGTGGTCGCCAACGATCCGGTCTACGCCGCGGCGCGACGCCCGGGGCGGCCGGAGAAGATCGCCGCCAGCGTGACCCTGCTTCTGGTCGCGGCGGTCGTGGTCTTCCTGATGCTGTTCGACTGGAACATGCTGCGGGGGCCGATCGGGCGATGGGCCTCGGCGCGCTACGACCGGGAGATCCAGCTCAACGGCGAGCTCGACGTCAACCTGTTCAGCTGGGCGCCCTCCGCGCGCGTTCGTGAGCTCCGGATCGGCGGGCCGGACTGGGCGCGGGAGAGCGACACCCTGCAGATCGAGGACCTTCAGCTCTCGGTGCGGCTGCGGGCCTTGCTGGCCGGGCGGCTGGAGATGCCCCGGGTGGCGGTGATCCAGCCGCGCGCGGTGCTGATCGCGACCGAAGACGGGCGGCAGAGTTGGCGGCTCAACCCCGACAAGCCGGATACGGGGGAGGGTCTCAAACTGCCCCCGATCAACCGCCTGCTGATCCAGGACGGCCGGATCTCGCTCGACGAGCAGCACCGGAAGATCAAGCTGGAAGCGACCATCAACGCGCGTGAGGGCTCGGACGGCGAGGCCGGCTTCCACCTCGACGGCGAGGGTACGATCAACGGCACGCCGCTGACGGTGCTGGTCCAGGGCGGACCCTTCATCAACATTCGCCGCGATCGCCCCTACAGGTTCCATGGCGAACTCGCGGGCGTCGGAACCCGGCTGGTCGCCGACGGGGCCATCACCCGGCCGTTCGATCTCGGTCAGTTCAACGCCACGCTGCGTCTGCAGGGCCGCGACCTGGCCGATATCTACCTGCTGACCGGCGTCACCACGCCCAACACGCCGCCCTACCGGCTGGCCGGCAAGCTGACGCGCGACGACGCGAAATTCACCTTCGCGGACTTCACCGGCCGGGTCGGCTCGTCCGATCTGTCGGGCGACGTGGTGGTCAACAAGGTCGGTGACCGACGCCGGGTCGACGCCGACCTGCGCTCGCGCCTGCTGGACATCGACGACCTGATGGCGGTGCTCGGGGCCGAGCCCCGGGTGACCTCGTCGGGCGATACGGTGGTGAGCTCCGGCGCGCCGGGGCGGCTGCTGCCCGACGCCCCGCTGAACGTCGAGCGCCTGCGGGTCATGGACGGGACGCTGCGCTACAAGGCGGCGCGGGTGAAACGCAACGAGCTCGATGTTCGTCAGGTCGATATCGGCGCGGACCTGAAGAGCGGCATCCTGAACCTCGATCCGGTGGCCTTCACCTTCAACCGCGGCGATCTGCGCGGCACGGCCAGGATCAACGCCACGCGCGACCGGCCGTACAGCGCCATCGACTTCCGCCTGCGCGGCTATCCGCTGGAGTCGATCATTCCGGCCCGCAACGGCGCCCCGACCGTCACCGGACGCGCCCTGGGTCGCGCCCGGTTGGAGGGGCCGGGCGCCTCGGTGCACGACTTCGCCGCCGCGTCGAAGGGCACCATCAGCCTCGTTGTGCCGCAGGGCCGGATGCGGGCCGCCTTCGCTGAACTGCTGGGCATCAACGTCCTGGCCGGATTGCTGAAACTCGACGATGACTCCACGGCCGAGGTGCGTTGCGCGGTCGCCGATTTCACGGTCAGCGGCGGGACGGCCACGGCGCGGACCTTCGTGATCGACACCACCCCCGTGCTGGCGCACGGCAGCGGCACGATCGACCTCGGGGCCGAGACCATGAACCTGCGCATCGACGGCGAGACCAAGGAGGCGCGGCTGGTCCGGCTGTGGGCGCCGATCCTCGTGCAGGGACCGCTGATGTCGCCGAAGGTCGGCGTCGAGACCGGCGAAGTGGCGGCGCAGGTCGGGCTGGGCGCGATCATCGGGGCGCTGGTCAACCCGTTCGCGGCGCTGGTCGCCTTCGTCGACCCCGGGCTGGCCGAGGACGCCAACTGCGGGGCGCTGATTTCCTCGGCGAGGTGATTGAGCCAGGGCGGAGCTTCGTGCCTATCCTGCGCCGATGACCCGCAGAGGATTCCTCGCCCCCGCCGCCGCGGCCCTCGCCGCCGCCTGTTCGCCGCTGGCGGCCCTCAACACCTTCGGGCCGCGCGATGGCGGGGTGCGGCGGGTCGCCAGCGGCGTCTCCTACGGCGATGATCCGCGCCAGCGCATGGACGTGCTGGCGCCCGCCGCCATGGCCGGGCGGCCGTGGCCGGTGCTGGTGTTCTTCTATGGCGGCGGCTGGGATTCCGGCGAACGCCGCCACTATCGCTGGGCGGCGCACGCCCTGGCGGCGCGAGGGTTCGTGGTCGCCGTCCCCGACTACCGCATCGTGCCGACGGTGCATTTCCCGGCCTTCATCGAGGACGCGGCGGCGGCTACGGCGCGGGTCGGACGGCTGGCCGGTCAGTACGGCGGCGATCCGGCCCGGCTGGGCGTCGTCGGACATTCGGCCGGCGCCCACCTGGCCATGATGATCGCGCTGGACCGGCGCTATATGGCCGCCGCCGGCGCGCCGGGCCTGATCCGCGCGGCGGCGGGGCTGGCGGGGCCGTACGACTTCCTGCCGCTCGACGTCCCGGCCTCGATCAACGCCTTCAGTCGAGCCCCCGACCTGACCCTGACCCAGCCGGTCACCTTCGTCCGCGCCGACGCGGCCCCGCTGTGGCTGGGCCATGGGACCGCCGACACGGTGGTGCAGCCGGAGGACTCCACGGTTCTGTGCGAGCGGATGACGGCGGTGGGCGGCCGCTGCGAGGCGACACTCTATCCGGGCCTCAACCATGCCGACCTGATCGCGACCTTCTCGCCCCTGTTCCGTGACAAGGCCCCGGTGCTGGACGATCTCACCGCCTTCCTGCGCCGCGAGCTGAGCTGATCTCGCCTTCGCCGCAGTCGTCCTGTAAGGGAGGCCATGACAGAAACGATGACAGCACAGGCGGCTCTGGACCGCCTTGAAACCCTCTACGATCAATCCGTGAGCAACCTGCGCGAGGCGGTGCGGACATTTCTCGCCACCGGCGAGCGTCCGGAGCCCGACGCCCGCGCCCGGGGCCTGTTCGCCTATCCCGAACTCAGGGTCAGCTGGTTCGGCGACCGGCCGGCCAATCTGGCGACGCGCGCCTACGCCCGCATCTCGCGGCCGGGCGTCTATTCGACGACCATCACGCGGCCCGAACTGTTCCGCCCCTATCTGACCGAGCAGCTGGGTCTGCTCGAGGCGGACTACGGCGCCACCTTCGATGTCCGGCCGTCGGATCAGGAGATCCCCTTCCCCTATGTGATGGACGGCTCGGACGTGGCGCTGGATCGCAGCCAGACCGCCGCCGTGGCGCGCCACTTCCCGACCACCGACCTGGCCCACATCGGCGACGAGGTCTCGGACGGCCTGTTCGATCCCGGCCGCGACTTCCCGCTGGCCCAGTTCGACGGCCTGCGCACCGACTTCTCCCTGGCCCGGTTGCGCCACTACACCGGTACGCCAGTCGAGGATGTGCAGTCCTATATTTTGTTCACGAATTACAATCGGTACGTTGATGAATTCGTGCGCTGGGCCTGCGAGCAGGTGGCCGATCCTGACAGCCCCTACGACCGTCTGGTCTGCGCCGGCGGGGTGGTCATCACCCGCGACACGCCGAACCCCGGCGAAGTGGTCATGGACGCG
>Ga0196965_1000593_pt1 | contig 18807 bp, 15 predicted proteins | sample S1_20metaG_FD_148668 | JGI IMG/M metagenome (GOLD analysis project Ga0196965, IMG submission 148668) | Soil microbial communities from Anza Borrego desert, Southern California, United States - S1_20 | ecosystem: Environmental > Terrestrial > Soil > Desert | place: USA: California | collected... | reverse complement strand
CTACGAGCACCGGGTGCGCGCCCTGCGGGTCGAATCGGCCGGCCGGTCCGCGCGGGTGGAGGCCTTTACCGACCGCCCCGACCTGCTCAATCACTATCCCGAGCACGAGCACGTCCGCCATGGCGGCTTCGCCGTGTACCTCGCCTGCCCGCCGGGCCATCCTGTGGTCCTGACCCTGGAGACCGACGGCGGCGCCGCGAGCTTCCCACTCCGTCTCCCCGAAGGTCCGCTCCCGCCCTGGCCGCGGTCCGACGACTTCGACCTCGGGGAGTCGCCGCTGCTGCGGCGCCTGGCCGAGCTCGTCAACGCCCGCGGCGGGCGTGACAGCCGGCTGCTCCAGATCGGGGCACGCACGCCGAGCGGCACGGAGCCGATCCCGCGCCGCCATCTGCTGCAGGGGCGCGTGATCGGGCTCGACATCCACCCCGGCCTCAAAGTCGACGTGGTGGGCGACGCTCACCGCTTGAGCACGTTCCTCCGCGCGGGCTCGGTGGACGCGGTGCTCTCCGCCTCGGTCCTCGAACACCTCCAGGCGCCCTGGCTGCTGGCGGCCGAGATCAACCGCGTGCTCAAGCCCGGCGGGCTGGTCTATCACCAGGCACCGGGAGCCTGGCCGGCCCACGCGCAGCCCAACGACTTCTGGCGCATCTCGGCCGAGGGTCTGCGCGTGCTGTTCGGGCCGGAGAACGGCTTCGAGATCCTGGACGCCCGCGACTCCGGGCCGGCGGCGATCATCCCCGGCCCGGAATGGCGCGAGGGCTTCCTCGACATGCCCACCGTCCCGGCCTACGCGACGTCCGAGATCCTGGCGCGCAAGGTGGCCGAGGTCCAACCCGGCGCCGTGGCCTGGCCGCTGGCGACGGGGGAGAGCGAGACGCGCTCGCGGCAGTATCCGGTCGCGGGCCTCCGTCCGGTCAGCCCCGGAGGCTCCCCCTGATGCCGGGCGTCTCCGCCATCCTGCCGGTCTTCAACGGTCGCCGCTACCTGCGCGACGCCGTCCGCAGCGTGGCCGCGCAGACTCTGCCTCCCTGCGAGCTGATCGTGGTGGACGACGGCTCGACCGACGGCTCGCTCGCCGAGCTGGAGGGCTTGCCGCCAGCTCCCTTCCCGATCCGCGTGCTGCGGCAGGAGAACGCCGGGCAGTCGGCGGCGCGCAACCTCGCGGCGCGCCAGGCGGAGGGGGAGTACCTGGCCTTCCTCGACCAGGACGACCAGTGGCATCCCCAGCATCTCGAGCAATTGATCCCGCCGCTCGAGGACGACCCGGCCGTGGGTTGGGTCTACTGCGACTTCGACGAGATGGACTTCGACGGCCACCTGGTGACCCGTGCGTTCCTGCGCGCGGCGGGGATGAGGCATCCCAAGCGGACGATTTTCGAATGCGTGGCCGGTGATCTCATGGTGCTCCCTTCGGCGAGCATCGTCCGCCGTGCCGCGTTCGAGCAGGCGGGTGGCTTCGACGAGGAGCTCTCCGGCTATGAGGACGACGACCTGTTCGTGCGCTTTTTCCGGCTCGGCTGGGAGCACGTCTTCGTGGACCGTCCGCTGCTGCGTTTCCGGATCCATTCGACCGGCTCCTCGGCGTCGCGCCGCTTCATCGACAGCCGCATGAGGTACGCGGCGAAGCTCGCGGCGATGCTGCCCGACGACACGCGCATGTTCCGCTACTACGTCCCGGACGCGATCGCGCCGCGCTTCTTCTTCACCTCGCTGGACGACTACGTCCGGGCCTGCTCGGCGCGCGACTGGGAAGGGGCGCGCCGCGCCCTGGACGCCGTCAACCACTTCGGCCGCCTGCGCCGCCGCGGCCTGCGCCTGCGCTGGAAGCTGCTCTGGACCCAGCACCCGCGCCTCTTCCGTCTTCTCGTCGCCCTGAACGACCGCCTGCCCTACCGCGCCCGTTTCGTCCGCAACCCGACAGTCACCCTGCGCTGAGGCCCGCCCCCCGGAAAGGGTGGCGCGGGATATATTCTTGACGCCGCACGCCGAGAGGCCAAGATGACGCTGAGCCCGTTTCCATCCGAATCGCACATGCGCTGGCGGCGCCTGGATGTGCCTGGCCGCGAGGACGCTCGCGTCGAGCGGTCGCCCGATGGTTGGTGCCTCACGGGTCAACTGGACGTCGAAGAGGAAGGCGTTCCCGCCCGGCTCCGCTACTGCATCGAATGCGATCCCGAGTGGCGCACCCGCTCCGCCTTGATCGAGGGCGAGATGGGGGGCCGCCCTGTCCGGTTCGCTCTGGCCGCCGATGGCGAGGGCCACTGGACGCGCGACGGCCAGGCGCTCCCCGGGCTCACCGGCGCGCTCGACGTCGACCTCGGGTTCACGCCGGCCACCAACACGCTGCCCATCCGGCGCCTTTCGCTCGTGGTCGGCGAGACCGCGCCGGTGCGGAGCGCGTGGCTCCGTTTTCCCGAGCTGCGGCTCGAGCCGCTGGAGCAGATGTACACGCGTGAGGCGGAGCGGGTCTATCGTTATAAGGCACAGGTCGATGGCGATCTCTTCACGGCGCGGCTCGACACGGACGCCTACGGGCGCGTGCTCTGTTACGAAGGGCTGTGGGAAGCCGAGCTCGCGGTGTCGGAGGAGTAGAGAGCATGGATGCCGAAGAGTCAACAGAAGACTACGAGTACTACTTTGCCTTCTCTGCCAGCCTCAGAGTGCTGGATGCTCCCGAACGCCACGAAGAGATCGAGCGGATGACCGGGCTCCGGCCTTCGCATGTTCATCTTCGAGGCGACCTAGCCAACGAGAAGTCAGGGCGCCGTTGGACCAGGGACGTATGGGGGCTCAAGTCGCCTCTTTCGAAAGAGACCTCGATGACCGAGCACCTGTTCTGGCTGTGGGAACAGGTGAAGCCACATCAAGCCTACTTCGAATCGTTGATCGCCGCCGGCGTTCGAGTCGACGTCTTCTGCGGGTACCGCTCCAACTGCGGGTACGCAGGGTTCGACCTGAATCCGGAAGCATTCGAGATCGTACGGGCGCTGAGGTTGCCTTTTGAAATCTCGGTCATCGTCACGTGAGCAATGCATCCATGAGGTGTACGTTCGTGCTCGTGCTGGCGATGCTGCTGGTGACCGCCGGCAGCGCATCCGCTGGCGCCATGGAAGTGGGAGAGACGATGTCAGCCAACCCATCGAAGCCGCTCGAGAGCGGCCATGCGCCGGTCAACGGCATCCAGATGTATTACGAGGTGCATGGCCGCCGTGACGGCGTTCCGCTCGTCCTGCTTCACGGCGGCGGGTCCACGATCGATGTCACGTTCAGCAAGGTGCTCCCGGTCTTCGCCGGCAGCCGCAGGGTCATCGCGGTGGAGGAGCAGGGGCATGGCCGCACGACGGACCGCGACGCGCCCGTCACCTTCGAGGCCTCCGCGGATGACGTCGCGGCCCTCCTTCGTCACCTGAAAGTCGACAAGGCGGATCTCTTCGGGTTCAGCAACGGCGCCAGCATCGCTCTTCAGGTCGCCATCCGGCATCCGCAACTGGTACGAAAGCAGGTCTTCGCGTCAGCGATGACCAGGAAAGATGGTGCTCAGCCGCAGCTCTGGGAGTTCATGAAGCAGGCGGACTTCTCGAACATGCCGCAGCCGCTCAAGGACGCTTTCCTGCGGGTGAACCCGGACGCGGAGAAGCTCAAGACCATGCACGACAAGGACGCGGCCAGGATGCGGAATTTCAAGGACGTACCGGACGAGCTGGTCCGCTCGGTCCGCGCGCCGACTCTGATCCTTGTGGGAGATCAGGACGTGGTGAAGCCCGAGCATGCCGTCGAGCTGACCCGCCTGATTCCGGCCGCGCGCCTGCTGATCCTGCCCGGCGGGCACGGCGACTATCTCGGCGAAGCCGTAATGACGCAGAAGGAAACTCACTATCCCGAGCTGACGGCGCGGCTGATCGAGGAGTTCCTCGACTCCCCTTGAGATTGACGCGTGCCGAGTGAGTTGGAGGCGGAGGGCCGGCAGGCCCTCCGCCTTGCGGTGCTCTGGGCGGCGAGCGCTCAGATGCAGACCGGGCCGTTGCCGTCGCCGTACCAGGTGCAGCAACCCCACTCGGAGCAGCACTTGGTCCAGTTGAAGAACCAGCTCTCCTCGCAGGAAACCGGCTTCGCCTTCTGGGTCACCGGCTTACGGGACGAGTTGGCCGGCTTCCCGGCCTCTGCGGCCTTGCGGGCCGACCACGCCTGGGTGAACGCGATCTTGGCAGCGTCGGACATCTCGTGCTGGGCGTTCTGCTCGTGCTCGGCGGTCTGCTGCTGCCGGGGAGCCGGCTTGCCGGCCGCGGGCAGAGCCAGCGCGGGCGCGATGTTGAGGGCGAGGAGCAGGGCGGCACAGAAAATCGACTTATAGAGAGTCGTCTTGGACATTTTTCAGGTCTCCGTTTCAGAGTCAGTTTTATTTTCAAAACCCTTCGAGGATCAGCCTCGGTGGTCACTGCGCTCTGAAACGATTCCCGGCCGCCGTTCCCCTCAGCCGCGCGCCAGCTCTTCGAGCAACTCGGTGAGCAGCCGATAGAAGCGTCCCACCGACTCGACGTGCACCCGCTCGTCCGGGGAGTGGGCGCCTTCGATCACCGGGCCGAAGGAGATCATGTCCATGCCGGGGAACTTGTCACCCAGGACACCGCACTCGAGGCCGGCGTGGATCGCCTTCAGCTCGGGGTCACCCCCCTGCACCCGCTTGTGGACCTCGCGGAACACTCCGAGCAGGGGAGAGCCCACATTCGGCTTCCAGGCGGGATAGCCCGGGTTCTCCTCGACGCGCGCTCCGGCCATCTCGGCGAAGGCGCGCAGCCGGTAGCGGCTGGCGAGCAGGGCGGAGGCGACGGAGCTGCGGACGCTCAGCAGGACGTGCACCTCACCGTTGTCTTCGGAGACGGCGGCGAGGTTGACGCTCGTCTCGACCAGTCCCGGGATGTCCTGGCTCATCGCCAGCACGCCGTGAGGCAGGGAGGTGAGGAGGAGCAGGAGCTTCCGTCCGAAAGCCTCGCTCCAGACCTTCTCGGGGGCGGCGCCGCCGGAGACCTCGAGCCGGAGGTCCGGCTCGACGGCACGGAATTCGTCGCGGATGGCGGCGGCCTCCCGCTCCATGGCCGCGGTGAAGGCGGCGCGCCCGCCGGCGGGCAGCACCACCCGGGCCATGGCCTCGCGGGCCAGAGCGTTGTGCTTGTTGCCCCCCTGAAACGAAGCGAGGTGGACCGGGCCGTCCAGGGAAGCGGCGTGAAGGGCGCGGGCCAGGAGCTGGACGGCGTTGCCGCGCTGGAGGTGGATCTCCATGCCCGAGTGGCCCCCCTTGAGCCCGGCGAGCCGCACCTCGATCGCTTCGGAGCCTACGGGGACCGTCGCGGTCTCGGCCTGGAGGATCATCTTGGTGAGCGCGCCGCCGGCGCAGCCGATGGTCACCGCCCCCTCCTCCTCGGAGTCCAGGTTGAGCAGCCGCCGCCCGCGCAGCGCGATGGCGTTTGCGTCGAGGTCGACCACCCCGGTGAGGCCGGTCTCCTCGTCCACCGTGAACAGCAGCTCCAGCGGGCCGTGGACCAGGTCGTCCGCCTCCAGGATGGCGAGGATGGCGGCGACGCCGATGCCGTTGTCCGCCCCGAGCGTCGTGTCCGTGGCCTTGACCCAGCCGTCCTCCCGCCGGGGGACGATGGGGTCGCGCTCGAAGTCGTGGGCGACCCCGGCGTTCTTCTCCGTCACCATGTCGAGGTGCCCCTGGAGCACGACGACCGGCGCCCCCTCCCGGCCGGGAGAGGCCGGTTTCTCGACCACCAGGTTGCCGGTGGCGTCCTCGCGGACGTTGAAGCCTTTGCGCCGGGCCAGGTCGAGGACGTAGCGCCGCATCGCCTCTTCCTTCTTCGAGGGGCGAGGCGTGGCGAGGATGGCGTCGAAGTGCTTCCAGAGCGGTGTCGGTTCCAGTTCCGAGACAAAGGTCATGAGGCGGCCTCCATGGTCGATGGGGCGAAGGATACAACGGAGCCGCTGTAAAGAATGTGAAAAATCCCGAATGGCCGTGAGCGCCCCCGGCGCCGGGGCTGCTATAAGAGCAGCCATCCAGAGGAGGTTTCCATGTCACGACGGATGAAGAGCCTGCTGCCGGTTGCCGTCCTCGCGCTCGCCCTGGCGGGGCTGACCCCGGCCTGCGGCCACGCGCAATCCGACGACGAGAGGGCCCTGCGGCGGCTGAAGGAGGTGGACTGGCCGAAGGCCTACAAGGAGCAGGACGTCGCGCTGCTCGGCCGCATCCTCGCCGACGAGTTCCAGATGGTCGACGCGGACGGCAACAAGAGCACCAAGGCCCAGGAGCTCGACTGGGTCCGCAACAACAAGCCGGGTTATGACTCGCTCACCTTCGAGATTACCCGGCTGGACATCTTCGAGAACGGCACCGCCATCGTGGGCGGCACCGGCACCATCCGCGACGAGGGCTCCGTCACCGAGTACCAGTCCAGCAACGTGCTGGTGAAGCGCGATGGAACGTGGAGGGCCGTGGCCTCGCACGTCTCGGGCGTCAAGCCGAAGCAGCCGGAGGCGAGCGCCGTACAGGCCGATTCGTCGACGGAGCGGGACGTTGCCATCCTGCGCGAGAAGATCCGCAAGTCGGGCGAAGCCTTCAACAACGTGGATCCCGACGCGATCATCGCCCCGTATGCCCGCGATGTCGTCCTCAGCTATCCCGGCGTGCCGGACATGGGCTACGAGACGCTCGCCAAGGTCTACGCCGGGCTGCGTGACCGCAAGAACGTCGTGGAGAAGACCTCGCCGACCATCGAGGAGATCCTGGTCTCCGGCGACCTGGGGATCATCCGGGTGATGTGGGACACGACCACGACGGAGGTCGCCACGGGCCGCCAGTCGTCCCGGCAGATGAAGGACCTCCAGGTCTGGCGCCGGGAGAGGGACGGCACCTGGATGTTCATCCGCGGCATGCACTTCCGGATCCCTCCACCGGCGGTGCCGGAGAAGCCGGCGTCGTAGGGAGGGCACACCACGTCTGAGGAGCGCGGCCCGCCGCTCCGCCTCACGGCGGCCGCGCTCTGGACGTGTACGTCAGTTGTCAAAGAGCCGGAGGAATCGACCTTCACGGTGCAACAGGGCCACTCCTCGCGAGCAACATCCTACCATAATGGCTCGTTGGATGACTGGGTTGATGATGGGGTGGAGCAGGAGGTAGGGCGAGGCGCCCCCAGCCTGGGGGCGCCTCAGGGCAGGGCTACTCGGACGTCCGCTCGTCGAGGATGGCGCCGCAGCGCTCGAGGGCGACGGCGCCGGCCGCCTCCAGTACGAACGCCAGGGACTCCGGCGCCTGGAGAAGGTGGATCACCACATTCATGGCGTCGACCGCCGCCTCGTCGAAGAGCTGGAGCTCGCCGACCTGCTCCGCGCCGTCCCGGCTGGGGAGGACGAGGGGATAGACCCCGTCGGCGTTGGGCGTCTTCTCGATGCGGAGCAGCGGGTCCCGGCCGGTGCCGGGGAGGATGGCCGCCATGACGAGGGCCAGCCAGCGGGAGGGGTAGATTGCCACCGGGGCGAAGCCGCGGGCCAGGGTCTCGCCCAGCCGGAACAGGCCGAAGCCATGTCCCGGGATGGCTTCGACCCGCCACGGCCCGGCGACATCGGCCTCGCCGGCCGTGGGCGGCTCGTCCCGTTCGCCGAGGCGGGCGAGGAATTCGGTGGTGAAGACGTTGGGGTGGGGGGCGGATGTACTATGGGTGAAGCTGCGCATAGTCCCTCCTATCGGGGTATGTGCGGTCAGGCTCGGGGGTCGAGGTACCAGCTCACCTCCGGGCCGCTTCGGCATCATTGCCGCCGCACGCTTGCGCGCCTACAGCCAACTGCCGGAACTCTCCGGAGCCCACGATCTTTGGAACGGCTAAGGGGATCGTGGTTTTCTCTCGGGGTGTTCCAGTGTCTGTATTGTAGGCGGAGTGGGAGCGGGTGTCAAGCGGGCGGAAAGCCTCTTTCGTGCCTGAGCCTCGCGGGGGGGCGCCGCAGCCACTCCTCCTCCGCTAGCCGGGTACCCGAACACCTCCGTATCGTCAGCTCTCTATCCTTTTGACACCAGCGCTTCGCGGGGCTAGACTTCCGTAAGTGCTTTCTATGTGAGGAGGATTGCTTAAAGTAACTTGGATCCTCCATGCGGTTATAGGCCATCTATATGGCCGTATGGAAGCCGGGGGAACATCCGTCACTTTGGGGCTGCCATGAAAGTTTTCCTGTCGCATTCCAGTAGGGATAAGAAGTTTGTTGTACGTCTTTATGAGGCTTTGAGCCTTGAGGGGGTGGAGACGTTTCTTGACGATCGAGACATCCGAGTAGGAGATGATATCAGGTTGTCCATTGAGCGCGGTATATCAGAAGCGACACATCTCGCTTATATCATATCCTCACATTCTCTCAAATCTAGGTGGGTGCAAGAGGAGCTTAGTATTGCCAAATTCCGAGCTATGGGGGAGGAGAAGCTAAGAATCCTGCCGATTCTAATCGAAGATTTGACGCTGCCGCCAGGTATATCACATCTGAAGTATGCCAATTTCCTGGAATGGAATCATAGTGAACGCTTTTTCCAGGCTTTCAATGAGCTCCTGCAGGCGCTCGGGATTAAGAAGATCTCCGTCCAAGCGGGTGGCCTTAGTTTTTCAATTGCCAATCTTCGCCTATTGCTCGTTGCTGAGGGTACTGTGCGAGGTCTGAGTGCTTGGATTGAGGGCTTTTTAGACGGCTTTTACGAGGGTTCTAGAGCTGTAAGATTCATAGACCGACTTCAGTCTGTCGTCTGCAACGAGATTGAAAGGCAAGATCTGGAGCGACAGCTCTCTGATCTAGCTAACGTGCTGCTGCCGATGGAGGGGGACTTAATGGAGAGCATAAAGAATGACATTGAGTTGATCTCTTGCCGCATAAGGAAGATGAAGTGGGCCCCGAAAGGAGATGTCTTTAGTCCGGAGGAGAACGATGGAGCCGCATCTAGAATTGCATGGGATCTCAAGCACGACCTTAGGCGCCTTGCTGGCTCCCTGAAGGAGTTGATTAGGGAAGCTGCGATGCTGAGGAGCAAGGAGGCGGTGCCAGTCCACTCAAGTTCGTTGGGCGAGCCGCAGTAGCTCAATAGGCAAGCGGAATAGCTCATGGAAGATACTAAGCCTAAATCGTTTGTTTTCGTGTTGATGCCTTTTGATGAGAGCTTTGATGATGTATACGAGGCTGGAATCAAACCGGCCTGTAAGGATGCAGGCGCATACTGCGAGAGAGTCGACGAGCAGATATTTGTTGAGAGTATCTTGGCGAGGGTCTACAATCAAATTGCAAAGGCGGATGTCATCATTGCAGAGATGACGGGGCGAAACCCCAATGTCTTCTATGAGGTTGGTTATGCTCATGCGCTTAATAAGTAGGTCATTCTGCTTACGCAGAGTTCTGATGACATCCCCTTCGACTTAAAGCACTACCCTCATATAGTTTATGGTGGCAAGATTGCTGTGCTGAAGTCGCGGTTGGAGGCTAGAGTGCGTTGGTGCATTGAGAATCCGAAGCAGTCTCTTGCTAAGGTGGATTGGGGTTTCGATTTCTTTGCAAATGGAGTACCACTGGCTGGGAGACCACTAGTCACTGCCCCAGTCATGGTTTGGCGAGGGAGGCCCTCCGAATTGAGGCTGACGATTGGCATGCATAACCCTGCGACTAGGATGGTCGATGGTGAAACGTTTGACTTGGCCGTCGTGGTGCCTTCCGCAGTTATTGGAGCCAGGGGTGCAAGATCCTGTGTCATGCAGCCTAATGGAGTGTCGGTTTGCAATTTGCCAAGACTTTCGTCAATTTTCCCCGGCGGCTGGGAAAGTGTCGTCCTGGACCTACTGTTTGAGGTGTCCACCTTCCCCGATGAGCCGCTTGAGCTCATCTTGCGTTTATTCAAGGAGGTCGGAACAGAGGACTACCCATTCATTTTGTCGGCTACTCCTGTTGATGGAAATTTACCTGCAAAGATGGGGTAGATGCCAGGCCTGAGCGCTGCACCGGACGCCACGGATCGCGGGCTACGTAGAATGATGTTGAGCCAGGACGACCTCCGGCTTGTTGGATTCTGGGCTGCCGATTGTGCCGAGCGGGTACTGCCACTGTTTGAGGTGAAGGCTCCTGCCGACACACGTCCACGCGAGGCCATCGCCGGCATCCGGATCTTCGCGCGTGGGGAGAGGCGAACGGCGAAGCTACGCTCGCTGGCTTGGCGGCTCACGCGGCCGCACGCGAGGTTGGCGATCCGGCTGCCACGGCCGCCGCTCGCGCTGCGGGCCTGGCGGCGGCGGTCGCTTATACCCACCCGTTGCCGACCCTCGACCAGGCGAAGCATATTTTAGGACCTGCCGTGTACGCGGCGCGTGCCCGAGAGATCGCGGCGGACGGCGATACCGGCGTCGGCGACGAGGAGATCCGGTGGGCGGTCGAGCATGCCTCGCCGGAGGTTCGCGAAGTCGTGGGGCGGTGGCCTGCTCGCGGCCCCGGCCGTAGTCGGCTGGAGGCGCTCTATTCCATGCTGGATGCGGGTCTTCGCGCCTGACTGGGGGCGACGGACCGCGCCGCTGGCAAGCTCTCTGCACGCCTTTCCGATCTGAGATTCGACGGAAACGGGCCCGCCGCGCGAGCCCGCCTCCGCAGGTCCCCACTCCGACTGTGGTGAAGCAGTCCAACCCCAAGGAGGTGCATCCATGCCACATCAAACCCAGGAGATGGAGCGCTGTATCGAGAACTGCCAGGAGTGTCACGGGGTCTGCCTGCAGAATGTCGCGCATTGCCTGGAGAAGGGCGGCCCGCATGCCGAGCCGTCTCACATCCGGCTGCTGCTCGACTGTGCCGAGATCTGTGAGACCAGCGCCAACTTCATGATCCGAGGCTCCGAGCTGCACACCGAGACCTGCCGCGCCTGCTCCGAGGTCTGCCAGCGCTGCGCCGACGACTGCCGGCGGCTGGGCAGCGACCCGGAGATGCAGCAGTGCGCCGAGGCCTGTCAGCGCTGCGCGGAGTCCTGCGCGCAGATGGCCGGCGCGTTCGCCCACGCCTGAGAGGGTCACAAGGGAGTGTTCCCGGGTCACAACGGAGCACTCCTGGAACACAACCGGGCCTTCCGGGATCACAATCCCTCGCGGGTGCACCATTCTCCCCCGGGCCCGAGTCACTCTTCCTGCTCGGGGAATGATCCCTCCACTCGCGTGGATCATTCCCCCGTGTTCCCGGACCCCTCCGGGAGCCCGGTTTGTGTTCCGGAGCCCGGGTAGAGTGATTCCCCGCGCTCCCCGGATCACTCCCCCTGAGGGGAGAATGATCTCCCCGGCTTCCCCGGCGGTCGTTTCACCCTGGTTTGTGATCCGTAGTGATCCCTGGATCGTCGCCGCGGACCGGATAGCCGGCGGTGGAGGAGCCCGGGCCGGTGCGGCGTGGAGCCGAGTCGCTCCTCCGCGCGGCATTGCGGTCCTGCCATGCCCCGCGAGCGTAAGGCGCCCCGCCCCGGCCCCGCGCTCGGGGGGGTGCCCTTTGGTTGTCAAAGAGCTGACGGATCCGCCGCTAGCATCTGAGATCGAGAGGAAGAACGCGATGCACGCTCCGCTCAGTAGACTACAGGGGCGACGCGATGGTACTATTGGTAAGATGGAGGCGAAGGCAGCCTTTGCCGTTTGCTCTTTGACAACTGAATCGTAGGGGGCCTCCCGACTAGGGAGGCGGAAAGCAGTCCTCCGCCTCCTGGGGTAGGTGCCAGCAGGCGGAGCGCCTTTCTCGTGCCTCCGGCGCGCCGGCTCTATCGGTTTGACGCTGCCAGCAAGCCGAGGCTAGACTCTGCCGAGCATCGAATCCTAGGTTAGGCCTCTCAGGAGAATCGCCCGTGACCAGCCTGCTGCGAAATGTGCTTGCCGTCCTCGCGGGAATCGTCATCGGCGGAATCGTCAACTCGGCGCTCATCACTCTCAGCCCGTCGCTCATTCCTCCGCCGGCCGGCGTGGATGTGGCCAACGCCGAGAGCCTCAGCCAAGCCATGCACCTCTTCGAGCCGCGGCACTTCGTGATGCCGTTCCTGGCGCACGCAGTCGGTACCCTCGCTGGCGCGCTCGCTGCGTACCTGATCGCGGCGAGCTACAAGGCGCGGATCGCTTACGCGATGGGCGTCGTCTTCCTTTGCGGTGGTGTGGCGGCGAGCTTCATGATTCCCGCCCCAGCCTGGTTCATCGCGCTGGACCTGCTGGCGGCCTACCTGCCAATGGCCTGGTTGGCAATTCAGATCGGTGCTCGCATGAAGCAAGGGACTGCCGCACGGAGAAGCGAGGCCTGACATTCGCGCGGGCCGGCCGCTTCCGCCGGCCTCCAGCGGCGGCTCGCCTCAAAACGTTTGGGCCACGAAGGAGCTGCCGATGTCCCGAGAGAACAACCCGAACGCCGCCGTCAGCACCGAGCGGTTATTGTCAGCCAACCCGCGACAGGTATTCGCCGCGTTCGAGCAACCGGACCGCCTCGCTCAATGGTGGGGGCCGAGCGGCTTCACGAACACGTTCGAGCAGTTCGATTTCAAGCCCGGCGGCCGGTGGGTCTTTGCGATGCACGGCCCGAATGGTGCCAGCAACCCCAACGAGAGTGTCTTCCGGGAGATTCAGCCAGATACCAGGATCGTGCTCGAGCACGTCGTACAGCCGTGGTTCAGGTTGACGGTGACACTGACGTCTCGCGGCGACAAGACACACCTGGCCTGGGTCCAGGAGTTCGAGAGCCCCGAGGTCGCCGCGAAGATGCGCCCCCTCAGCGCGACCGCCAACGAGCAGAACCTCGACCGGCTCGAGTCGCTACTCGCGACGGGAAGTGTCTGAGGAGGCAGGCTGGTCAGGGAGAGTCGAGGCGATACGTCACTTATGAGCCGATTCGGACCTGATCCCCTCTCCTTTTTCGAAGCGGTGTACCGAGGACCGGCGCCGTGGGACATCGGCGGGCCCCAGCCTGCGATGGCCGGCCTGCTCGCGGAGTACCCCCCGGAAGACCCCGGGCTGGATGTCGGCTGTGGCTCGGGAGATCTTGCCATTCATCTCGCCAAAAGCGGGCTCGATACGCTCGGCATTGATTTCATCGAGGAAGCTATCACCCAGGCGCGTGCGAAGATGGCCGCCCTTCCTGCTGATGTCGCTGACCGCCTCGCCTTCCGAGTGGCCGACGCGCTTCAACCCTCTCTTCTGGGGCAGACCTTCGGAGCCGTCGTCGACTCCGGGTTCTACCACCTGTTCGATCCTGAGCAGTGCGAACGGTTCGTGGATGAGCTGGCGCGGGTGCTTCGTCCAGGCGGGCGGTGTTATCTGCACGAGTTTGCCGTGACGTTCCCCGTTCCGAACGTTCCCCGGCAGGTGACCGAGGCGGAGTTGCGGGAGAGCTTCGCGCCGGAGCGAGGCTGGAAGGTGCTGACGATCCGAACGGGAGAGTTCCTGAGCACCGTCGCCCCCGTCCCGGCGATACTCGCTTGCATGGAGCGTGTGGGGCCGGAAGAAAGGACAAGACTTTGAGAAGACCGGCCTCCAGCTCCCGCCCCACGCCGCCCCACCTCGTGCCACAGTAGCCAGTTCGCCTGACGCCTCGCCAGGGTGCGATTGACATGCCAGAAGGATGATTTCAAATACGCCCACCCTCTAGCCACGGCCCATACTCCCTTCGCAGCAGGGGATTGGCCTCGAGGGCCTTGCCCAGGGTGGCGGCGGCGCGGCTCTCTTCCTGCCTGCGCCTCGCGGGGTCGGTCTCGAGGCGGGCGGCGAGGGTCTGGAGGACTCCCTGCTCGGCGAGGTAGCGCGCTTCCTGGGCGTTGATCTCCAGGGCTTTCTCGATGCGGGTGAGGCCGTCGCGCACGGCGGCGGCGGGGCGGCCGCCTTTTTTTAGATCCTGCTCGGCCTGGTAGCGGGCGGCCAGGGCGCCTTCCATATAGATGTCGGCTTGCTGCGGGTTGAGGTCCCGCGCCTGCTCCAGAGTGGAGGAGGCCTGGCGCAGGAGGGGGCCGGATTCGCGGCCCTGGCGCATGGCCCAGCGGGCGGCGATGACGTCACAGCGGGCGCGCTCCAGCAGGACGTCGGCGTCGGTGGCGATGCGGCCGAGGGTCTCGCGGGCGGCGGCGAGGCTCGGGGCGGGGTCCTCGCCGCGCTGGAGCTGGTCCAGGGCGAGGAGCCTCTGGGTCCAGGCGAGGTTGAAGATCGCGACTTCGTAGTCCGGCCGGACCTCGACCGCTTTGCGATAGCTCGCGATGGCGCGCTCCAGGGAGGGGCGCGCCGCCGCGCCGCGCGCCATCTGATAGTCGCCCAGGGTGAGATGGGCGTTGCCCAGATTGTTATAGGCCGGCGCCGAGTTGGGGTTGAGACGGATGGCGTACTCGAAGGCCTCGACGCCGCGGGAGGTCGATTCCGTCGGATCGTCGCCGCGGGAGATCTGGTACTCCGCCATGGTCTTCCAGGCGCTCCCCAGATTGATGTAGGCGAGGCCGAAACGGGTGTCCAGCCGCGTCGCCTGATCGGCGTTGGCGATGCCGCTGCGGATGGCCGCCCCGGCGTCGAGGCCGCTCCCCATCTGGACCTCGGCGAGCTTCAGATAGATCGTCGCGAGGTTGTTGCGGAAGGTGGCCCGCTGGGGCTGCAGCTCCACCGCCTTGGCCGCGGCCTGGACGGCCTGTTCCAGGTGGGAGCCGGGGGCGCGGCCATGGCTCTGCTCCCAGGCGGCGAGGATGCGCATCGCCACCGCCATGTGGGAGTAGGCCTGGGCATCCTGGGGGTTCAGGGCGATGGCCCGCTCCGCCATGGCGCGGGCGTCCGACAGCGCCGGCGTCGGGTCCTCGCCGCTCTGGAGCTGGTGCTGCCCCCAGCGCTGATAGAGGCGGGCCTTGCTGGTGAACGCCTCGCCGAGCTCGGGGTCCACCTGGAGGGCCCGGTCGCAGGCCGCCGCGGCATCCAGCACCTCGGCCTCGGACAGGCCGCCGACCGCCATCCGGGCGTCGAGCCGGAGGATGCGGCGGTTGCAGTCCGCGGCGTAGAGGGCGGCGTCGCTGCGCACGTTGGCGAGCAGGGCGCGGAAGGTCTCGCCGGCCTGGTCATAGAAGCGGAGCGCCTCTTCGTACCGGCCAGCGGAGCCCTCCTGGTTTCCCTGGGCCATCAGGCTGTCGGCCTCGAGCTGGGCCGCCTCGTAGAACGCGACGTCCCGCCGGTAGGCCTCGCGCGCCTTGGCCAGAGCCTCGGGGTAGCGCTCCTCGAAGAAGGCGCGGAGCGCGGCGAGGTAGGGCTGCCGGCTCGTCTCCTCTGCGGGGATCTCCCGCAGGTAGGAGAGGGCGGGGCGGCTGAACGTCCGCTCGCTCTCCTCGCGCGCGGCCCGGCGGGCGTCCACGTTCTGCTCGCGGGCGGCGTCCCAGAGGGCCTTCTGGTAGAGGACCTGGAGGGTGCGGCCGAGGGCCGAAGCCACCTCCGGAGTGCGCTGCCCCGCCTGCCAGGCCCGCTCCAGATGATCGAGGGCCGTCTCGTACTCGTGGAGCGCCAGGTAGCCCTTGCCCAGCGCGTAGTGGCCGGGTCCGGCGGCGAGCGGCCCCAGGCGCGCCATCTCGGCGCGGATCGCCTCGGCCTCGCGGCGGACCTGCTGCTTGTGGGCGCGGATGTCGTGCGGCGCCAGGAAGGCCTCGATGCGGATGCGGTACTCGAGGTCTTTGACCCGCTGGCCGAAGCCCTGGGCGAGGGCGGCCCGCTCCCGCGCCTGCCATTCGGCGCGCAGGGCCACGCCTCCCAAGACGAGCAGGGCGATCGTGGCGGCGGCGGCGACGGCGGTCAGGGCCTTGTTCTTGCGCGCCTTCTTGCCCAGCCGGTAGGCCCAGCTCGCGGGACGGGCGTGCACCGGCTCGCCCTCCAGATAGCGGTCGAGATCCTCGGCCAGGGCCCGCGCCGAGTCGTAGCGTTGCGCCGGGTCCTTCTCCAGGCACTTCATGACCACCGTCTCGAGGTCCGGGGGCACCTGGGGCTGGAGCTTGCGCAACGGCTCCGCCTCCTCCTGGACGAGGCGGACCAGGATGCCGGCGGCGTTGGCGGCGAGGAACGGGGGGCGTCCCCCCAGAGTTTCGTAGAGCACCACGCCGAGGCTGTAGACGTCGGTGCGCCGGTCGAGCGGCAGCCCCTGGGCCTGCTCGGGGGAGAGGTAGGCCGGGGTGCCGCTCAGCATGCCGCTGCGGGTGAGGCCGTCCTCGTCCTGGTCGCGGGCGAGGCCGAAGTCCACGACGAAGGGGTGGAGGGCGCCGGAATCATCCGTTCCCACCAGGATGTTGCCTGGTTTGAGGTCGCGGTGGATCAGACCGTTCCGGTGGGCGGCGTGGACGGCGCGGGCGACGTCTCGCACCAGCCGCACCTTGGCCTCGGCCGGCAGCTCGTCGCGGACGTCCGAGAGGCTCCGCCCCTCGATGTACTGCATGGCGATGTAGGGGCGCTCCTCGACCTCGCCGACCTCGTAGACGCGGCAGACGTTGGGGTGGTCCACCCGCGCCTGGGAGCGCGCCTCGTTGATGAAGCGGCCCACCTGGGAGGTTTCGTTCCAGTGCAGGAACTTCAACGCGACCCAGCGGTCGAGGAAGGGGTCGAAGGCGCGGTAGACCGTGCCCATGCCGCCGGCGCCGAGGAAGCGCTCGACGCGGTAGCGCTCCCAGGAGGAGAGGAAGCGGAGCTCGACCGGCAGCGTCGCCGGGTCGATGCGGGAGGTCCGGGAGGACAGATGCGGCGACGAGCTGTCGGTGAGGGGGAGCTCGGTGGTCCGGAGCTCGAGCTGCCGCGGGGAGGTTCCGAGGGAGACCGGGCGGGCGGTGAGCTCCGGGGTCAGGTCGTCGCGTCCCCGCTCGAGTTCGGCGGAGAGGTCCGCCAGCACCCGGGGGTCGAGGCGGCCGGCGTCGAGCAGAGCGTGGACCCAGCGCGCGCCCGGCTGGGTGCTGTCCCGCCCGTCCTGGCGGTCGGGCAGGCGGTCGGCGACCGCGTCCAGGTCTTCCCACTGGAGGAATCCCCTGGAGATGGCCATCCGCAGGAGACGGCTCTCGGTGCGTGAGTCCATGGCGGTCGAGGTGAGGTACTCGGACAGTCTATCTCGTTTCATGGACGGAAGACGTGGAAGGGCCGCTTGGGGTGACCTGCGGCACCTTGAAACTGAGGGGGGAGCCGGAACGGACATGGTAGTCTTCGCCCCCCGCCTCTGCAGTACACCCCAGAGGTCACACCGCAGACAAGCTTCCGGAGAGGTTCGGATGGACGAGATGTATCAGGGGAGCCGCGCGTGAGCACGCGGCTGATCAAGTCATCGGCTCCGCGTTCGGGCGCGCGCTCGAATCTGGTGGAGGTCCTGCGCGCCCACGCTCTCGAGCGGCCGGGCCGGCGGGCCTACACGTTCCTGGCCGACGGTGCCGCCGGCGCGGACGGGGCGGAGTCCTGGACCTGGGCCGAGCTGGACGCCCGCGCCCGGGCGATCGGCGCGGCGCTCGCCCGGGAGCGCGGCCAGGGTGAGCGGGCGCTGCTCCTGTTCCCGCCGGGGCTCGACTTCATCGCCGCCTTCTTCGGCTGTCTCTATGCCGGCGTCGTGGCGGTCCCCTGCTATCCACCCCGTCCGCGGCGGGACCACCCGCGGCTGCGCGCCATCGCCCGGGACGCCCGGCCGCGCTTCGTGCTGACCACGCCGGAGCTGGCGGCGCGGCGCGAGGGGATCGCCGAACCGACCCCCGAGCTGGCGGCGGCGTCCTGGCTGGTCCCGGCGGCGCTGGAGCCGCGGCTCGGCGAGGAGTGGGACGAGCAGCTCATGGAGGAGACGAAGCCGGAGACGCCGGCCTTCCTCCAGTACACCTCGGGCTCCACCGCGCTGCCCAAGGGGGTGATCGTCACCCACGGCAACATCCTCCACAACGAGGAGATGATCCGCGCCGCCTTCGGCCAGTCGGAGGAGTCGGTGGTGGTGGGGTGGCTCCCCCTGTACCACGACATGGGGCTGATCGGGAACGTCCTGCAGCCGCTCTGCACCGGATCGTCCGCGGTCCTCATGCCGCCGATGGCGTTCCTGCAGCGGCCGGCCCGGTGGCTCGAGGCCATCAGCCGCTACCGCGCGACGACCAGCGGCGGGCCCAACTTCGCCTATGACCTCTGCGTGCGCAAGGTGACGCCCGAGGACCGGGCGGCGCTCGACCTCTCGTCCTGGTCCGTGGCCTTCAACGGCGCCGAGCCGGTGCGCGCCGCCACGCTGGAGCGCTTCGCCGAGACCTTCGCCACGTGCGGCTTCCGGCGCGAGGCCTTCTATCCCTGCTACGGCCTGGCCGAGGCGACGCTGTTCGTCTCCGGCGGGCAGCGGGGCGTGTTGCCGGCGAGGGGGTATTTCGACCCCACGGCCCTGGAGCAGGGGAGCGCGGTTCCCGCGCTGCCGGAGGAGAGCTGGAACGCCCGGGCGCTGGTGGGCTGCGGCCGGGCCTGGGACGGCCAGCGGATCGTGGTCGCCGACCCGGAGACGGGCGCGGCGGTGCCGCCGGGCCGGGTGGGTGAGGTCTGGGTGGCCGGTCCGAGCGTGGCCGGCGGCTATTGGGACCGCCCCGAGGAGACGGCGCGGACGTTCGGCGCCGTCCTGGCCGGCAGCCCGGCTGGAGGCGACCGGTTCCTGCGCACCGGCGACCTCGGCTTCTTCTGGGACGGCGAGCTGTTCGTCACCGGGCGGCTCAAGGACCTGATCATCCTGCGCGGCCGCAACCTCTATCCCCAGGACGTGGAGCTGGCGGCGGAGGCGAGCCATCCGGGGCTGGAGCCCGGAGGTGGAGCGGCG
>Ga0196965_1000592_pt1 | contig 18910 bp, 15 predicted proteins | sample S1_20metaG_FD_148668 | JGI IMG/M metagenome (GOLD analysis project Ga0196965, IMG submission 148668) | Soil microbial communities from Anza Borrego desert, Southern California, United States - S1_20 | ecosystem: Environmental > Terrestrial > Soil > Desert | place: USA: California | collected... | reverse complement strand
ACAGCTTCATTTGTCCTTTTTCCCACGTAAGAAGCAGGCTTACAATGCGCTGGTTTTTGAAGTTTATTTCCTTCAATTTGTGGTTTTACTAAAACTAGACATGAGAAAAAGATCATTTTTACTAATTATGTTCCTATTTGTAACTATGTTATTAAAAGGACAAAGCATTCCGCATTTTAATTTGTACTCTTATAATTATGCCCTCTTTAACCCGGCGGCCGCTGGCGCTGATAAAAAGCACATTATTGCTGCACAAGGACAACTGGGCGTAGACACCGAGATTACAGACGATCTGAAATTTGACTATAATGGTCTCCTCTCTTATGAAGGAAATTTTTCTCCCATTAATAGTGGTATTGGAGCATTTGTTGTCAGAACTGGTTCCGAGGGGATAAATACAATGAAGGCAGGAGTAAGTTATAACTACAAAATTGAATTTGCGCCAAGTACTTCTTTAAGGGTGGGAGTAAGACCTACTTTTACCCGACACACGGTTAGTTTTGATTTTGCACTGGATGAGGAAAAGGAATCAAGTACTAAAACAGACCTGGATTTAGGATTGTATTTCAATACTTTTGGATTTTACGTAGGGGCATCTATGAATAACATTCTAAAGCATAAACACGAATTCGGCGTTTTTGAAAGTAATGATTTTTATTCTGATCAATTGTTATCTGTAGTGGTTGGAAAGAAAATCAACACACCGGTGATATCAATAGATCCATCGTTGGCTTATGTGACACATGATGATTTTTCTGTCCTATACTTAAACAGCAATTTTGTATTGGCAAAGATGTTCATGTTTGGGGGCACTTATGGACAATCACTGGATTCCGAAGGTTATAATCTATCCGCAAATGTAGGAATGAGTATTGTAGGCAAGGTGGATTTAATTGCGCATGTCTATTCACGTCAACGTCATCGCCCAGAAACATCTTCCGACTATAAGTTTTTTGAAGGAATGATCAGGGTTAAAATATAACTCACCCCTTTTGGAGGGTTTTAAACCCCTCCAAAAGCTAAAACCGGGTAAACTTTTTTTAGATCAATCAACATTAAAACCCTCCATTTCCTCCGTAATTTTTTCGTGTCCCCTGTGGTTAAACAATTTGGTTTCAATGAAAAGAACAACATTATTTTTTCTATTCCTTTTTACAATTCAGCTATTAAAAGGACAAAGTATATCTCAGTTTCATCTTTATTCTTATAATCAGGCCTTATTTAATCCGGCAGTAGCAGGTGCCGAAAACAAACATATAGTTGCAGTACAGGGACAATATTTTATGGATGACAAACTATTTGAAAAAGGAAATCCTTATACAGGATTAATAAGTTATGAAGGAAATATCAAATCCATAAATAGCGGGATTGGGGCAATGATTGTAACCGACAAGATAGGTGTTTACTCGACTAAAAAGATGGGGTTGAGTTATAATTATAAAATAAATCTTTCTCCAAGCTCAGTCTTTAGGATAGGAGTAAGGCCTACTATAAGCCGGCATGTAATTAAGTTTTCTGACATAATATTTGGTGATCAAATGGATTCATTTGGAAATCCGATTGATCCCTTAGTTGCTTATCCTGAAAAAGAAACTCAATCAAAAGCAGACCTGGATGTGGGTATGTATTTCAATTCCTTTGGTTTTTATGCCGGAATATCCTTGAGTAATGTTTTTAAACATGAATATGAAAGTAATGCAGTTGTAGATAATGTGACTTATGGAGATGAATTTTCAGACAGATTATTTATGCTTCTTATCGGCAAAAAAATAAATCTGCCTGTCATTAAAATAGATCCTTCTATTGCCTTGATTAAAAATGAAGATTACGCTTACCTTTTTTTAAATAATAATCTGGTGATTAAAAATCTCATCCTGGTCGGTGGTACTTTTTCAAAGTCTTTACACCATTCAGAATATTATGATTTTAGTATAAATGGAGGTGTTAGTATTGTTAACAGGGTTGAATTAATAGCCTTGTTTTATTCACGCCAAAGTCATCGCCCAGAAACATCTTCCGACTATAAGTTTTTTGAAGGAATGATCAGGGTTAAAATATAACTCACCCCCTTTTGGAGGGTTCTAAACCCCTCCAAAAGCTAAAACCGGGTAAACTTTTTGTAGATCAATCAACATTAAAACCCTCCATTTCCTCCGTAATTTCTTCGTCCCCATGTGGTTGAATGTTCTGGTTCCCCCAAAATAAAGATGCCGGAAAAAATCCGGCATTTTTATATTTAAAATAAATTACAACTAGTATTATTCTTTTTCCTGAGTGCAGACCTGAAAGTCTTCTACTCAATTATTTAATTATTTGGCTGCAAGGCTTATCAACCCTGAACTTACTTGTAAGCCTTGACCGGAAAGAACCGCTTGATTTATTTTAAACCTGATTTTGTCATCTATCAACAAAAAGCTGATTCCTGCGCCCTCTTCAATTAAATCATTTTCGGTGATGACTAACACGCCTTGCTTTTCTACTTTGGAAATCAAGGCTTTAAGATTATGGGAGGACGAAGAAGGCAAATAGATTATTTGACACTGGCTAGCTTCCGAAAGAGATGCGATAGATTTAATTTGGAAAGCGCTTCCATTTATCTGCTTTCCTTTCAAACTTGTATTAAGTTCGTTGTATAAACCCGAATTTCCATATACTCCAATAGTATATTCTATAGGTGGAGAGGGCCATTTTATGTGTTTGGTAAAATTGTAAATAAATAAAGCCTGTCCTTTATATGTAGTGATTTGAGCATTTGAATGCTGATACGACAAAAGGAAAGCTATGCAAAGCACCCCGATTAATTTCAAATTGATAAAGCTGAGTTTGACCATTTAGAGTTAAAATATATTTTAATCGGTATTGCCCTAACCAAAAGCATACTTAATTCTATTTAAGGTGTTTTTCAGACAGTTATCAGAAATGTCATTTTACAATCATTCCCTTTATTGGAAAGTAGGTAAGTAGCAGTGCTATTTTAGGAAAACCAGCGGGAGGAAGTTGTTTTTATAATGAAACGCGCTGTTTCTCGACGTTTCACTATCCTGATAAAACGCTGTTACTATATGCATGTATATTCCTTAGTGATTTAAAACCAGCGCTTTATTCTCAATAAATAAAAAAATGATTTGCTGCGGTAAGCCAAAAGGGTTTTAATTTTATCCCAATTTGAAAAACCTGTTGGGGTAAGTCCTGTAATTTTTCTACATAAAATGACGTACGAAGGGCACTTCAAAGGGTAATTATAGTATTTCTTTAATTGCTATAGTCTTTTCTCTGAAAGTAATCTTTTCTCCAGCTTTTTTATTTATCAATACCTGACCCAAAGGAGAAGCAGGAGAAATGGCAAAAAACGTTTTATCATCCAACTTTAATTCTCCCGCACTTACCGCAATAAAGTAATTTCCTGTAGAAGTCATCACCACACTTCCTGCTTTTACCGCAGCATTTTTCGTTTCTATATTTATTTGTTGTAAAATAGCCAGCTCTTTCAAAGCATCCTGCAATTGCCTGGCATTCATATCCCTTACATTCTGGCTCATTGCCCTGGAAGTATCGTATTTATCTCCTGCCGTACTTCTTTCTTCGCTGTTGGCAGACTCCTGCGCATCATCCATTGCATTTTTTGCCGTTTCAACTTTTTTAAGTTGTTGCTCCAGGCATAATTTGTACAGTTGCGCTTTAAATGAAATGGAGACCATTTGCTTTTTGGTTATTTAGAAAAGCAAATATTAAAATATCTTATGAATTAGGAAGGCTTTATTTCCAGGACAAAATAAAATGAAGGAACATAGAAACAGCAGATCGCTGCTCTTCTTAGGGTTCCTTCACTTTCTAAATGCTTAAAGAATATTTTTTGAAATAGATTTTTTAGAATATTAATAGATTATTTCCAGGCTTTTAGGAGCTAAAATCTCCCTTCTTTTCTTCTTTAAGAAAACGCTGTCGAATTTGCTATAACCCGAAGCACATTTTACGCATACAGGAGCGCCAAAGATGTTGGCCGTGCAATTTGCCTGACCGATAGAGAGGGTGGCAAAACAGTTGGAACATGTTTCAGGTTTGATTTTAATATCTGCCATTTTTATAATCTTTTATTTATTTACGCAGACTCTAAATAAATGCCAGAAGCAAGGGGAATTTGTAAATCATTGAGAATTAGAACTTCATTTGAAGAGCTGTAATTTTTAGCATCTCGGAATGGGAATAAAAGTCCACAAATTGATTCTTTTTTGAAAATCGCGAAGGACAATTGTGCAATTGGGAATTATTAGGTAGAAGTTTAATGAAGCGTAGGAGGGATGTGAAAGTGAGGGTTATAAATAAGACCAAAAACGTTGCCCCAGGGGTCTTTAACAGAAGCCACCACAATACCACCACCCACATCTGTAGGCTCCTCATTTTGTCGAGCGCCTGCATTTATAAGTTTTTTAAACCAGGCTTCCACATCTTCCACACCCCAATATATACCTACGCTTTCAGGCTTATTAATATTGTCATCATTTTGCGGTTGCAAACCGAGTTCGTATCCTGCCACATTAAAACCTACATAAAAAGGTTCTTCAAAATAAGGCGCCTGTTCCAGTATGGACGAATACCATTCGGTGGCTTTTTTAATATCACTTACCTTATAAATACAGGTGCGGAGTCCAAGGAGAGCTGACGACATATATTAGAAATTTAAGATTAAAAATAAGCGCTTTTCTGAGACGTATCAACTTTGAAACTTGAGAATTTAAACATTCTATTTAGCCACCTTTGAAATTTCTATTATCATTCCTGTGTTTTACTTAGTAATTTTAACCAAATAACAATTCTTTTTTGTGATATTGAACAAACAAAATACGATCTTCCAGGATAGAAAAGCAGCCCCGAAAACCTTCTCTAAAAGTTCGAAAAAAAAGCCGATTTATGAGGAAGTCCTGGTCAACCCGGATGGAAGCGGACTGGAGTATAACACCTTTGTGTCTGCCTGTGCCGTCAATGACCATAGGGTTTTTTGGGTAATAGCTTATGCCAATAAACGGCCACATGCTTTCGGCGAATGTGCGTCATTTGAAGATGCTGAAAAAGCCGTTTTGTTATCCCTCAAAAATAAAAGAGCGCTGTGCCTTAATTCAAACTTTGCCTGGCAGGAATATGTGGAACAACGGTTGGAGGATGCCATCAGAACTCAAGGAGAAGACGTGTTTTCGGAAACAGCAAGACTTGAGTTTGTATTTGAAAAATACGGTGCTTCCAAGTATCAGATCAAAAGAATTACAAATACTGAAGTAGTTGTTTTTTGTGAAAGGTATACCGATAAATTTATAGCGGATGTAAATTCGCCTACCTTTAAGCTCAGCAAAAGAGAACTGGACAATACCGGAGAATCAAAGTCGAAGGGCAGGATATTTTGTACCCAGGAAAAGAAGGAACAGTGGGATAAATTCAGGAAAATACCCGGTTACTTAAAAATTTTTGGACTTGACTGGAATGCAAACCTAAGCCAGGTAAAATACTGGTTTAGAAAATTAAGTATGGAACATCATCCTGACAAAGGCGGCAATGAAGAAACCTTTAAAGAGTTAGTAAAATGTTACCACAAAGCCGTTAAAGCTTTGGTGGAAAGAGATGCGAGAGATTACTCCTAACCGGTTCAGGAATTTTTAGAATGGCTTGAGCTCTTCAAATTCCAGATTCCAACCCACGTCGGTACCATTTAATTATGTCTTATTAGATGACAAACATTGAGCTTCTTGACGAAATAAAGAGACTGAAAACCATTGCAGATGTGGGACTGCTTTACTCGGCTAATGAATATGACAAAGAACGTTATTCAGAACTGCAGGAAATTAGTTTCAGGCTCTTGCATATGATAAGTGACCATAGTATTGAAGCCTTAAAAGATAGTTTTCCATTGGTTAAAGATTATCCTACGGCGAAAGTTGACATCCGCGGTTTCGTTCTTTCTTCAGATCAGAAAGTGTTGCTTGTGAAAGAAAGCATAGATGGCAAGTGGTCTTTGCCAGGAGGTTGGGCAGATGTAGGACACAGTCCGAAAGAGACTGTTGTAAAGGAATTGAAAGAGGAAACCGGGCTTGATGTTGTTCCTAAGACGCTACTGGCTGTATTTGACAAAAGGTTGCATGCTCATCCACCTCAACCTTTTTATGTTTATAAAATGGTTTTTTTCTGTGAGCCAGTTTCATCCGGCTTTTCGAAAGGTTTTGATGTACTGGATGTAAAATATTTTGCAGTTGATAATCTTCCGGAACTCTCGGAAGACAGGATTTTGAAAAGCCAAATTGAGTTGGTTTATCATAAGGTGCTGTCAGGCGATTTTCAGACTTATATTGATTAAGAGAAGGCAGGGGAAAATGTTAAAAATTCTAATAACTACAAGTCAAAAGACCTCCCAGGGTTAGTATTTTTTCTCCATAAAAGTTCTTTTCAGATAAGCATCAATAACTCCATGTTGATTTATACCTTTCCAATAGAATGGTTTGTCCTTGCCATTAAAAAATATAATTCCCATACGCTCCTTTTGTTTTTTTAAATTGATTCTATACTTTTTGTTTACTCCATTTAGGATCACGCATTCCTCATTTTCCTCTATTTTAATTGTTTTAACGTCTATTGAATCAAGAAAAGGTTTGACTACTGTTGAATAGTAGCCAAAAGAATTTACTTCATCGTAAAACTTTTGTCTATTATCTTTTTCAATTTCAATTTCGATTGAGTCAATTAAAGTGTCGTTAAAATTTGCTTTATCATAATGATCTTTTAGATAAAAAGCTTCAAGTACAACTGCCTCTGATTGTTGTAAACAGACATTCTCAGACAAAGTGGAATTTTCAGTGCTAGCATTTTTCTCCTTACAAGAGGTAATCATGATACATGATAGAAGAACAATTAAAAAAGGAATTTTCAAGATGTGGTAAATCCGTTGATGGGTGGATCTAATGTAAAATGTATTTCTAAAAGTTACAAATAATAGCCTTACCTGCAATTTTGGTTCCTCACTTATATTGTGGCCTAACTCAGAAGTATTTTCAATTATTGCATTATATAACTTTTACTTCTCTATTGTATCTGCCTCTGTACTCCAATGGCGACATTCCTGTAATTTTCCTGAATACTTCACGAAATGCTTTTACGTCGGAGTAACCTACTTCATACATTACCTCATTAATGGTCTTGCGGGTGGTCTCGAATGCCTTTTTTGCCGATTCTATTTTTACTCTTTGCGAGTATTCAACGGGGGTGTTTCCGGTGGCTTTGATAAATCTTCTGTCAAAGTTTCGTCTGCCTACTGCGAACCTTGATGCCAAATGTTCAACCGATATTTTTTCCTGGAGTTTACTTTCAATATAGGCTTGTGCTTCTTTCACCAATTCATCTCCGTGCAACTTCTGGCCTGTAAATATGGTGAATGCAGACTGACTTTGCCTGTCCATTTCAATCTGAAATACTTTGGAACAAAAAATCGCCGTCTGCCTGTCATAATATTTCTCAACCAGATAAATCATAAGGTTTAGGAATGAATAAGCGCCACCATTCGTATATATTCCATTTTCATCCGTAATCAATTGATCCGTTTGTAAATTCACTTTAGGGAACATACTTCTGAAAGTATCAGCCGCAGCCCAGTGGGTGGAACAACTTTTTCCATCGAGCAAACCGGAGGAGGCAAGCATAAATGCGCCGGTACATATACTGGCTATTTCTGCTCCGTCTTTATATTGTTTTACCATCCAATCGATCAGCAGCTCATTTCCCTTTACAGCATTTTGATAATTATGATTCAGTGAAGGAATTATAATGAGATGGGTTTTTGCGATCGCGGAGATATGGGTATTTGGTGTTACGGTAAATAATCCTTCATAGAAATTCACTTCTTTTGAAATACCTGCCAACTGAACAGTAAACAATTCTTTTCTGCCGGTCTCCTTCCAATATGCATTGGCTCTTTTGAATATTTTGTAAGCGCCTACAATGCTGCTAAGGTTGTTCTCGCCCTCGGGAACGATAATCGTGAGATGTTTCATAGGTGTCATTTTTAACAAAGGTCGCAATTTACTTTGTCCAAATCAACCCGTTATAAAGTCTATTTTACACCCTAGATAGTTTATTTTTAGACAATACCTTTGCTGAATAAAATTAAAAGGAAGACAATAAAGAAATTAAGCAATCGATTTTGGTTTTTGGTCACGATAAAGGCCATTGCCTGAAAATAAAATTTTAACATTTCCAATACTTAAACAAAACATAATATGGATAATCAAAATTTCACTTTCAGCTTCATGGTGGATCAAACTCCTCGAGAAGCCTTCGATGCAATTAATAATGTCCGCGGATGGTGGACAGGATTATATTCGGAAGAAATTGAAGGCAGTACAGAGAAACTTGATGATGAGTTTACGTTTCGTGCAGGAGGAGGAGTTCACTATTCTAAACACAAATTAATAGAGGTAATCCCTGACAAAAAGGTGGTTTGGCTGGTTACAGATAGCAAACTTACTTTTGTTAAAGACCAAAGCGAATGGTCCGGCACCAAAATTATTTTTGATATTTCAAAACAGGGCGATAAAACGCAAGTTTGTTTCACTCACGTAGGTTTAGTGCCTGATTTTGAGTGTTATAATGACTGTTCAAACGTATGGGGCAATTATTTACAGAACAGATTAATGAATTTGATCACCATCGGTGATTGACAGCATGATCAGAAAGAGGTTAAGACAAAATAAACGACAAAGGCAAAATAAAAAGGTCTTTCATTTTTGGTTTTTTGATGAATGCTTGTGGCGGCAAATCAATTACCAGAAACTAGAATTTCAGGCAAATACTTAAAAAAATATAAACATGGATAATCAAAATTTTACGACAACTTTGTTGGTGCATCAATCTCCTGAGGAAGTGTTTGATGCCGTAATCAATGTCAGGGGATGGTGGTCCGAAGAAATTGAAGGCGGCACTAAAAAACTTAATGATGAGTTCAATTACCATTATAAGGACGTTCATCGAAGCAAAATGAAACTGATAGAAGTCATTCCAAATGAAAAAGTGGTGTGGCATGTCATTGAGAACCACTTTAATTTTACTAAAGACAAAAGTGAATGGAACGACACAAAAGTTAGTTTTGAAATTTCAAAAAAGGACGGTAAGACACAATTGGTCTTCACTCATATCGGTTTAACTCCTGAATATGAATGTTATGATATTTGTAATGATGCGTGGAGTAATTATATCAATAGCAGTTTGTTCAGCTTAATTACTGAAGGCAAAGGGCAGCCCAATCCCAAAGAAGGCGGCTTCAATGCGCAGTTAGTGGATCAATGGAAACTGGAGCAATAATCATTAAAGACTAAACTTCCAGCGTCTGGAGCTGGAAGTTTAGTCTTTTATCTTTATAGTAATGTTAAATAATTCGAAACTACCATAAGCCAATTACAAACACTTTTCTTTTGAGAATCACTGCTTTGGGGCTGCGTCTTACAGATTCATTCCTCCCTAAATTCAATACGTTGTCCATTGATCCATTTCGAATCTTCTGTGCACAAGAAGGCAACTATCCCGCCAATGCCGCCGAGTAAATCTGCGCAACGCAGATAACTTTTCAAACCATTTGAAAGCAAGGAATATTTATGATTGATTCGGATTAGATAAAGAATCATGACCATTTTCTACATCACATCAATAAAGAACTCCTCTTTTTCCTTGTTGGACATTTTTGCACCTATTTCTGGAAAAATATATACTGTGCGTTAACATAGGTTATAGAATATTTACAAAACCTGTTGCCGGATTATCGCGATAAGTATCCATAAAACATGAAGAGATAAGTCAAAATTCATCCCATTTAAATAATCAAGTAAAACCTTTAACCCTATGATTAAAAAACTAAACTCACCTGTAAGAATTGCAGTGATGCTCTTGTCCTTGTTTCAGTTGGTCATCGTACCTTCAATGGCTCAAATAACGTGGCCGCCTGATCAGCTTCTTCCATCTTTTCCGGCTCCGGCACAAACACAGGATTTAATTCTTCTTCGCGAGTCTTCCTCGCGCTGGGAAGGAGAAGGTCAAGCCCTTGGTCACAATACAGGGCGTTTGGAAACCGACGGCTGGCTTTGTCAAACCGGCATAGATGCCGCAAATCAGCATATGATATATGGGCCTTATGATACAAGCGTACCTGCCGGATCTAACGTTGCTGAGTTTCGGATGAAGACCGACAACAATACCGCCAACAATGATTCTATTGTGGATATTGACGTCAGGAATGCTACAACAGGGCAAATCCTTGCTTCCAGGACAATTACCCGTCAGCAGTTTCCCATAGCCGGGGACTATACAAATTTCACGTTGCCATTTACAATGCCCGCGGCCAACCAGTCTCTTGAGTTGCGTGTTTATTGGTATGGCGCTGCCTACACAAAGGTAGATTGGGTAGGTCTTCAGCAAAACAATTCCACTCCTGAAATGTACTTGTTTGCTTCATTGAAAGGCATTGTTAATAGGACACAGCCTCGTATCTTTTCTTATGAAGGTGATGCATTTGCGGAAGGACAATATACCTGGTTGCAGTCATTAGGTTTAGGCTGGTCTGAACCTGCGGATAAATGGGATTTAATTACCAAGTACCGTAGCGAAGTTTCCGGTTTGATCGTCTATGATCCTGCACAAATACATACGGTAAATCTGGCAACGATACTTGCCAAAAATCAAAATGCACTTATTGCTTCGCCATCATTATTATCAAGGTTAACAGCTGCTCCATATAACTTACCTGTTTTACTTGATTTGAGGGGACAATTTAGCAGCAAGTTGCAGGTATATCAGGAAATATATAATAACCACTGGCCCAGTCTTGATCACCGTTTACTCATCGGATTAAATCCGGAAATTCATAAAGCGGCGTTACGAGAATATGCGACAGCATTAGGCACAGCAGTGATATGGCTGGATCCTGAAGTAGCCGGGGAAAGTGAATTACTGAACAGCTTTTTATCCTCTATGCCTGCAGGTGCAAATTATATGGGATGGTGGCCGGAGGAGGCGCCAGGCGTAGAAAGGGCTTCAAGTTATGGAATTGCAACCATTGCAAGTGATTGGGCAACCAATTTGACGATGCACAGTGGTATGCCAAGGACAATAAATACTAAACCAATCCCTCAGAAGCCCGCGCTGCAAAACAAGATCTACGTTGCGTTCATACTGAGTGACGGCGACAACTTGCAGTATGTAGAACATCTTATGCGTAAGCTTTGGAATAATCCTGATCGTGGTTCGGTTCCTATCGGATGGACACTTTCACCAGCAATGGTGGATGCAATGCCGGGAGCCCTTAACTATTACTGGCAAACCTCCACAGATAATGATAACTTGATTTCCGGCCCTTCCGGATACGGCTATGCCTATCCAAATAGTTTTCCTAGTCAAAGTTCGCTGGATCAGTTCGTAGCTAAAACAGAAGACTACAATCAGCGTGCAGGTTTTAAGGTTGTTACCATCTGGAATACCATCACCGGCGGAATTAATCAAAATGTTGGACAAAGTTTTGCCACTCATGCGCCCTCATTGCTAGGGTTAACCGCTCAAAATACCGGGGGAGGACTTACCATTTACAACCAAAGCCTTCCGGGTATGGCGCTTTCCTGTAACTACTGTACGAATGAGCAAGCCATGAAGGATCACATTGCCTCGGCTGCTTCAGGATGGAACGGAACCTCACCACGCTTCGCGATCATACAAGCGCAGCCCTGGCAAAATGTGACGCCTACAAGTTTTATGAATGTCGCCAATTCCCTTAACTCAGATTATGTAGTAGTCCGCCCCGATCATATTTTTCAGCTTATCCGTGAAGCCAATGGACTTCCCATTGATCCGGGCAGCAATCCAAGTGACGAAGATATCACTGATTTGAGTGGAACACTAAGCGCTCAATACCAGACAGGCTCGCCGGCAGGAGAGGAATATACCAAATTGATTGACAATAATGTCAATACCAAATACCTGACGTTCAATGCTTCAGCATGGATGCAATACCAGGCGCCTTCAAGTTACATCGTTAATAGCTATACAATCACATCTGCCAATGATGCACCTGAACGAGATCCCCTAAACTGGACCTTGCAAGGATCAAACAACGGAACCACATGGGCAACCATTGATACCCGCGCCAATGAAGACTTTCCGAGCCGTTTCCAGACCAGGACCTTTAATTTCAATAACAGTATAGGCTATACTTATTATCGGTTTAACATGTCCAACAACAGCGGAACGATCCTACAGCTTGCTGAAATTGAATTGTTTGGGAATCCTTCCGCAACAGGCTGGTCGACACAAATTGAGGCCGAGAACTATGCAGTAATGAGTGGTGTGCAAACCGAAAGTTGTACTGAGGGTGGATTAAACGTAGGGTGGATTGATGCCGGTGACTGGATGGTATGGGATGTAAACCTTCCACCGACAGGCACATATACAGTTGAATATCGGGTGGCAAGTCAAAACGGAGGTGGAAACATCCAACTGGAGAAAGCCGGCGGAAGCCCTGTATATGGTTCAATAGCAGTACCCAGCACTGGCGGCTGGCAAAACTGGACAACTATTTCTCATAACGTAACGCTTAATGCCGGACCGCAGCAAATAGCGATAAATGTACCTACAGGAGGATATAACATCAATTGGATCCGTATTAAACAAAGTGCTAATGCACGCCTTGGTTTACCCGAGAAAATAACTGCAACAGGAAAAACAGGAATTTCAATATATCCTAATCCTGCATTAGATGAGTTGATTATAACCGGAATAGAAGGAAATGCCGAAGCGGGGATTTATGATCTTTCAGGAAAGCCGATCCTAAACAGAACAAAAATATCGCCGAATCAACCTGTAATCAACATAAAGTCTCTGAAACCCGGTACCTATTTGCTTAAGACAGAAGGCAAAAATAGCAGGGTGTTCAGGTTTGTGAAAGAATAATTTTTTTAAGAATATGAAAGCCAGGTATTCATGCCTGGCTTGCTTTTGTCTGGACCGGAATTTTATGGAATGGATGGAATCATTGGAATTTTTTGAATGGCAGGAACGAGTCAATTTTGGTAACCAAACTTTTAGTTCGTCCTGCTGAATTTATTTCAGCATCTTTATCTCGAACTGATTTATATGAATTAGGTGATGAGCTTTTGAATAAACTTTCGCTATATTCAGGAAGTTTAAAATATTCCTTTCTTAATGTAGAATATTCTTAATTAAACCACTCATGCTAAAGTATTTTGTACTGTTAATGTTTGTGGCTGCAGGTGCAGGCATAACTTCAAATGAGCAACAAAAAGTATTCGACGTTCACTTACATGGAAGTTCTAATCCATCAGAACAACTTGATGAGCTGCAAAAAGCAGGAGTATACAAAATAGCGGTTAGCACTTCATGGGACTTGCAGCAACGGTACAACAATAGTGATTCATTGAAAGTACTTTCCGGGTTAATGGTTCCCTGTCCAAATGGCAAGGTGCCCTATAGCTTGCAAACCTGTTTTAGTAATAATCAAGAGTGGCCGGCAATTGAATGGGTTGAAGAACAAATTATCAAGAAACGGATACACTTTATAGGAGAAGTGTTGTCGCAATACCATGGGGTTTCCTCTTCTGATAGTCTGCTGTTTCCCTATTATCATCTTGCTGAGAAGTATCAGCTTCCGGTCGGGATTCATACGGGCTCAGCAGGGCCTGACCATGGTTGTCCAAACTTTAGTGAAGAAATGGGAAACCCGAAGCTCATGAATGAATTAATGATCCGATTTCCAAAGATGAAAGTATGGATCATGCATTCAGGAGTACCTTACCTTCTGGAAACGATTGAAATGATGAAAAAATATCCCGGATTATATACTGATATTTCTGCAATCAACAATCCTCACATTCTACAGCCTGCCGAATTTTCAAAAGTGATGAAACAACTCATTGAAAACGGTCTGGAGGACAGAATTATGTTTGGCTCTGACAATGGTAAAATTGATGTAATGATCAATTCAATTAATAATCTTGACTATCTAACCAAAAAACAAAAGGACAAGATATTCTATAAAAACGCCGAGACCTTTTTCAGATACTGGTGAATGATTTTCCAAGGCGTCAATTTGTGGTTGTTGCTAAAGATTTTGATTTCTTTTTTGAGATCAGAGAACTAATCAACGCCACAATAAGTAATACTTGGTGGAACATACGGTATAACACCGGAGGATGACCAAAGGAACATCGAAGGACAACTGAAGAGATATCGCTATAAGGTCGCTATAAAGTCACTATAATGTCGCTGAAAGGAGGGTAGTAAATTGTGAGGAAATAATAAAGAAACTACTTATACTATTTCCCAAACTTAAGAAGTTGAAATTACAAATAATTTGCCAGTGTCAGAAGAAGATTCTATAATAAATATCTGCAAAACATTATTATATTTCTATTTTCTTCTCTAATAAAAACAATAGAATCTTGTTGTCCTTACTTTTTTAATATACCCTCCATGCAATCCCCCTTATTCAGTAAAAAAATAAAAGAAAAGCATCATTCAACATTTACCTTGTTTAAAAGCCATTTCTTTGCACTTTCAAGGTCCTCAAAAATTTCGACTTGCAGACTGTCCGACGGGAAACCCGAAGCGATAGTATATATGGATAAAGAATTGTAAATGCCGGGATTTATAAAGGCTGCTTTTTTGAATCCCCTGGATATTGCCTCCGGTAAAAAGTTTTCTTTGATCCATTTATGTGTTTCCAGGTCTACCGAATAAGGCACCATTTCCAGGTTAATGACGGCGTTTGAGCATTTTTTCTCGGCTATCAATGCCACCATTGCTTCCAGCCCTATTTTGAATTCTTTTCCTCCTATACTTCCATGCCATTTCAGTTCTACACATGGGATTTCACTATTAAAAGCTATCTCAAAGCCAGGTTGATGGTATTCCGTGTCTTGTATCCATTTTTCTGCTGCTTCATAGGTATCAAAAAAGCCAAAATCCATGTTTTCAAGATTGATTTTGTAAGCCATGTTTTCTATTACATTCCGGGCATAATAATCATCCGAATTGATAAAAGCCATTACTCGGAAGCCCTCTTTTAATGCTTTTGGACGATCGTCAGAGGTAATCAATTTCAATTCCTTTACATCGGCTATTACTTTATTGAAGTTTTGTTGCTTCAGAAGCTCCAGCATTTTTTCTGTCCCCTCCCTGAATGCGTCGCTTGATGGATATCCTTTCCATTTCATAACTATACATGGAAGTACAGGGTGAGAAAAAACCTCATAGGGAATTGTGGCTAGGTCAGGCATGTTATAAGGAATTAATGAATTATGGTTTTAATTTATAAATGACTTAAAGATAAAATTAATTGTTGACAAGATAATCAAGCTGGAAGGGTTAAAACTTTTCTAGCAATTCTCCAACCTCTATTCACCTGAGAAACATATTTTGATAATCCTGAGGGGATTAAAGCAAATTAATGTTTAGCAGAAGTGGGACCCCGAATGGGGGCGAATGGTAACAAAATCATTTTTTGCTATAAACATAGGAATCCTTCGGATTCAATATATTTTTCCACCTGTGAAACGTTTTTTTATAAAAACAGCCTCAACTTAACTTATTTTGATAAGAGGCTGATCTGGCTTTTATATAAAATAAGTTAAAAAATGCCGAAGCTGCCGGTCTTAAATCCTACATATTCTTTTCAACATGGCATTTCTCTTTTGTATTGCGGCAATCATTGGCTCTTCATCCTGGAATGCTTTAAAAAGTAATATTAACCCGTTAATTTTTGTCTTGTATTTAACTTTTTTTGTAAATACCTTGGGTGAAAATGAATAATTATATTTAGCGGAATGGTTGTTGGTTGCCTATATATAATTGAATGCGTCAATAAATAAGTTATGTGTAACCTTAGAAAAGAAGAATGATAAGTTGACTTATATTCATGAGCGATTACAGTATTTCTTTCGTCCCGAAACAATCCATTTTCCCTAATCCCCAAGAGAAAGCAAATGAAATTTTCGAGTGGCTTGTATCAAAAGACATTATAAAACCTTTTCTATCTGACTGTATTTTAAGTTCTCAAAAGGGATTTTCCATTTCAGACGGAGCTAAAAAAGTATGTCTATTTCCAAATGATTTGCCTTTTAATTTAAGAACAAACGGAGTTGAAATTATTACGGAACGACAAGTATTTGACACCGGAGAAAATGGAATTGAGGAGTTAATTTGCCCAATTTGTGGAGTAAATATTGCTGTTAAGGACTGGGATTTAAATTCTTGGGATTCAGGTGGTAGCGACAACATAAAATGTACAAATTGTGACGTTGAAAGTGAGATAAATAAGTTCCATTTCAGCCCGGAATGGGGTTTTAGTAACCTGGGCTTTACCTTCTGGAATTGGCCGGAATTTAATACAGATTTTATTAAGGAATTTGAACAGAAAATGGGCTGTACACTCACTATAGTTTATCAACACATATGATTGAAGATTAAAAAAAGGCTACATAACAAAAAGATATAAACTATCCCTATTCCCCCTCAATGAAGTTTACTTCAATTTATTTCTTTAGCTCAAAAGAATAAAGAACCGCGGTTTAACCGGTACAGTTCATATCTAAACGTTAGCACCAATTTTAGGACGACCAACAATTAACAGAAAAATAATAGAAATATGGCATTCGGACTTTCCCCCAAACATATTCAAGACCTACCTCTTGAGAACTTAACGACAGAACAATTTCTTGTCATTGCAATTGAAGCTGCAAAAAAACTTGACTGGAATGTTGGCTATACAAGTGAAATGGGTTTCATTGCTTTCACTAAATTTTCTATGAGTTCCTGGAGTGAAGAAGTAAAAGTGAAAATTGAAGACGGCAATGCAAATTTGAAAAGTGAATGCACAGGCAGTCAAATGATGGATTGGGGAAAGAACAAAGAAAATATTGAAAATTTAGTTGCGACAATTGGCGAGTTAAAAAAATCATTCACACCTGAAGAACTTGTTCAAAAATATGATGATCTAAAATCAAACCTGGTTTCTAATGAGCAAGACGTTTTAAATCAACCACCATCGACAACCAAAGAAAAAATCGCAAGTATTTTTGCAATCTTCAAACCGACACAAGGTTATTTCATAACTTCAATTTTAATTAATCTGAATATTGCCATTTTTATTTTAATGGTAATTGCAGGCGTTAGTTTTTTTCTTCCAGACAACGCAAGTTTATTAAAGTGGGGCGCAAATTTTCGACCAGTAACGTTAGAAGGAGAGCCGTGGCGCTTAATTACAAGCTGTTTTTTACATATCGGCATATTTCATTTGCTAATGAATGTGTATGCCCTTCTATACATCGGTTCGCTGTTAGAACCACATTTAGGAAAGACAAGATTTTTATCCGCTTATCTATTAACAGGGCTAACAGCAAGTATTGCAAGTTTATGGTGGCACGACTTAACAATTAGTGCAGGTGCATCGGGAGCAATCTTTGGTATGTACGGTGTTTTCCTTGCAATGCTCACAACAAACCTTATTGAGAAATCCGCACGAAAAGCAATGCTGACAAGTATTGCGGTTTTTGTTGGTTACAATGTTCTAAACGGCCTAAAACCAAATAGTGGTATTGACAATGCTGCACACATCGGAGGTTTGGTGAGTGGACTTGTTTTTGGCTATGCTTTAATTCCAAGTTTAAAGAAACCTGATGCATCAAACTTAAAATATGGAACTATCGGAATACTTGCAGTTTTAATTCTTTCAACTTCTTTTATTGCTTACAAAAAAATCCCAAACGACATTGGATTTTATGACTCTAAAATAAAAGAGTTTGTATCTATGGAAGCAATGGCACTTGAAGTATACAATTTGCCAGAAGGAACTCCGAAAGACAAATTACTTTATGGCATCAAAGACAGAGGAATTTATTACTGGAATGAAAACATCAAGCTCATAGACAGTTTTAAGGAGTTGGATTTACCTCTTGAAATAAGAACCAAAAACCGACTGCTTATAGAATATTGTGAGTTAAGAATTAAAAGCTATCAACTACTTTACAAAGCAATTGATGAGGACACTGACCAGTATAAAGGACAAATAGAAGATTACAACAAACAAATAGAAACGAAAATTAATGAATTAGGTGGTGGACAGCAGAACATGTAGAAACACAACTGAAGGAAAAACTACCCAAAATAGCTAAGACTTTGTTGCGTGCATAGCAGGAACAATGAAGTCGGTGTTGTACCGAACCGGTTTATAGGGATTATGTAATGGAGATGTGTATGAAAAGAAAAAAGGTTTCTTTATTGGTTTCTTAAATAATAATTAAAAAGCCTAAAAAGCCGTTAAATAAAAAATACTATCTACTTCCCTCCAATTTCTAAAGAACTTTTATTTTTGAGCATGGATAAAAAATCTGATAGGATAAAGGGCTATTTGAAGAAAATGGGAATAGCCGGATTTCTGTTTTTTCTGATAAAAGGCCTGGTCTGGATTTTTATTTTCCTCGGTGGAGCTAAGTTACTTTGGGGCGAATAAGCGGGCTGAAGCGGAAAATTATCCGGACTATTTTATCCGTCATTTTTATCTTAATGTAAATTCGGGGACTAAAACGTTCCCGAATTTATTTTGGGATCTTAAGGTATTTGTTAATAGATGCTTAAGATGCTGAAATAAATTCAGCAGAACGGAAACATACTTTTTTGTATGTCCAAAAGATATTAATTTCGTCATTTTAAATAAGACATATCCGCATTTTTATACTTGTCCTTTTTGAGAATTTCTTTCATGCTTTTCATTGTAGCGTGAATGCTGTTGACTACAATTGGGGTGATGATGGACTGAGGTATTACAAATTTGCCCGGCTCCGACCACATCAGATAAGTCAGTTTTGATTTATTGTTTTCTAAAGGC
>Ga0196965_1000591_pt1 | contig 18930 bp, 17 predicted proteins | sample S1_20metaG_FD_148668 | JGI IMG/M metagenome (GOLD analysis project Ga0196965, IMG submission 148668) | Soil microbial communities from Anza Borrego desert, Southern California, United States - S1_20 | ecosystem: Environmental > Terrestrial > Soil > Desert | place: USA: California | collected... | reverse complement strand
GTTCCCGAGGCGACGCCCGCGTTCTGGCGGCCGTAGCCGAGCGTCAGCAGGCCGGTGTTGTCCGCCATGCCGGGCTGGACCCAGACCGCGGCTTCGACCTTCCTCCCCTTCCAGGTGAGCTCGACCACGTCCTGCACCGTGAGCTTGAGGCGCTGGGCGGTGTTCGGCGACAGGTAGAGGGCGTTGTCCCAGGTCAGCTTGGAGAGCGGCTTGGGCAGCTCCTGCAGCCAGGTGTTGCTGAAGAAGCGGCCGTCCCAGATCGTCGGGTCGGGCCGGAACAGCAGCGTCACCTGGTTGGCGTCGCCGCGCGCCCGGTCGACGGCGGTGAGGATCTCCCCCGCCGCCTGCTGCACCGCGCCCCCCGCCACCGCCGGCTGGGCCGGGGCGAGCTGGGTGCCGGGAACGATGCCGTCGTGGAGGATGCGGCGCCAGGCCGCGTCCGGGCCGGTGCCGGCCCCCGCGCCCGTGCCGGCGGCGCCGGCGGCGCCGCCCATGCCCGTGGCGCCGGTGCCCGCCGTCTGCCGGGCCGCGTCGCCCGAGCCGGTGGTGCCGGTGGTGCCGGTGGTGCCGACGCCCGCGCCGGCGGCGCTGGTGCCCGCGTTGCCCGGCGTGGCGGCGGAGGCGCCGGTGCCGGCCACGCCCGCGCCGGCGGTGTTGCCGGCGGCGCTCGTGGTAGCCCCCGCGGCGGCGCCAGAAGCGGCACCGGCCGCGCTCCCCGCGCCAGTGCCGCCGTTGAAGCGGGCCCACGTCTCGCGGACCAGCTCGTACGGCGTGGCGTCGAGGCGGCCGGCGAGCACGGCGAGGATCTCGTGCGCCGTCCTGCCGTCGTACAGCGGCTGGATGAGCGGCTGGATGATCGACACCGTGCCGTCGAAGGCGCGGGCGTCGCTCCAGCTCTCGAGCTCGTGGGCCGCCGGGATGTGCCAATGAGCGTAGGGGGCGGTCTCGTCCACGTACAGGCCGTGGTGGACGACCAGCGGCACCTTCTGGAGGGCCTGGGCGAAGCCGGCGTCGGCGGGCGCGGTGTAGACCGGGTTGGCGCCGTCGAGCATGACGAGCATCTGCACCCGGCCGGCGTTCATGTCGCGCAGCAGCTCGGCGAGCGACTGCACGTGGTCCACCGGGTCGGACTCGACCGGCGGCGTATAGACCACGGTGCGGCCGACGTTGCCCAGCGCCTGGTTGATGGCGTGGACGATCACCTGCAGCGCCGGCGAGGCGTAGTCGTCGGCCACCACGAGGCTGGCGCCGGCGTGCTGGCGCAGGTCGGCGGCGACCGCCTGCAGCCAGGTCTGGACCTTGGGGTCGGTGACCAGGCCGTCGGCGGCGGCGGAGACGCCGAGCATGCGGGCGAGGGCGAGGGCGAAGGCCTCGACCTCGGCGGGCGGGAGCTGCAGCCGGTGGTCGGCGAGGCTCGCCGTCGGCGTCGGGGTGCTCTCGACCGCGTAGAGGCGGTTCATCTCCAGGCGGTCGCCGCGGCGGCGGGCGGCGCTGAAGTCGCGCGAGTAGCGGACGGCGCCCGGGCCGGTGGCGAGCGGGTCGGCGTTGAGAGTCAGCACCACCCGCGCCTGGGTGAAGTCGTAGCGGCTGTCGAAGGGGGCGCCGAAGGCGCGCCGGGCGGCGGCGTGGGCCTGGTGGGTGCCGGCCGGCTCCCAGCGGTGCCAGCGGGCGCCGGGCAGCGCCGTCCGCAGCTCCTCGATCTGGCGCGTCAGCGTCGGCGAGGTGACCGAGCCGGTCAGGATGCGCAGCCCTTCGCCGGCGCCGGCGAAGGCGCGGACGTTGGCGCTCGCCTGGTTGACGAAGTTGCTCCAGGTGCCGATGCGCCCGAGGTTCATGATCGACTGCGAGCGCTGCGGGTCGTAGAGGGTGAGTGTGGCCGCCTGCGAGAAGACGTCGGTCGCGCCGAGGCTCGCCGGGTGCTCGGGGTTGCCCTCGATCTTGGTCGGCCGCCCCATGTGGCTCTCGGCCAGTACGCCCATGCCGTAGCCGCCCAGGGTGAGGGCGGTGGCATAGAACAGCGGCCGGCCGGGAACGAGCTGCTCGGGCTGCCGGACATAGGGAATGATCTTCTCCACCGGCTGCTTGGTGCAGCCGGTGAGGCCCGCCAGGGCCAGGGAGGCGCTGGTGAGCTGCAGGAAGTGCCGCCGGGAGACGCCGTCCTTGAGCTCCAGCTCGGAGGCGTGGCGCGGGAACTCCCGGTGCAGCATGTCCTGGAACGCGGGGGTCTCGGCGAGCTCCTCGAGGCTCCGCCAGAGCTCCGGCCCTTTCTTCTGCGTCAGCCGCTCGCGGACCGCCTCCAGCTCCAGAGGTTCGGAGCCGGCCTGGGGGGACGCCTCGGCGCCGCACTTGCCTTTTGCGCTGTTCATCCGTTTACGCTCGCTCTCGCTAGTCGCCGGTCGTCGCTCCACCCGCCTAGCGGTGGCAGGTCGAGCAGCTCATCAGGGATTCGACGTTGTATTCCTTGACCAGGCTCGCCCGCAAGGCCTGCGCCTCCTGGGGATCGGCCGGCGGCTGCCAGTTCATGTTGAACACCTGATCGCGCGGCCGCACGTGCTGCCCCGGGTCGCGGTGGCAGTCCAGGCACCACTCCATCAGGAGGGAGGACTCCTGGTACATCAGCGGCATGCGGTCGACCTGGCCATGGCAGGTGACGCAGCCGATGCCCTTGGCGACGTGGACGCTGTGGTTGAAGTAGACGAAGTCCGGCAGGTCGTGGACCCGGTTCCACTGGATGGGCACGTTCTCGCGGTAGCTGGCGCGCACCGGCTCCAGCAGATCGGCGTTGGTCCAGATCTGCTTGTGGCAGTTCATGCAGGTCTCGGTCGGCGGGATGCCCGCGAAGCCGGCCTTCTCGACCGAGGTGTGGCAATACCGGCAGTCGATGCCCAGGCCGGCCACGTGGTGGTCGTGGCTGAACGGCACCGGCTGCTTGATCACCACGCTCTGGCCGGTGGCGTACGACGACCGGAGCAGGGTCGAGACGATCCAGCCTAACAGGCCAAGGAAGAAGATCGCGCCGAAGATGCTGACCTTGGCGATGACGTTGGTGCTGCGATGGAAGACTTGCATCGGACGGAGACCCTCTCCTCCTAGCCGCGCAAAGGCCGGCGAATTCGGACCGTTGTCAGGGGCTCAGGGGACTTTGTGAAAGTCGTCACAAGCACGCATCCTACCCAACCTGCCGGTCTCGTGCAATACGGGTGCCCCTCCGCTGAGCGGCACGCCCCCACTCCCTGGCGTTTCCCCCCTCCCCCCTCGGACGGACGCCGCCAGCGCCACCCTGGGGCGGCCGGTGATGGACGGGTTCGACTTCGAAGGGGACCTCCCTTTTGGGGAAAACGACGGTGCAGATCTTACCCTTCAATCCGCCGGAGTCAACAGGGAAGTTGGGGGCGGGTCCGCCACCTGTCCTTCCAGCCATGTCTTGAACTCGTCCTGCTCCAGGACGGTCACGAAGCCGCGCATCCGGTAATGTCCGGCGCCGCAGAGCTGGGCGCAGGCGATCTCGTAGACGAAGCCGGGCTGGCCGAGGCGCCGCCGCATCTCCTCGGTGGTGACGGTGGGCACCCACCAGACCGGGATGGAGAGCCCCGGCACCGCGTCCTGCTTGATCCGGAACTGCGGGACGTTGAAGCTGTGGATCACGTCCTTGCTGCTCAGGTGGACGATCACCGGCCGGTCCACCGGCAGGTAGAGCTGGTTGACCGTGGTGACGTCGTCCGCCGCCGCCGGGTCGGCGCGGTCGAGCCCGAGCGGGTTCCGCTGCAGGTCGATGAGGTGGAGGGCGGTGCGGCCGAAGCGGCCGTCCGGGCCGGGATAGTGGACGTTCCAGGCGAACTGCTCGGAGACGACGCGCACCACCACCGCGTCGCGCTCCGGCGGGATCCGCTCGACGCGGGCGGCCCAGAGCGGCATCGACACGCCGACCAGCAGCGCCCCCTCGGCCACCACCACCGCGGCCTCGAGCCAGGCCGGGAAGCGGCCGGTGAGGCCGGCGTGGCTCGCCGCCGGGTGGCGCGAGCGCCGGAAGCGCCAGAGGGCGGTCAGGAAGAAGGCGAGGCCGATGGCGAACACGGCCGCCATCAGCAGGTGCACCCAGGAGAGCGCGGCGTCGATCTGCGCCCCGTGCGCCGCGGCGTTCGGCGGGAGCCAGCGGTCCATCAGGCGGCCTGCTCCACTCCGTCGTGGCCCGCCTGCCGCGCCCGCTTCCTCAGGTAGAGGAAGAACCTCACGAAGCCCGCCAGCACCGCCAGGGTGATCCCGAGCAGCAGGAAGACCCCGAGGCGGGCGCCGCTGATCAGCGGCGCGCCGGCGTCCGCGGCGCCGTAGCAGGAGGTGCAGGCCGCGGCGGGCAGGGCCGCGAGGAGGCCCAGGGCAAGCACGGCAACGGCGAGACGGCGGGCGGACGGGGTGGCCATGGCGCGGAGCTCCATCTAGAGAATGTAGAGGACGGGAAAGAGGACGATCCAGACCAGGTCGACGAAAAACCAGTACAGCGCCGCGTTCTCCACCCGCAGGGCGAAGTGGCGGGTATCGCTCCCCTGGAGCCGCGCGCCCGGTCCCCATAGGTAGCCGTTGACCGCCAGCCCGCCGAGAACGTGCAGCGCGTGCAGCCCGGTCAGGGTGAAGACGAGCGCCAGGAAGGTGTTGGTGGACGGCAGCAGCCCACGCTCGATCCTGGCCGCCCACTCCACGGACTCGAGGATCAGGAACAGCCCGCCGGCGAGCACCGTCCCGCCCATGAACCGGCGGAACCCGCGGAGGTCCCCGCCCCGGATCGCCCGCCGGGCGAGGGCCATGGTCACCCCGGAGGCGATCAGCACCAGGGTGTTGACGGTGGCGAGCGGCACGTCGAGGAGCGCGGCCGGGCGCGGCCAGCTCGGAGCGCCGGCGCGCAGCATCACGTAGCTGGCGAACAGGGCGCCGAAGAGCATGACCTCGGAGGCCAGGAACAGCCAGACGGCGATCCGGCCGTTGGTGAGCCCGGTGTCCGGCCGCTCCGCGGAGGTGTAGGGGATCTCGCTGGCCATCCCCTACCCCGCCTTCGGCGCCGGCTGGAACTGCGGGGTGAAGTCCCCGGGGTCTCCCGGCACGCTGTACTCGTAGGGCCCGCGGTGGGCTACGGGCGCGGTGGTGAAGTTGCCGGGCGGCGGCGGCGACGGGGCCGACCACTCCAGGGTGGTCGCCTCCCAGGGGTTGTCCCCCGCCTTCCGGCCGCGGCGGAGGCTGTAGAAGAAATTGAAGACGAACGGGATCTGGGCCAGCGCCAGGCACCAGGCCGAGACCGACATGAAGACGTTCCACTGGATGACGTCGCGGGCGAAGAGGTAGGAGGCGCCGCCGTCGTAGAGCCGCCGGGAGACTCCTCCGAGCCCCTGGATGAACATCGGCAGGAAGATGCCGTTCATGAACAGCAGCGACGGCCAGAAGTGGAGCCGGGCCAGGCGCTCGCTCATCATCCGCCCGGTGGCCTTGGGGAACCAGTGATAGATGCCGGCGAAGAGGGCGAACAGGGTCCCGGGCGCCACGATGTAATGGAAGTGGCCGATCACGTAATAGGTGTCGTGGAGCGGGATGTCGGTCGCCGAGAGCCCGAGCGGCAGCCCGGCCAGGCCGCCGAGGGCGAACATCGGCAGGAAGGCGAGGGCGAAGAGCATCGGCGGCGTGAAGCGGATCGAGCCGCCCCACAGCGACAGGAGCAGCGACGTCAGCAGCACCACCGAGGGGATCGAGATGATCATGGTGGTGGCCTGGAAGAACACCGCCATGGTCGTGCCCATGCCGGTGAGGAACATGTGGTGGGCCCAGACGAGGAACGACATGAAGCCCAGGAACCAGACGCCGTAGACCATCGGCCGGTAGCCGGAGAGCGGCCGGCGGATGTTGTTGGCGATCACCTCGGCGAGGATGCCGAAAGCGGGCAGGATCAGCACGTAGACCTCGGGGTGGGCGAGGAACCAGAACAGGTGCTGCCAGAGGAGCGGGTTGCCGCCGCCGGAGACGTCGAGCGGCTGGCCGGTGACGCTGAGGCCGCTCGGCAGGAAGAAGCTGGTGCCGGCGAGGCGGTCCATCAGTTGCAGGACGGCGGCGGCCTCGAGCGGCGGGTAGGCGAGGAGCAGCAGGAACGCCGTCACGAGCTGGGCCCAGACGAAGAACGGCAGCCTGAAGAAGGAGAGGCCGGGGGCGCGGAGCTGCACGGTGGTGACGATGAAGTTGACGGCGCTCAGCAGCGTCGAGGCGCCGAGGAAGAGCAGGCCGAGGAGCCACATCGTCTGGCCGTGGCCGGCGATGACGGAGAGCGGCGGGTAGGACGTCCACCCGTTCTGCGGGCCGCCCCCCGGGACGAAGAAGCTGGCGAGCATGGTGACGCCGGCAAGGAGATAGGCCTGATAGCTCGCCCGGTTCATGCGCGGGAAGGCCATGTTGGGCGCGCCGATCTGGAGGGGCAGCACGAAGTTGCCGAATCCGCCGACAGCGAGGGGGACGACGCCGAGGAACACCATGATGGTGCCGTGCAGGGCGCCGAGCTCGTTGTAGGTCTCGGGGAGCATGAAACCCCCCGGCATCCGCGCCTCGCCGAGCAGCCGTCCGAGCCACGGCAGCGGCCGCCCGGGATAGGCGAGCTGCCAGCGCATGATCATGACCAGGCAGAACCCGAAGAACAGGAACAGCAGCCCGGTCACCGCATACTGGATGCCGATGACCTTGTGGTCGGTCGAGAACACCGCCCGCCGCCAGAACCCCGGACGCGCCTGCGATGCAGCCTCGTCCGTCGCCGTCTCGGGACGAGCGGGCGCGACCGTGGCCAGGGGCTCGAGCTGCTTGGACATGAGGGAGATCCTGCGAGGCGGGGTCACTCCCCGGCACCGCGGGGGTGAGTCAGTATAGAGCAACGCGGCGGGGGGACGCCCGGCGGTCGCCATCCATGAGAATGGGTCACGATCCCCCGTTCCCGGATCACTATCCGAACCTCCCGGAACACTATTCGTGTTCCCCGGATCACTCTCCCCCGGTCCCGGATCACTCCCGGAGACGGAAGGAACACTCCGGCGTCTTCCGGAACACTCTTCCTGCTCGGGGGATCACTCCGCCGCCAGGAAGAGCGCCCCTCCTCGGAGGAATCGTGTCCATCCCGGTCGCCATAGTGATCCCGGAACCTTCCCGAATGATCCAGGGAGCCTGCTTTGTGTTCCGGAACCGGCGGCGGAGCACTCGTTGTGATCCCGGAACGCTCGGGAACACACAGCAGACTCTCGCCGGCAGATCCAGAACATACGTCGATGACTTGATTGACAATATGGCGACTCACATCGCAGTCTCTGCTCCGATGATTGACGCCTAAGACCTCCGAAGTGCCTTGTCGAGGTCGAGGGAATCGCAGCAAAGCGTTGAGGAGAGGGCCGTCCACCTGAGGCACCGTCCCTCAACACTCCGGGTTCATTGACAACTGAAATCGTGACGGGGCGCCGCCGAGCCCAAGGCCGCGCCCCTGAGGATGCCTCCGTCCGACAGGAGGACAACCGGGTGGTGGAGGGCCGATCCCTCCGCCTCGCCCGGATGGCGTGCGTCTGCTCCGCCGGGAATGAGGACTCCGGGCGGTAGCTTCCCCATCCAGGGGCGCCATGAGGGGGTGGCTTCCTCCCCCCCTGGGAGGATGGGCGGTAGGGAGTGGGGGAGGACTGAGGTGGGGGGTTTCTTTTTGGGCGAGCGTCGGGAAAGGAAGCGTCACCGGCAGGCCGAGCCTACCGGCGACGCCTATGTATATGTATAAGGATGTCCTACCCGGCCGCCGCCCCGGCGGTGTTCTCGGCCCTGACCTCCGCCACCCGCTCGTCGAGGATGGCGCCACACCGCTCGAGGGTGACCCCACCCGCCGCCTCCAGCACGTACGCCAGACACACCGGCGCCTGGAGGAGATGGATGACGACGTTCAACGCGTCGACCGCCTTCTTGTCGAAGAGCTGAAGGAAGCCGACAGGGGGGCGGTGGCCGTTGTCACTCCCCATCGCCACGTCTTCCCCCACCGGCAAGAACAACGGGATACGCCCACAGGACGAGGCCCGCGGTCTGGCTGCGCGAGAAGCCGTCCACCGCTAATTCGCACTTCCGGCCATTACGATGGGTGGTGCCTAATCTACCCTTCAACCGAATCACGGGATCGCTGACCTATGCTAACCTAATCGGCTGTCTGCTGAACTACCGAAGACCAGATCGCCATGTGGGCTGCTCTGACGGCCGCCGCCGCCATCGCCGAAATCCTATCCCTCCTTCTTGCCTGGGGTGCTTACCGCCGTCGGCGGAACCTCAAGAAGGAGTTGGCAGAGCTGCGCTTGGTTCCGGAGGAAGAGCGCGCCCGGCTGCTCGAAAGGAAGCTCGACCGCTTTGGGGTCGCGGCGGCGGGACTTTCCAAGAAGGACAGCTTCTTGATCATCCAGCAGACAATCGAGCGGCAGGCGGAACGGTTCCGGCGCGCCTTGTGGGCGGGAGTCTCCGCCTGTCTAATCTTCGCCGCGCTCACCGCGTATGCGTGGACCCTCGATCAGTCCCCCGATCTCTATCGCTTGCGGGTGACGGTTCTCGCACCCGACGGCCGCCCGTCCAACAACGCCTTTGTCAGTACCTCGGTGGGCGGCGAGATCTTGAAGGCGCACCAAGGTTGGGAGATCTTGCTCCCACGCAACCGCCGAGGTCAGGCCTTCACTGTCTTCGCCAGCTATCCTGAGGCCTTTCTCCAGGGTCGTCAGGAGGTGGCGCTGGGTGACGACTTCGAGCCGCCAGCCATCGAAATCCAACTCTCCCGCCGGGAGGTCGAGGTCCGAGGCACCGTGATCGACCCGCAAGGGCATGGGGTAGCTGGCGCCACCGTGAGCGTTGTGGGCTTTGAGCAGGAATCCGTCGGGACCGATACATCGGGAAATTTCCGTCTGCAGGCGCACGCCGCCGACCGGCAAACGGTGCGGCTGCGAGTGGTCAAGGATGGGAGATCGAGCGAGTTCGAGGCACGCGCCGGAGATCTTCCTGCGCAGCAGTTGGTATGGGAGGAGCCATGAAGAAGATCATTCCTTTTCTTCTCTGGGCCGTCATGTGGTCTGTCACCGGGCCGACCGCCGCGGAGGATCGCATCCTGCGGGTGCAGGTGGTTGACGTCGCAGGCGTTCCGCAAGCCAGGCTGCTCATCGGTCTGGCCGGTGAAGGCACCTTTCAGTCGACCGATCAGCAAGGAAATGCGCGCCTCCCGCTTCCGGCGCAGGCCCGGGTGGGCGATCCGGTCACGCTGCGGCTCAGCAACAAAGCCCTGGTCTTCATCAGCCCGTCCGAAGGCCGGACCCATATCCCCTCGTTCGATGAGAAGCCAGGAAACTTTGTCACCGCCCTGGTGGGAAAGCTGGGAGAGCTGACCCTTCTAAAAAGCGGAGATGTGCTGCGCAGCTTTCTCAACCAAGTGCTCGGCGAGGTGGAGCGGCTCCAGGAGCGGAGCACAGAAGCGACCGCGACGCAGTTACGCACGGTGCTCGACGAGCGGGCCGGTGGCTTCGGTCTCAATGCCGAGGACTTCGACCGTGCCATCCGCGCTTGGCTCGAAGCCCCCGTCGGCTTAGACGACAAACGCCTCGCAGCGCGTTATCTTGAGCTATACCCGGAGCCCGTCTCGCAGAACAGCTACGGTTCTGTGGTGGTCGGCGAAGGCGCCAGCATGAAGGATTCCCTGATCGTCACCAACCCACAAAACTCACCCATCACCATCCAGAACCGGCGCCACGACGTGGATTCGGCACTTTCCGTGATCGCCCGTGCAGTCGAGGCTCGCCCCACCGGCGACATTGGTCAAATCGCCGCCGCCGAATTCCTGGCAGGCCAGGAAGGCCCGGGGCTTAAAGGTATGGATTTGGCCGGACTGTCATTTACCGGCGCCACCTTGGAAACGGCAAAGCTATCCGAGGCCATTCTCGACGGCGCAGATTTTTCTCATGCAAATCTGCAGAAGGCCGATCTCTCCTCCGCGAAGCTCGGCTTCTCAACCCTGCAGGAAGCAACACTCGCAGAAGCTCTTCTGGAAGGTACCCGCTTCTACTTTGTCTCGGCGACCAAGGCGATCTTCGACAACGCTCGCGCCGCTGGTAGCAATTGGACGGGGGCCGATGTTCGCGGCGCCAGCTTCCGCGGCGCAGATCTGCGCGGTGCGAGCTTCGCGTTTACCGACTTGACCGGAGCCGATTTCACGGGAGCCGACCTCACCGAGACGCTCTTTATTTCAGCGATTCTGACGGACGTCAGGTTCGACGGGGCTACCGTCCGCAATACGGACGCTACCGCCGCAGTGGGCGACGTCTCGATCTTTACCCCGGTGCAGCAGCAGGAGCTGTGTGCGACAGGTCTCGGCCAAGGAAGCGGCCAGGTCGAACTGGTGCGAGTCGTACCTAGCACGCGCTTCAGCAGCGGCTCCGACTACGATCGGCTCACTTACGGCAATCTCCCGGCGCTCGAAGCCCTGCACCTGCTCGACCCTTGTACCTTGCGGATCCATCGACCCGCAGGGTTCGAGACGGTCTGGAGCGCAGGCAACAACGAATACGTCAAGACGGCGTACGCCTTCCATTATCCGTCCGACCTGCTGGACAAAGGCTCGCGCAGTGGAAAGTTCGCCGCGCGCCTGAAGGAGCAGTTGAAACGGTTGGATGAGGCCATGGCCAGGGGCCCGTTCATCGCTGTACGCGGCAAGACTCACGCGGCGCTGGCCCGCGCACTGAAAGCGAATCTGGGAAAGACCGCTCCTCTGGCGCCTCTCGACCTCTTTGATGAGGAGACCATCTTTCTACTAACCCTTCGCTTCCTGCCCAAGGAGGCGGACAAGATCGACTGGCACGGCCGTGCCCAGAATCGGATGAGAGACGAACAATACCGCAAGGCGCATCCGGACGACGGCCCTTCCATCTGGCCGATCTTCTTTCCGGAGGGTTTTAGCAGCAACCAGCTAGGCGCTGAGCATGTAGAGCTCTATCGCCAATGGACGCAAGGCCGCTTGAAACGCCTGCCGCTAGAGTTCACGCTCACTACGCGCTTCGAGGGTGGTGCACGGTCTCGATCACGCCGCACGCCGCAGCCCGAAACCGCAGGCGCTCCGGTGCGTGCGGCCCTGCTCGCGAGCTTCGGCGAGCCCTTGCCTGATGGTCTCCTCGGCAAGGTAGGCGGCGGTGCCGCGGATGGATTCGCATTTGACGTGCATGGAGAAGACTACGCACTGGTCTTCGCCCAATCACGAGCCGCCTACGTCCTCGATATCCCCGGCGAGATTGCCGAGGAGCTCGCGACGCAGAATCCCCAGGGCGAAGTCCGTATTCGCTTTCAAGGAGCCGAGATCGTTGAGCTAGAATCGCGCCGGTATCCCGAGCAACAAGAAAACGATCGTATGACCGTGTTCCGCGTCGAGCCGATCTCCATAAGGTTGGTGGGGCGGCAGGGGCTCACCTTCCCAAGCTCTCCCGCGGAGGCCGAGAAGCTCCGAATCATCCCTCCAAAACAGGCCGAGAAACGAATCGAGTTCCGGCGCAGGCTCTGTACCTACTACACCGTTCCGGCCTCGGCCCTCGCCAATCTGCGCGACAAAGAGGCCCCGGACCTCCCTTCGATCCAAAGCATGCTTTCCGACGACCCTTCGGCCGAGTCGCTCAAGACCCAGGAGTATCTTCTGCGGCAACTGAACGATAATCCCGGCTACGCTGACATCCTAGCCGACTATTTTATTCAGACAATCGCGTCGGGAGAGTCCAAGGAAGATGAATACTTAGGTCCGATCTACAAGCGTAAGCTCGGAGAATTTGAGCCCCTGAAGCCACCAGCGTCCTGTAGATAGAGCGGTCCCCAGCGCTCATGGGGTGCCCTACTCATGAGGTGCGTAGTGGCTGGCTGGCTGGCTACCTACTCGTAGTGAAGAGAACCTTAAGTTACCCTCTCCAAGCCGCTTCTACGGCGTAATTGGCCGCCGGTCGCGGTCCAAGGGGTGGCCTCAGCGGGCCGGAAGGGTCGAAAAAGGGAGGCTCGAGGGGAGATGGCGAGGCTTGGAAGAGCCTCCCAGTGGCGTTTGTAGGGCGGCAACAGGACCGGCAGGCACACCTCTCCTGGTCGAGGTCATCGGAGCTTACCCGCCGACCAGTTTGCGGCCTCGTCCGCCGCCTCGCTCAGCCGCGAACGGCTAGCCGAAGGCCGGCCGGACGAAGGGCAGCGCCGGAGGGAAGCTCCCCTCCGGGAACTCCACCGTCCGGTCGCCGGCCTTCAGCTTCTCAGCGGCGTCCCGGAAAGCCGCCAGGAAGCGACTGTAGGCCTCCCGCAGATTCAGGTAAGCCTTCTTGCTCGCCGTGTGGAACAGCGGCGCCGGCGACTTCTTGGTCCGGTTCGGCCGGGTATGCGGCTGCTGCCTCCGGACCGCGTCCGCTCCCATGGGCTCGAGCCCCTTCGCCTCCCGCTCCGCCCGGGCCTCCTCCACGACTTCGGCCACCAAGTCAGCCATCCGCTGCCGGTATTCCTCTGCCGGCAAGTGCTTCCAGCAGGGCAGCGGATCGAGAGTCAGCGTCTCGACGGTCGCGAACTGGCGCGGCGCGGGCTCTTTGCCCCTCAACCTGTACCGGTACTCCTGGGTTCGGTCGTACCAGACCCCTTCCAGGGGATCGCCGGTCAACAGGGCGTTCACCGCGTGGGCGCCCGGCCACTCCCGGGGATCGGCGACAAGGCCCTCCTTGGCGCCATGGGAGAGGATGTACTTGAGGCGCGCCACCTGGGCCGCCTCCTCGTCGCTCACCACGATGTGCTGGTAGCGCCGGCCCCAGAACTTCTCCTTCCAGTCGGCCAGACGCCCCACCTCCTTGGCGAGGTTGCCGTTCAGGTAACCCATGAACTCGGCCATGCGGCCGGCGTCCTCCACGTGGATCAGGAGGTGGTAATGGTTGGAGGTGAAGGCGAAGCAGATCAACTGGACCGGGTACAACCGTTTGGCCCGCGCCAGGACTCCGAGGACGATCTCCCGGACGTAGGCACGAGGGGCGAGCAGCAGACGGCTCTGGACGGTGCGGCAGGTCACCTCGACGAGCGACCCGCCTTCTGGGACATGACGGATTTTTCTCGGCATGCCCCTACAAGACGGAAAGCGCCGGAAAAATCGCTCAACTTTAGTGCATCCGCGACTCTCTATGGATCACGAAGGCATCAGCACGGGCCGATCGATGCCCCGGAAGTCACCGTCAATGGCCAGAATGGGGCAGTCTTCCACAGCGGCCAAGGCATAGGCGAAGCAATCCCCGAGATTCAGCGGCAACCGAAGACGGGCCTCGGCTGCGATCTGGGCCTGCCGCACATCAGGTGGAATGAAGCGGATGCCGCTGCTCAACAGCTCCGCCTCGATCCGCTCGTACAGCCGCGGCTGCCGGTCACGAATCCGTATCAACGCCTCTGTGAGGTTGACTGTGCTCATCCTCAGATCGGGAGCGTGCTCCTCCAGCCGAGCGACGGCCCACTCGGCTTGAGGCTCCTCGAAGAAGATCGCGAGCAGCACGGACGTGTCGATCACCATTGCGTCAGCCCCAAAGATCGTCGTCCGAGCGGAACCGCGGGCTCGGATTCTCCGGCTCACGGTGCCCCAAGCCCAGCCATTTCGAGAACTCCGTCGGCGCCCGGCGCCGACGCTCTCGCTCTGCAGCCGACAGAACAGCCCACCGGACTGCCTCGGACTTCGTACGGATCTGGCGAAGTCGCATCAGCTCGTCCAAAGCCTCTTCGAACTCCTCGGTCAGATGAAGATTGAGCTGTGGCATCATCCCTCCTGTACAGAATGTATACAGAAGGCCGAGAGAGGGGTCAAGTCGGCGAGGACGCAACCTCCCACTCCGGCCGCAGCAGCCCCAGGATTACCGAGTCCTGGACCTCGCCGTTGGTGTGGTAGCGCTCCCGCAGATACCCCTCGCGCCGGAATCCCAGACGCTCCAGCAGGCGGAGCGAGGGCTCGTTACGGGGGTCGGCGTCCGCCTCCAGCCGGTGGATCCCCAGGCTCTGGAAGGCGAAGGAAAGGAGGAGGGCCACGGCCTCGGCCGCGAAGCCCTTCCCCTGATGGGCCCGCCCCAGGGCGAAGCCGATCTCGGCCCGACGATGGCGGGCTTCCCAGCGGAAAAGGGTGCACGTCCCCAGCACGGCGCCGCCGCCACGCGGGGCGATCCCCCATTGGAAGAGGGTCCGCGCCCGGAAATGGTCATGGATCTCCCGGAGGAGCCCGGCGGCGGCGGCGAGATCGCCCAGGGGCGGCGAGTCCCAGTACCGCATCACCTCCGGGTCCGAAAAGATCTCGAAGAGGGCCGGGACGTCCTCCTCCCCCAGCCACCGCAGCTCCACCCGCGGTCCGGTGAGCGTCGGCAGCCGGTCCCCCCAGTCGTAGTCAGCTCCCTGTGAGGACATCCTCGCGGTCCCCTCCTCCGCTCAGTCCGCCACCCACAGCCGCCGCCACCCTTCGTGGCCGAGGCGGCGGAGGGTCTCGATGTTCTTCTCGTAGATCCGCTCGGTCTCGGGGAAGGACGCCACCGCGCGCTCGACGCTCGCCTCGCGCAGCAGGTGGAGGATCGGATAGGGGGAGCGGTTGGTGTAGTTCTCGATGTCCTCCGGCGCGGTGCCGGCAAACTGGTAACGCGGATGGAAGCTGGCGACCTGGATCTCCCCCTCGAGCCCGAGCTCCGCGACCGCCGTGTCGGCGACGTCCAGGAAATCGTTGTAGTCCAGGAAGTCCACCAGCACCCCGGGATGGATCAGCAGCGTGGTCTCGACCTCCTCCGGGTCCGCCGCCGCGATGGCCCGGAGCTCGATGACGAGGTGCTCCAGCAGGTCCTCGGGCGTCGTCGCCTCGCTGACCGTGTAGCGGATCTGGTCCTTGAGATGGACGGACTTCGCGAACGGGCAGAGGTCGAGACCGATGACGGCCCTCTCGAGCCAGGTCTTCGTGGCTTTGACAATGTCTTCGGCAGATGGAATCGGTGTCATGGCTGGGCCGAGTATACTGCGCCTTGGCGCAAATGGCACTACAGTTGCAATTTCCTCATCCCGGGAGGAGAAACATGGCGCGCTACAAGATGCGGCAGCGGCTGATCGCGATCGGCGAGGACTTCGACATCCAGGACGAGCAGGGCCGTCCGATTTATCACGTGGACGGCAAGGTCCTGCGTATCCGCGAGACCTTCGTGATCCAGGACCTGTCGGGCAACGAGGTGGCGACGATCCGCGAGAAGAAGATCGCGCTGCGCGACACCATGAACATCCTGCGCGGCGGCGAGGTCGTCGCGACCATCCGCAAGGCCTGGATCACCCCGCTGCGCGACAAGTTCGCCATCGACGTCCAGAACGGCCCGGACATGACGGCCCAGGGCAACATCCTGGACCACGAATACGAGATCCGCCAGGGCGGCGAGACGATCGCCAGGGTGTCGAAACACTGGTTCACGATCCGCGACACCTATGGGATCGAAATAGCCCCCGGCCACGACGACGGCCTCATCCTCGCCATGGCGGTCGCGATCGACGAGATGGCGCACGATCCGGACGAAGGCAAGGGCTAGAGCCCCGGTGGACCGCTCTTGTCGTTCGATCTCTGGTTCCTGGTACTCGGCGGCCTGCTGGTCGTCATCGCCCTGATCGCGTCGGTCGTCCGGCACCTGCCGCTCACCACGACCGTCCTCTATCTATTAGTGGGGCTCGGCCTGGGCGCGTTCGGGATCGGCGCCATCCGGCTCGATCCGTTGCGCCACGCGGCCTTACTGGAGCGGGTGACCGAGCTCGCGGTCATCGTCTCGCTGTTCACGGCGGGTCTCAAGATCCGGCTACCCGTCCATGATCCCCTCTGGCGGCTGCCGTTCCGTCTCGCCTCCCTCTCCATGGTGGTCACCGTCGGGCTGATCACGCTCGTCGGGACCTGGGGCCTGGGCCTCCCCCTCGGCGCGGCGGTGCTCCTCGGCGCCATCCTCGCCCCGACCGACCCGGTGCTCGCCTCGGAGGTGCAGCTCGCGGCCGCGGGGGACCGGAACCGCCTGCGCTTCGGCCTCACCGGCGAGGCGGGGCTGAACGACGGCACGGCGTTCCCCTTCGTCATGCTCGGCCTGGGTCTCCTCGGAGCCCACGAGATCGGTGAATGGGGATGGCGCTGGCTTGCGGTGGACGTCGTCTGGGCGGTCGCCGCCGGGCTCGGAATCGGCCTCGTCCTGGGCACCCTGGTGGGGCGGCTCGTCCTCTTCCTGCGCAAAAAGCACAAGGAGGCGTTCGGCCTCGACGACTTCCTGGCCCTGGGGCTGATCGGCCTCTCCTACGGCGCGGCGCTCCTTCTCCACTCCTACGGCTTCCTCGCCGTCTTCGCGGCGGGGCTCGCCCTACGCCGCATCGAACGCAAGGCATCCCCGGATGAGGAGGACCCGGGCGCCGCCCAGGAGAACCTCCGCGCCATGGCCGCCGCCGGCAAGGAGGAGGAGATCGCCACCGATCCCGAGAAGGCGCCCGCCTACATGGCCCAGGCGGTGCTCGGCTTCAACGAGCAGGTGGAGCGCATCTTCGAGATCGGGGTCGTGCTCCTCGTCGGCGCCATGCTCTCCTGGCGCTTCCTGCCCGGCTCCGCCCTCTGGTTCGTCCCCGTCCTTTTCCTCGTGATCCGCCCGCTGGCCGTCCTGACGGGCCTTGCCGGCGCTCGGCTGCCCGCTCTGGACAGGGGGCTGATGTCCTGGTTCGGCATCCGTGGCATCGGCTCGATCTATTACCTCATGTATGCCATCGAGCACGGCCTCGACCCCGCCCTCGCCGAGCCGCTGACCGCCGTCACCCTGACCACCGTCGCCGCCTCGATTCTCATCCACGGCATCTCGGTCACGCCGCTCATGAAGCACTATGAGAAACGGCTCCGCAAGCGGGGGGAGGCTCCCGCCGCCACCTAGATCAGCGCCACCTAGACCAGCCCGCGGGCGGAGAGCTCGGATTTCAGGTAGGCGTAGTAGATCGGCGCGGCGATCAGGCCGGGGATGCCGAAAGCCGCCTCCATCGCCAGCATCACCAGCAGCAGCTCCCAGGCGCGGGCCTGGATCTCGCCGCCGACGATCCGCGCGTTGAAGAAGTACTCGAGCTTGTGGATCACCACCAGGAAGGCCAGCGAGCCGGCCGCCACGCCCAGCGAGTACGAGAAGCTGACGACGACGATCACCGTGTTCGAGATCAGGTTGCCGATCACCGGCAGCAGGCCGGCCAGGAAGGTGATGGCGATCAGCGTCTTGGTGAACGGCAGCCGGATCCCGAGCACGGGGAGCACCACCACGAGATAGGTCGCGGTCAGCAGCGTGTTGAGCGCCGAGATGCGGACCTGGGCGAAGACGATGCGCCGGAACGCCTCCCCCAGCCGGCCGGCCTGCTCGGTCAGCGCCGAAGCCAGGGGGGCATGGCGCTGGACCCGCCGCGTCTCGTTGAGCGACACCATGGCGCCGATGATCATGCCGATCAGCGCGTGGACCAGCGCCCGGCCGACCTCGGCGCCGAACATCTGCAGCTCCCCGGCGTGCTCGCGCAGCCAGGCCACGGCCTCGTTCTTGAGCTCCTCGGCGTTGGCCGGGATCTCGCGGGCGAGCCAGAGCGGCAGGTGCTCCCGCGAGCCCTCGACGATGTCGGCCATCTTCGCCAGCAGCGCCGGCAGGTTCCCCGGGCCGCTCCGGAAGAAGGCGATGAGGCCGAAGATCGAGAAGGTCAGGCCCGCGACGATGACGACCGCCAGCAGGGTGACCGCCACGTACTTCCTCGCGTCTGTCCTGCCGTCTGGAGCCCCGCTGCCGAGGAAGCGCAGCCGGCGCACCAGGATGTGGACCAGCTCGTAGACCGCCAGCCCGCCAATGAGCGCCGCCAGCAGGCGCAGATGGACGACGAGGAGCAGGCCGGCCCCCATCAAGATCCAGGAGGCGATTTCGGAGGGGGACGGGGAGGGACGGCGGTGGAGGTCCGGCGCGGGTTCGGCGGTCATGTCAGGGGCCTCGAAGGCACGCCGATTCTCGCACAGCGTTATACTGCCGCCGAAGGGGGACTACCTCATGCCGAAGCGCAACGTCCGACTCACCACCCCGCTCGTCCGTGAGAACGGCGCTTTGCGTCCCGCCACCTGGGACGAGGCGCTCGACCGGGCGGCGCAGGGGTTCCGGTCGGCTGTCGAGGCGAAGGGGCCGCAGACGTTCGGCCTCTTCAGTTGCTCCAAGACCACCAACGAGATGAACTATCTCGCCCAGAAGTTCGCCCGGGCGGTGGTCGGCAGCAACAACATCGACAGCTGCAACCGCACGTGACACGCCCCCAGCGTCGTCGGTCTGGCGACGGTCTTCGGAATGGGCGGCGGCACGACCTCCTATAGGGAGGTCGAGGAGACGGACCTCGTCATCCTGTGGGGCAGCAACGCCCGGGAGACGCATCCGATCTTCTTCCATCACGTGCTGAAGGCGATCCACAACGGGGCGCGGCTCTATGCCGTGGACCCCCGGCGGACTTCGTCCGCCGACTGGGCGACCGGCGGCCACCTCCCCCTGCACGTCGGCACCGACGTCGCGCTGGCCAACGCCGTGGCGCGCGAGATCCTCGCCGCCGGCCTCGAGAACCGCAGCTTCATCGACAACGCGACCAGCGGCTTCGAGGAGTTCCGGACCCACGTCGAGCCCTATACCCTCGAGTACGCCGAGGCGGTCACCGGCGTCCCGGCGGCGACGATCCGCGACCTCGCCCACGCCTATGCCCGGGCGGACCGCGCCGTGCTCTGCTGGACCCTCGGCATCACCGAGCACCACAACGCGGTGGACAACGTCCGCGCGCTGATCAACCTCGCCCTGCTCACCGGCCACGTCGGCCGCTGGGGCTCCGGGCTCAACCCGCTGCGCGGCCAGAACAACGTGCAGGGCG
>Ga0196965_1000590_pt1 | contig 18947 bp, 21 predicted proteins | sample S1_20metaG_FD_148668 | JGI IMG/M metagenome (GOLD analysis project Ga0196965, IMG submission 148668) | Soil microbial communities from Anza Borrego desert, Southern California, United States - S1_20 | ecosystem: Environmental > Terrestrial > Soil > Desert | place: USA: California | collected... | reverse complement strand
CGCCTATCATGAACCTAAAATTAGCGAATTATTTAGTTCAGATATATTGACAGATTGATTCATAGATTCATCAATGATGTTAGTAGTGTTACTGTTTGCAGTAGAATTACTGTCTGAATTAGCATATTGAATCATCAATTCAGTTTTTTGAGAAGCACTCATATTTTCTGCAGCTTTGGTTCTTTGGTCTTCAGTCATCGCACTAAATTTTTCAAAAGAGACTAGAGCAGCAGAATTTGGAGGAAATGGCTCATTTACTTCTGTTGATATAAACAATGGTGAAGCCAGATACAGCGTTACCACAGCAGCAAGTATTATGGCAACAGTTAGAGTGATTTTTTTATAAAGATTCTTGTGTCTTGTATCTTTCAGGAGAATTGAATCGTATTAAGGATTATAAGCGATTTTCCATATTATGTCCAAATCAGGCCCATATGCTATTGACAACAACAATAACCTTCTTTCTCAAGCAAAACAATACAACTTGCTGTACATAATTACAAGATTTGAAAAAAGAATCAAAAAGTTTTTTGATATATATACGCGTATATCAATATGGAAAAGGGTGGATAGATCTTTAACCAAAGGTAAATGTATAGAGTTTGAATCCACTACCCTCTATATCAATTACAATAGACCTTGGTTTATAGTCATCATAAAGGCCTATATTGTACAATCGCTGCTCATCTATTACTACATTCCCGTTTTTGTCTAGATCAAGAGCATGATTAGTATTGTTCGGATTTGGATTTAGATTCCCTACGACAGAACCATTGACGTTGTCACTGTTGCTGTTATTAGGGTAGTTTTCGCCTACGCCGTCGTTGCTGCCACTGAGACTACCTCCACTATTATTTCTCTTGTTAATAGATTCGTAGACTATAGCCTTTTGTCCATTTCCTGAAGCAACGATGTTAATGGCCTTGCCGTAATATGTAAGAATGATTTTACCACTGTCACTGACTAGCTCTACATTATCATTGTTATTCTTCCAAACTCCATCCAAATATACCAGGTTTGGTATAAATGATATGTTACCACTACCACCAACATCACTATTATTGTTTAGTTCCAACTTATAATTGACATTCTTATTTGGCTGGAATCCCTCACTATTTCCCAATGGAGATCTTGCATTTTGGTACCCAAGATATATTTCTGGTGAAATATTTTGGCTAAAGTCAACATTTTGAAGACTCTGCGGAGATGAGGAAGAATTGGTCGACTCGCCTTTATTAAGATCAAATGAAATCTCGGTTCTATTGTCTAGAGCTGCTTTTTCTGCAAGGAGAGTCTGTATAGTCTTTTCGGTTTCATTATAGCCTCCTTCTCCAATATGGTCATCACGAATATACCCTTGGGAATCTATCAAGTAATGTCTTGGCCAATAGTTGTTATTGTAAGCATTCCAAGTTTTGTGATCACTATCAAGAGCTACCGGGTATTTGATCCCAAACTCCTTTACTGCATCCTGAACGTTGTTAGTATTTTTCTCAAAATCAAATTCTGGAGAGTGAACTCCCAAAATTACAAATCCTTGATCTGCATACCTATCATACCATTCGTTTAGATATGGAATTGTTCTAATGCAGTTTATGCAAGTATAGGTCCAAAAGTCAAAAAGGACTACCTTTCCTTTGAGATCTGCAAGTTTTATAGGATTGCCATTTTCAGTATTAATATAAGAAGCGATTCCTTGTAATTCAGGGGCTTTTATATATACACTTTTGTCTATATTCATAAAGGCGGTCTTGTTTAACTCAATAGTTAAAAAGTTTCCATTATTGGTTGACGATTGAACGATAGCATCTTCTAGTTGCTTTTGTTGTAAATAGCTCTCAGAGGGGTTACTATAAAAATTAAAATAGACACCAAAGCCAACAATTAATGATACGACAGCAACTGCGGTCAATATTGCATTTATGTTATCTCTGCTTAAGGACTTTTTGATTTTTTTACTTTGACTCAATATGTTATCATCCACCTTATTGCTTGTTTCCAACTAATTGTTCTATAAAAGGAATGTTGACAAGTAACGATAATTGATTGAAGAAAATTAGTATCCCTACAATTATCAAAATGCCACCCATTATAAGATTAAAATACTTTAGATGTCTTGTAATCTTCTTAATTATTCCAGTTGCCTGAGAAAAAAAAGCTCCTGTTATTAGAAAAGGGATTCCTAATCCTAGTGAATACGCAAGTAAAAGATTATAAGCAGTACCTGGGTTTGCGGCTGCCAAGGTAAATGTGCTCCCTAATATGGGTCCAACACAGGGAGTCCAGCCTGCTGCAAACGCAAGTCCAAATACAAATGAAGTGATGTAACTTGTTTTGAACTTGGGAATTTTGGTAAATTTTTTCTCTATGTTTAATCGGGCTATTTTAAGAGAAAGAATAAGATTGACTCCAAATGCTGTAATAATGATTCCCCCTATATATGATAGATATTGTTGATAATCAGTTCCGATAGATGTGGCAAGGACGCTATTGAGTATTACGCCTAATACCGAAAATACTAGAGAAAATCCGAGTACAAAATAAATAGTGTTAATAAAAATATTTAATCGAGCTTTTTTAGAAATAAAAATTACTTGACTATTACCACCATTTGGATTTTCGTTTGTTTGATTATTACCTTGAACTTTATGAAGGTGATCACTATCACCATTATTTGTTGCCTCTTTTATTGATGCACTGGACAGGTAAGACAAGAATCCAGGTATAATCGGTAAAATACATGGTGATAGAAATGAACCAAGACCTGCTAGGGCCGAAATTAATATATTAGTTTCTATAGCCAATCTAATAGGTCACCAACTTTTCTTCTTTTATTACAATATGTATGGTCGCCGCCGTAGCTGCAATTACAAATGTTAATGCAATAATACAAACCAAAAAGGTTTTTTCCATAGAAGCGTTAGTCACATAAATGCATTAATAGTTATTTCCAGATCTATTCCAGATCTATTCCAAATGTAAGATTTGATATTAAGAATATTGATTTGGGAAGACAACCTCCCATATGTTAAGCACATTCTATCTCAAGAAATGCAATGCAATATAATAGTAAAATAGGCAATGCTGGTGAATTTTGCTTTTTATTCCAACGTAATCTTGAGGAATATAATAAAGCCGGCCATCTCAGCAATGGAAATTGCCAATAGATAGGGTACAAGTTGATCTGAAAACAACATCGACATTGTAATGTAGGAATAAACAGAAATGATGCTGTTTATCATTAGTAAGCCACAAAAAAAGATCAAGCCTAAGGTAAAATTAGCCCGGCTGTTTCGATATATTTTAGCAAATGTAAAAATCAAAGCACCCAGTAATCCCAAATTAATAATGTTAATTACTGCGTTGATTGTCCCCATCCAAACATCCATTTAACTGAATCGTATGTAACTGCAAAGCATGTATTTATTTACTTATTTCCATATCTGTTCCATATCACAAACATAGTTTTATTTCTTATTTGATTTTTGAATTTTACCTATTACTTCTATAAATGCTTCCATATTTACCTCTAAATAATTTGATATAAAATACAAAATACCATATTTTTGTCCCTCTTTTGTAATCAAATTATTCTTTTCTAATACATGTATATGATGCTGTATAGCTTTGTAGTCAATTTTAATTATATCGGATAATTGGTTGATATTATACGGTTGATCGATTAGTAATTCAATTATAGATATTCTATTCATGCCTCCCCTTGACCCTGCAAACAAGAACCAAAACAGTTTCTTAGCGTTAGGGTCAGCCATCATCCATCTAATTTTGTCTATCCAATTATTAGATAATCTAGATAATAAGAATTAGGGGCTTTGCTATTCTTGTTATAAAATAAATACTTTTGATTTTGAAATATAGATAAACAATGTAAACAGATCGTTCTCATTCCATAAGGCACAAGTGTTTGTTCTCCGAAATGAGCCCCCGACCAAAAATATTACTCAGTAAAACATTCTACGAGTTATCTCTATGTAGATCATGATACATAATAAATTAACTTGTTTAGTAAATCATAAACAAAAAAAAGAAAGATTCATTAGCAACTGCCCTTTGACCAACCGACTTTATATCCTTTGGCTACCTCGCCGGTCCCTGGGTTATAAGACAAACAATGGTCATGGTCGTACCAACCTTGTTTACATCCTTCTATCCATGCATTGGACTTGCCCGTTTGATCTGAACAATAGTGTGATGCAGCATTTGCGTTTTGATTAATTACCATCGGAGTCAATGCTATTGAAGCAACAGCTAATGTTATCACTAAAAGATTTATATGATTATCCATTATTTCTCTAGTATTTGCATGTCTATATAAATATTGTACCTGTTTTGGAGATTGGAGCATTTATAGACTTTTACTTCCAAAAACCATCAATATGTATAGAATTTTTTAGGTGTTACCCAATTAATAATTCCTTAGTGAACTTGCAAACTATCATACCACTGCTAATTTCTTTCTTTTATGCATAGATTCTACATAATTCTCAGCAGGCTGATTAAGAATTACTTTAGTTTAATGAAGTGATGATTGACATATTTCTAAAAAAGGGATTTGGTTATTCCCATTCTCATTCCTCAGAAATGGAACATACTATGGTATGTCTACTAGCTGTCCTCTTACTTCACCATTTGGATTTTGTTCTGTATGAACATTAATATATGTACTACCATTCTTCATTGCAGTGATCAAGTCAGGCATTGTTTTTCCTTGCATTGGACCTTCTAAATTATTTGCTGCAAATGTGCCATTTTGAAGTACTGTATTTTGAGGGGAATCAAAGTTGAATAATGTTACGACAATCGGGCCATTCTCTCCTTCAGCACCGCTATGGATATGTCCCTGAGTTGCACCTTCAATTCCTGTGACATTGACGAAATAGTGAATAGTTTGATTTAGTGGTAAATCTTGAACCAATATTGCTTCACCTGTTGCTTGCGTATCTACCGGTGGTACTTCTTGTTGTCCAGTCATATTAGTCGCAAACTCATGGTTTGCAAACACTGTCGACGGGGCTAAGCTTGTAGATACCACTACTATACTAGCTATTGCTACGGTCATAACTAGTATCATTAATGTTATTATCTGGTTGTTGACTTTCATCATTTAATAATCAAGATAGTAGTATATAATATATTTGATAAATGTTCATTTATCAATTAAAAAACTCAATAAAGATTATTTATATGGAAAATAGTTATTAATTCTAGGCAAAAATTAAATATTTTTATATTATAGAAAATCAACTGAGTTGATGGAATTCTCAACAAAATTGTGTGCAATAGTAATTGCAATGACATCATTAGCATTAGCACCTTAGCTAATAGTCATTAGCCTCGCAGATGCTTCATTCCATTACTGCAGAGACCAGAAGGGAAAGTCTCAAAACTGGATAAATGGTTGTCAACAGGGTTGGTTTGATCATAATCATTGTTATCCCTATAATCCATATGGAGAATCAAATGCATTTTATAGTGGCTATAAAGTTGGATGGAAGAAAGGTAATTGCAAGTAAATAGCCAATTCTGCATCGTTTTTTTTTGATTTGAACTTGGGCCATATGTCATAATGATTTTCTGTTATTGTGTTATTGAGAAGATTAATCTATTGTAAAGAGCTTCTTTCGCATACCCTAACTGCAATTCATTCTTGGAATAAAATAGATATTCTTAAGCAAATAATTAATCAAGGAATCGAATTTGTAAATCTAGATTATTCTGAGCCAAAAGCCTACCATGAATCTCTTTTAATTATTCAAAAGACATTTCTAATAACTACACCTTCACCTAATTTTCCAGATATTGTTTCTAATTTGGTAAAAGAGATAAAGAAGATTGGTATCATGCACATAGAAAAATTATCAGCTATAAATGCTAACGCTCAGTCAAGGTATGCAATGGGATGATTACATAGACAAGAAGAAAAAATAATAGAAGAATATCATACCAAAATGAATTAATTATAAATGACTAAATTTTTAGTCTGCCTTTCCTACAAATAAGTATAGAATCATATGAAAATGTTATTTGATTGTGCTATTATTGGAGGAGGTCCTGCGGGTTTAAATGCTGCATTAGTGTTAGGACGTGCAAAACGAAATACCCTCTTGTTTGATAACGATAATCCTCGCAATGCCGTTACACAGGAATCTCATGGATTCATTACGCGCGACGGCGTAAAACCTAAAGAATTTAGAGAAATTGCCCATAAGGAAATAGGTAAATATCCGTCTGTAATATTTGAAAAGATAGAGGTAACTGCAGTAAGCAAAAATGATCGCTTATTTGAATTGATGACATCAGAGAATAAAGTATATCAAGCCAAGACTATAATTATATCCACAGGTTTAAAAGATAATTTACCGAGAATAGACAACATATCTGACTATTATGGCAAAAGCTTATTTAATTGTCCATATTGTGATGGATGGGAATTAAGAGATAAACCTTTGGTAGTCATTATAGATGAACAGGTCCAAGGCTTTCATTTTATTCAGACTATTTATAATTGGTCCAAAGATCTTGTTGTATGCACTAATGGTAAACCCTATCAAAACTCTAATCAAAAGCGTTTGATTCAAAACAAAGGAATAAAGATCATGGAAAATAGGGTTAAAACCTTTGTTGGAAAAAATGGACAGATTGAAAAAATAGTCTTTGAAAATGGCGAAAGCGTGAACATACAAGGTGGTTTTGTTTTACCTCATCTCAGCCAATCTTCTAATTTTGCCAAAGAATTAGGATGTGATTACAATTCACTTGGCGGCATATCTACAGATTCTTATGGTAGGACAAACATCCCAGGGGTATATTCAGCAGGAGACGCTTCTATAATTGCTCCTGCTCAATTAATTATTGCAGCTGCTGAGGGCCTTCGAACAGCTGTGGGAGTAAATAAAGATCTAATTGAAAAAGAGTTTTCAAAATAGATCACTTTAAGACGAATGAAGAAAAATCTAAATGTTCTCCTTCACGTATATTATGATAATTTTTATAAAAAATCAACATTTTATCAACCGCTAGTGCAGTTTCTACAGTGATCGAATGAACCATAAAAATTTGAGTAACAGTTTAAACGCATTGGGATCAAATTCCTTATGGTAGTAAGATCAGATTATAATTTAATAACAATATTGTTTTGAATTTGAATTAGATAAAGTAGTACCACAAGTTGTAAATGTATACACATTACTTATCCTACTGATTCGCCAATTCAAATGACGATCGAAAGTCATTTGTGAGCTTGCTTCCAAATACTGTCAAAATAGTCTACAAAGATACCTGCTATTTCATTAGAAGTTATCAGAATACCGGTTATTGTTTTCCAGTCTACAATTAGAAGCTTGTCCATAAAAATATCAATAGTTCCAGGCAATGGAAAATCAACATAACGTAATTTCACGTCCTTTGGAATTTCGTTAAAATGCTTAGAGTTTTTAAAGTCTGAAGTGACTATTCCTCTTTCAACTATGCCTTTTGATTTTTGGTATTTGTAGAATCTGAAATAAAAAGGAGATGCATTCTCATGTGTATCAGAATAAGGATAAAAATATCTTAATATATTTCCTTTTTTTGCGTTTCCCAATAAAGTGACATAAGCAGAACGTAAAGACCTCTCCCCTACGAATATTTCAGAGGTGCTTCTCTTTGTTGCATAGATATTCTTGGACAAATCTTTGATAATTTGGGTTATACCTTCTTTTTGTTTTCTTACTTCCTCTTCTTTTTTTAGTATATAATCTTGTATTCTTGATGGTTCCAATGATTGAAAATGTTTGATATTATCCTGTATGTGGTAACTTGCCAATCCTTTTAGAATTAATCGATCTAGTACATTGTAGACTTTAGATTGCGATACACCAGATTTTTCTACAATTTTTCCTATTCTTGAAGGTCCTATTTGAATCATGGCAAGGTAGACTCTTGCCTCGCCCAGAGTTAAACCCATATTTGTCAATTGTTCGACATATTTTTTGTTTACAGTTATGGCATCATCGCTTTCTTTCATTACAACCCCCTAGTGAAGATGTAGCATTTATGTAGTGTCTTTAACACCCCAACTAAAAAGAATTTGGCCATTCAATTAGTTCCAAAAAAGAGGATAGTTAAGATGATATAGCCAATAAAGGTAAAGACCCTGTCTTTAATTCCTTTGAAGATGAAAAGAACATATAGAGATATGGAGATGCAATCAGCGATCCGGTCTGACTCAAATGGCGGGTATAAATTTAATCATAATATGCAGGAAATGCCAAATTAAAGATAATAAACAATATTAAAATTTTTCTGGCAGCAATCTATATAATGATACACCAACTCAAATTTCTAATGAAATTTAGGAAAAAGAGGAGCAATTAAAAAGTAATAGTACTATTTATGGCAATATTAAATAGAATATAAAATTGTGCTAACTATTGAAGTGGATCGGCTATTCACTGACAAAAATACTAATTCCGTATATCTGAAAGTGGCTATAACAGAGCCCATATTACTGGCTTGTATAGATGGAGCATCAATGCCTGAAATTAGTTTAAGTGTACAGAGGATAATTCCAATTTCTGACCGAACTATAAGAAATTATCTATTTCATTTGATAAATAGTTTTTTAGTGTCATATAAGGGAATAATGAAATTGTATTTTGTTACCCCAAGAGGCCTAGACACATTAAAAATAATTTATTTCCAGAGAGAAAAAGGAATTGTAAACTATGCAGATCTTATGCTTAAAATAGAGTAACTTGTCAAACGGATCTTGCAAGTAAGACATTAATCATTGATAGTGCATTTGTGTAGACATCATATTTAACATTCGAATTTATCGTCGTATTATTACGCTTAAAGGGATTTCCTATCTTAGACGAAGAAGGATATTTGGTTGGGTCCATTTCAAATAAACAAATAAGCGCTATTTCTCTTGACAAATGTTCTGAGGTATATGTAACTGAAATTATGACCCTGTTAATGATTTGGTCATTATGGATAAAAATGATAGAGCAGACGAAGCATTAAGACAAATGTATCAGCGAAATATGAACAGAGTGTATGTAGTTAGTAATCATCACAAGGATAAAATGATAAACGGTTATTCAAAAATAAAATAGGGACAAATAGAAATAGAAATAGTGACACAATACAACAGTCGCCATCCACATTATTGCCAGGTTATGAACAATCATTCAAAGTAAAACTTGAAGGAATTATTAGCAAATCAGATTTACTAAATCTAGCAAGAAATGATGAGAAACTATAAGTAAAAAGAAGAAGAATAACCTTTACATCTTAGAATCAAAGTATTGATTAATAGTAACTCTTCTCATACCATATTGGTCTAAAGTTTCTTTATGGCAATAGAGTTATAACATATTATTTTTTTAGGTTAAAGGCTAGGACAAGGATTTGTTAGTTTGTTATCTAAAATGAATATGCAATTGTAATTGAGTGTTGTTAAAGAGCAATATATATCGAAAACGAAATTACCGAGCTTACTAATTAAAATATCACAGATATTGAATTTTTAAATACCTTAATATTAACTTTTGATAATACAAATATCATGCAATGTCCATATTGTAATATAGCATTTCATCCTCAGTTTAAAAGGAAAGATTCCGATTATAATTCAGATACTCAAATATTTAATACCGTTTATACTCAATACTGTCCCGCTTGCGACCAATACATCGTGGGAGTTCATCAATATGTTTTTAGTGATATTAGTTATGTTAGCGCAGCAAACGCTGAACAATTGCTAACAATTTTGAAGCCAAGCGCTAATTAAATCCTAAAAAAATTTTAGTTTAACATATCTACAAAGGAAACGAGTAAACTGCTCTGGTAGTAGCGTATTATTTACTTCTGTTCTGGTTCACAAAATTCTGTTGATGTATTTAATATTTCTCAAAAGCTTTCAAATCATTATAGTTACCTGAGCGGAAGCAGATTATCTGTTTATATAGTTGACATCTTCAAAGATTCGATTTACAAGACTTCTTGTTACTAATAATAATATCATCTATAATGGATTTATTAACAGACAGATTATTGAGTTTGATTTTCAGGTAGGTTAAAGCAATAAATAAAAATTATAATCCACATATTTACGAATATTTAAAAATCAACCTGTTATCAGTAGACTTTGAAATAACTAAAAAGTTTCTATCAAAATTTTTATTTTGATAGAAGTTAACTAGATAATGTAGAATTATTTCTGTTGTTCAAGTCCATTGATTCGTCGACTATTGGTTGATTTGTCTCTGAAGTACCTGAGATATTTCCTGCATCAATTTTTAATGCGCTCATTGTATTTTGAACCATTATAGGAATCCATTTATCCATGAATTCGGAATCTTCAGACATCAAATTTGTAAACTCCATTTCCTTCTTAGGAGTTTGTTCCATACCATAAATCGGAGTATCTCCAAAGTGGTTATTAATTTTTGATGGGTCCATAGATATTGCAAGAGTATTATTATTACTTATTGTCCAGTTAGTTGGTACATCTGCAACTGGGCCATCTCTCATAGTCACTGTTACTGAACCCTGCATTGTCGTATCATTTCCTTCCATTCTAACATCATCTATAGTTGCATTAGATATCTGATGCATATGATAGGCTGTTCCATTTTTCATCACCATACTAAATGTAGAGTGAAAACCTGAATCAGATAGATTTGAAGGATTACCATAACCCATATAACCACCAGCTAAAATCCAGTCATTGTTAATACTGGATATAGGACCATAACCATATTCATAATCAGTCACGTTGGAAACAGATGAGGATGCATACGCATTTACCCCTGTTAAAGATAACAGGGTTGTAAGAATTACAAAAGCGGTCAGAATTCTAAACGGTGTATTAATCATAAGATTAATCCATAAAATACAGACTATTAAGTGTAGAGGTAATTGCATATTAATATGACAAATTCATGAAGGATTTAGTATTAAACAATTAAGTAACTTGAACATTTTATGGCAACTCCATCCTTTTCCTTTAATGAAAAGACATTCCCTCTCCATATGTAATTAAATAAGATCATTGAAACACAATCGGTAACATCATTTGACATATCAAGTTTATTATTTGTGTCAAGATTAGAGGCAACAATCACAATACCTTAAAGATACAGCAAGACTGGACCTAGGTATAACCATAAACCCAAATTTTATTCTAAATTATTTAAACCAATATAATACTCAAGTTTAACAATCTACTATAACTAAAGTAATATTTGATAGTAGTCAGTTAGAGACTAAGACAATAATTATTACACGAAAAAGATGATACGAATTCTTAATGCATTGAATCGAAAAGATGCGTTATAGCCATTCTACAAAATGGTTACATCTACACCCAGAATAATCACATTTAAGATTATTATTTTGTTCATTGACAATGTATCTATGATGATATCTTTGATGAGAACAGCTCTTGCATTTTTTCTTTTCGTCTGGGTGTAAAACATCATTCATTTACATCAATTTCACATTTAAATTTCTTTGATGTTTTTTAATAAAGTGTAAAGTAATAGATTAGTGAATATCATGGGAAGGACCAATTTAAATCACATTATTAACCGAGAGGATAAAAGTATTAAATCCAATACCTAAAACACATTATTTGGTTTTGAGACCTAAATGTAATTTAGGTTGTTGTTGTCAATTTATTGTCTTTGGCCTCTTGCTCAAGACATTCTCTTAATCTAGATAGATGTCTTTGCTTGTCTTGTTTAATTTCATTCCACAAATCTACTAGGTTTTGTCTCCCATCACTTTGAGCATCTTGTATGTATTTATCAACAGTAGAATATAGAAAATCAGCTTCTCTTCCTAATGCAGAAAGGATATTGTATGTGGAATTTGGTATTTTAGTACTTTCCGTATTATTTGACATATCAACATTATCAAGTCAAACAAAGTATTTTAACAAGCAGTATACATATCCATCATATAATATAGTTTTATAGTATCAAAGTTAGATTCAAACACGATTGCCTTTATTATAAAGATAATTAGAAAGCAATAATGATAACGATGATTGTGATAATAGTTTTAGCTTATTGTGCCATACGATACCATACCGTACATCCACACATTTATCTAAAAATGATGATACAAGTCATATTATCAATCGTATTTGGACATTTATTACAGCAATTGAAAAAATAACTCTATTTAATTTATATTCATGGTTAAATACTTTATTCTACCATTTTGTTTACTAGTTCCACGACTAGCAAAGGCAGACAAACAGTTGTATTGTCTCATCTGCATATCCATCCATCCATCCATCCATCTGTCTGTTAATACATATACATACCCACTAAAACCAAAAACAACAAACTCCTTGGATTCATATGTGTAATCTTCTCAAGGGGTTTGTTGGACGTGGTTTAGTCCTTGATATATTTGATGCATATTTCTCTTCGCCTATCTCTTCTTGCCTCTTTTCTCTTTTGATTAAAGTGAAACAAGTACCAATAAATTAGTTATAGCATTCAGTAGGGATGTCGACTTTCTTGAGGCATTAGAATTTTCAACTGAGTTAAATTAAATAAAATGACAGATGATTAAAAAATATTATTTTTATCTCCAGCATAAAGCGATGGATACACATGTCTCAAATATGTATCAAATACAGATGACTGACTATGCCAATAACTTTTGAAATCTTCATAAATTACCAAAAGTATGATTTCAATCTGTGATTCAATAAATAAAATGAAATTTGTTTGATAAGATTTTTATGCAAAGCAACATGTCTAGATGGGATATTGATCGATGGTTACTTTAAAACTAATGATGTGGGAAAATGGTTAATGAAAAGATATACACTACTTATTTAATCTACTTACATCGCTACAAATATTCTAATCTAATAACTAATCTGCTATACTTTTACAGTATTGACAAAGATAATTGTTATTAATATAGTTATTAAATCATATTATACATAACCCATTGCCACGTGAAGGTAAACGGAACTGCCAGCCATTATATGCATAGGTTACGTCTAAAATACAATGCTATTTTGACATTAAATAAAAATTTATTTATTTCAGGACTGGTAGGACTAATATTTAGTTTAGCCGTTGCGCACCTTTTATCCTTGTTCTCTGCAGGGATCTATTTGAACTCTACTACAACAGTGATAAGCGGGTTCATATCCTATAAGGTCACCTTTTCACTTCTTTTTTATAGAGATCAGAATTCAAATACAAAAAAAGGTTCTCGAAAGGTGAATTTTCGTATTCTCAAACAAGTTATTATAAGGATGATGCTTGCCAGCACCGTCTTTGATATCGTTAATAATGGAGTAAGATTTGTATTGCTAATACAGTTTTTAAAGATGGATTATTCTCCAATAGAATCTGTAGCCCTGTCTTCTACCATCGCTTCTATCTTATCCTATATTGTTATAAATTTAATTGTTTCATACATACACTTGTTTAGTTTTAAAAATCGGATTTGATAATTTGATTTACTTTCTTACAATTTACCAATAAAAAGTATTATCTTGTTTATTACTAAATTGTATCATAGAATAATTAAAATATAATGAAAATGTTAACAACAATAAATGTCTTTTATTTATTCTAATCCATTGTTTACTTAACTTCGCTCAAGTAATATTTTCTTGTTTTGATAATAAAGGATCTATTGCATCAAATACATACATAGACAGATTAAAAATTCCTAAACCGCCCTTTTAATAATTTCTGTTGATAAATGAGTTTTGATTTGACATTTTCGATTTCTATTGGTATTGAAACTAGTCGAATAATATTACCATAGACAATTATGATGGGTTTAAAGAAATTTCATATAAAACCCTATGAATCTTACAATATCTTTTTAGTAATTACGTAAAAATCTCCAACTTCCGTTTTGAAAAGATTCAATAAATCGTATTCCCTCAGTGTTGTTTTTAATTCGTGTAGTACCATTCTTAGGGTTCTGAGACTGATTTCTCTTGCTAATTACTTCTATTAATTTTCTCACATACTCATATATATTTCCTAGTATAAGAACATTAAACCTCTAGATAACGATAGAAAATTACTATTTATTGGTACAATTTGATGTGATAATTATACTTTAATAGGCGAAATGACTTAATTTAGATTAAAAGCTGTATTGATAGGGATTTTAACTAATTCTATCTTTTTATTATATTTAGTAACCATAACCGGTTCTTTTATGAGTTCTACATATATTGCTATATCTGTATGAAAGACGTTATGACTCCTAAGTAACAACAGAAATAACCTCGCGTAATTATACTCTATAATGATTAACAACAGAAGCGGATAACCGTGTCTAATTAATGCTTACAATCCATTCAGACTCATTATATCTGGTAGATAATAACTAACTGCCTTTTTTCTTCAGTATGGCTTCGCTTTGGAAAAGAACATAGTTGTTGTTTTTAGATCGTTTTGGCTCATTTGCAATCGTAGCTTCGCCTTCATCATTATCTAATGACATAATTAGTAGTCCACTGCAAGTTATTTAAGGCTATGTATTAATTTGAAACTTTTACTTAGTAAAAGTAACTTAGGTGTCAGCATTGCTTAAATAAACTATATATCTATCAAATAATCTGCTACCATTGATTGATTTTAAATATAGATAAATGTAAGATTATAATCTACAGATCTCTAATATCATATATGTCCATCTTGAAGTAATATTCTTTAATATATAATTTCATATGTTGTATTTATTATCATAAATAGCGATAGTATAACAGTGGTAATTTGCAAGAAAAGCATTTTATTCTAACAATGAATGTGAAAAAAAGATGGAAATGGTCGTAATTCTGTGACTATAGGTGTCGTCTATTGACGTAGGTGAGTTGTATAGTATAGTAGTGAACTACTATCCGATTAAATATTTTAGTCACGAGTTACCAAATATGCTTATAATCAGTTTGCAAACTAAAATCCAGTTGTACTATTATATTTCTATGATTATTGTGTAAAATTAAAAATAATTGTTATATGGTGTAGGCAACTATTAAAATAAAAAATTTTAATCTACTACTGACTGTTTGTTTTCATTGTTGTAGTAGTAGAATTTGAATTACCAGGACCGCTTGTGGTAGTAGTGGTAGTGGTAGTACTAGATTGAGATTCATTATCATTTGCAGGGGTAGAACTGCTGCTGCTATTTGAGGCTTGATTTATAGAGTCAAATGTATTCTCAATATTGTTTTCAACCGCATTATTTATGGAATCAGTTAGACTTTGAGCATGAGCGATTTGTAGAATAGGCACCAATAATAATGCCAGGAAGATGAAACTAATATTCATGGACTAAACTAATACATGGTAGTATAAAAAGATGGAATTCTTTTAAAATATATTCATGTTAAATACATTAGGTAGTGATAATATTTTGAATCGATCGTTTGGAATAAACCTATTATAATCCATTGTATTTAACCTTCAATAAAGATTGGCAGATATATACCGTGAAAATCATCTTTAAAGTTCTATTTTTGTCTGTGTATTAGAATTGACTCTTGGCAAACTAAACACGAATGTAGAACCGATTCCATCAGCATTATTAAAAGCCCAGATTCTACCACCATGGGCCTCTACCAAATTCCGAGTAATATATAGTCCAAGACCAGTTCCTGTATCAGAACCTGTGATGAACTTTTCAAAAAGTTTAGGCATGATTTGAGGTGAGATCCCTTTACCCGTATCAGATATGGCTACAAATACTTCTGCCTTCTCAGATCTTTCCCAATTTTGCATACTTACTTTATCTTCTTTGAATTCATTATAGTTTGCATCTTTTCTTGTGTTATCACTTTCGGAAGAAGGGGAATTCTCTTCAATTATAATATCTATTTTACCATAATGATTTGAGAACTTTATGGCATTGCCTATCAAGTTATTAATTATTTGATTAAGTCTTGATCTATCTACATCTATCCAACATTGTTCATCGAGATTGTCATTAATAAAATTGATTTGAATATCTTTATCTATTAGTTTTTGTTCAAATTCAATCTTAATCGAAGTATTAATTTCTTTAACCAGATCCAATTTTTGTTTATGTAATTGTAAACTGTTGTTTCTATTGGATTCAATCCTTGCTACGTCTAATAGGTTGTTTATTAGATCATCCAACCTAGACGCATTTCTAGAGAGAGCTTCAAAGTGTTTATGAAGTTGAACAATATTTCCTCTTAACCTTTCATTTCCAAGAGATCCTGTAATTTCTAGAATATCGTTAAAAATTTCTTTGTCGATTTCGGTGTATCCCATTATTGCTTGAGTTGGAGTTCTAAGTTCATGTGCTGCTGTATTTATGAAATCTCTTTCTAATTGTTCACTTTGCACTAGTTTCTCATTGCTTGTTTTCAGATCATCGGACATTTCTGTCTGTGTCCATAAACTCTCGAATATGGATATATAGGCTAATACCGTAGGTTTACTTATTGAATACATAGAAAGACCTATTGCCTCTTCAAATAATTCTTTGGAGTCATCCTTTAATTCTGTGGCTAAAACATACTTCTTATCTACTATAATAATGGTAGATATCAAGTCATCCTGTTTTCGAATCTCTCTACAAATAACATTCTCTATAACTTTATTTTTATCATACATAGGATCCATTCGAAACATTATTTCTTTGACGTTTTCAATTACTGGTGAAAGAATTCTTACTCTAATATTTTCAGTACTTTTTTGTTTTATAAGATCAATGATTCCAATAATGACTTCTCTTTTTACGGCATTCAATGAGGGAAAAAGTATCAGGATTTCTTCTGTCGCATTCTGTACCAACTCTTTAAAATATTGTTTTGTTTCATGAGGATTTTCAATCACCTTTATTGTTTTTAAGGTGATGTCTGTTTCAATCTGTCTTATTCTTTCTTGAGCATCTATGCCCATTTCCCATAATTTCTCAAATACTCTCTGATAATAAAATATGTGAAGTGATTCTGTACTATGAATAATCCTTTGAAACATCTCTTCATTGGTTGTGTCTTCTAGAGCTGTAACACACTGCTTTTGTGATACTAAAAAATATAATGGTGGAAGGTTTTTGACGTGTTTTATTTGAATACCAATATCAAGAAATTTTTTTATTAACCCAATATTTTCTTTTTTGTCATCTATATACGTAACCCATCTTATAGAACCTTCTTTATGCTTTGAGAGACAATTCAAATATTCTTGGAGAAGAGTTTGATTTTGATCAAGTAACTTGAAGTGTCCTATAGATGTTGAATTTGAAAAACCTTTATGAGCATTTCGAACAAAATCTTGTGCATAAAGGAGAGCTTCTGCAGAATTGTTTATTAAATAAGTTTCAATTGGTAACATTCCTTCTTCGATCTCTCTAATTCTCTGTTCTACTGGGACTGCCTTTTTCCACAAAATTTCAAATATAAATTGATTTTGATCTACAGTCGTTTTTACATTGCTATATGTTATTTCAGGAATTGGCTTACTCTCATATAATACAGGAGAGGCAAGATATTCTCGATCATCGGAAATTGCAAAATTGCCTTTGATATCGCTCAAATGTTTTATATTTATACCATATTTCTCCAACATCATTTTGCAATATCTCAAGTTTTCTGAAGTTATTTCTGTGACTAGTCTTATCTTTACCAAGTTGCTTTTAAGTAATTCATATATATTTTCAATTTCAGGAACATTAATTATTGCAGATGGACCGTTTCTATTAATTAATACATTGAGCTCTCTTTTACAGTTCATAGCGAATTTGCTAGATATTGGTATTGTATCATTTCCATGTACAATTTTACTTCCTATCATTTGTTTTTCTTGCTCGTAATGTGCTCTTCCTTTGTTATCTCTCAAATCCCATGACTTGGATGAAGATAAATCTTGATTAATTAAATCATTTGTTGCGTTTAAAAAACCTTCATCTTCATCCATTTATCCTAACTGTGTAAAATATAGTATAAAATACATAGTACTTTACTCCATGGATGTTAACCTCTTAGTAATAAGATTTGGCTGTGACAAAAAAAGCACTTTATTCGTATATTAGTTAATCTTTTCCCAGTTTATGTTAAATCTGATTAATCGTCTCTTTTCCAATTTTGATCAAATTACATATACTATAACATAAATACCTGTTAGTTCCTAATATTCATAGTATATGTATACACTATCTCTAGTTACTACATTGGAAGACGATAGAATTATGCTGCCCCTCATCTTTAGTTTTTGAAGACATATTTTCTAATCTCTTGAATATTTGTATTACTATATCTGTACTCCTGCTTTGATACATATTTGCACAGTATATAATCATTAGTTTATTAAAAACAGGATCGCTTTTTGACATACATTTACCTTTGTAATATGTGCATACAGATGTAACTAAATTTATATTATAAATGATGCCAACGATATCTAAACCTTATAATATTTTAGTATAAATAAAAATGTTGTTATAATAATAACTATATGTCCGAAGAACCAAATACTAATAGAGATCATCTCCGAAAAAATTCTAATCCGAATATTCAGGCTCCTGAAAATGATTTAAATGAATTAGGTGACAAAATTAAAGCTGGTATAAATGCAATGAAAAAAAAGATTGAAAAACCAGATGTAGATTTGCTAACAGAGTATTCTAGAGAAAAATTTAAAGAAGATACAAAAGATTATTGAAATAGAAGTCAAAAAAAAGTGCTTTGCATATAGATTTTCAAATAGAGTTTGATCACCCTATACAAATACAAAATCCCCGGATGAATTCTGTTAAAAAAGAAAATCCTAGTTTAGAAGTATTAAAGACGTCAATATCTCGAGAGAGCCGTCAGCTTTCAGATATGTGTATGGTTTTCACGTCTCATGCTTTTGTACCACAATCTATGGAACAAGTAGTTGCGAATCTATTGTTTTTTATCGACGGTAGATACT
>Ga0196965_1000589_pt1 | contig 18950 bp, 9 predicted proteins | sample S1_20metaG_FD_148668 | JGI IMG/M metagenome (GOLD analysis project Ga0196965, IMG submission 148668) | Soil microbial communities from Anza Borrego desert, Southern California, United States - S1_20 | ecosystem: Environmental > Terrestrial > Soil > Desert | place: USA: California | collected... | reverse complement strand
TTTCAAAATTGCGCTCTCGCTATTGTTCGCGAATACCGGATACGTTGCTGGGTCAGCGATCATCGCCGCCAATTTTGCCATTGAATTCATTTCTGGTTTGTTGGAGATGCGGAGCAGTAATCGCATACGAAGGGAATTACAGAACTTACGCCATTTTTTAATATTCTTCCCATCTTTGATATCATCCGCAGTAGCACTGTATAGTATTTCCGATCCATATAAGAGTGGAAGCGCAGGATTAAACAACGTATTTGCACGCTCAAGGTCGGCTAAAATTTTTGTATACACTTCCTGCTGTGTATTAAATTTCGGATAGAAAATGCGCTCTTCTCCCCGTACCGCTTCCTCCATAGGAATATCGCCGAAAGAATCCGTTAACAGCGAGTAAATCCAGGCATTCAACGTGAGGGCTATTGCTTCATAGTTTACATCCTTTGCTTTGACGGCGGCATCATGCATTTCCCTGACGTGATTCAGCCACTTATAGTAGTTATTCCAGGTTGAGTTCCCGGCCGACTCGCCGACATCATATCGGTGTACTCCGCCAGAAGCACTTGGGAATGGTAGCGACACCTGCATGATATGAAATGTAAAATCTTCGGCGCGTTGCATGTTAAAAGCCGACACCGCATACAACGTAGGATTCAGCAACGTGCCAGGACTTATTTTGTCAATCCGATTGGGATCTGTATTAATCTCTTCAAAATCATCCGTGCACGAGAAGTTCAGTAACAGCACAGCGATAGTCAGTACAGCGTATTTCTTAAAAATATTCATGATATTTTTTTTAGATCGTTTATTGAATTTGTGAACTACAGTTTAAGCGTGAGGTTGAGACCATACGTGCGCGGTGTAGGAAGCTGACCCATTTCGACACCTGGAAGGATGGTAGATCCGTTCAAGGCAGCTGTTTCAGGATCGAAGATCGGGAAGTCAGTTATCATCGCAAGATCGCGACCATATAATGCAACGCGTAATTCTTTGATTGGCGTGCGACTCAACAACGCAGAAGGCAAAGCATACTCAATCCTGACTTCACGCAGCTTAACAAATGACGCATCGAATGAATTTGATTCGACGTTTGCGCGACGATAATAGTCGGCATAGTAATCAGCAAGATTAACTTGTTTCGTATTAGGCACAAAGGTTCCACCTTCACCTTCCACAACGCCTTTGCCAATGATAAAGCCGTCTTCGCGTCCACGTAAGGTGTGCTCAAGTTTACCTTGTTCTGACATTTTGTGGTGCGTCTGCGAATAGACAATCCCGCCATACTGACCATCGATCAGTACACTGACACGAAAATTTCTGTATGAAAATTCATTTTGAAATCCACCTTTCCAGTCCGCGTAAGCGTTGCCAATATACCGCGTTTCAGCCGGACGTGCAGGCAATCCGTTGGCATTGTAGATGATCTGGCCATCGGGAGAACGTTTGAATCCGAAACCATAGATATCACCAGTAGTGCCACCAACGGTAGCGGTAATGGTCGCATTGCCCCCTGTTCCGATATCCTGACGATCGAGCAATCCTTCGGCAAGTGATAAAACTCGATTCGAGTTCTTCGCCCAGGTTAGCATCGAAGTCCATTTAAAGCCTCTTGCCTGGATTGGTGTTCCGGTAAGCACAAGCTCAATGCCCTGATTCCGCACTTCACCACCATTCAACACAGCCCTGCTGTATCCTGTTGTAGGATCCATTGGCACTTCAAGAATCTGATTTTCCGTTGTATTACGATAAACTGAAATATCAATTCCCAAACGGCGGTTGAAAAATATGTTCTCGAAACCTGCTTCGAAACTAATCGTATTCTCCGGCTTTAGTTTTCCATTGTATAACGTATTGGATAGTTCACCAGATCCGGCGAATTCACTGCGATCGTAATATTTTGCCGTTTGATAGGGATCCGTGTCATTGCCCACCTCAGCCGCAGATAATCTCACCTTCGAAAAAGAAAGTGCACGTGGCAGCGTGAACATATCAGTCAGGATAAAACTCGTGCTGATGGAGGGATAAAAGAACGCGTTATTTTGTGACGGCAATGTACTCGACCAATCGTTACGCCCCGTAATGTCAACGAAGAAAAAATCCTTGTAACCAAAATTTGCGAAAGCGTATAAACTGTTAACCACCTTTTCAGAGCTGAGTGTTGATACCATCGGATTATTGATTCCATTGGTCAGCTTATATACCCCGGGGATTACAAGCCCTTCGATATAGGCATTTGTAGAGCGTGTAGTGACATGGCGCGTATTTGCACCCGCAGAAACCTTTACGTCAATGTTGCTTCCAATCTTATCCGTGTACGTAAGCAATCCGTCCGTATTCACTTCAGCATAAAATATATCCTGTTCTTTATAATATCCCTTCTGGAAATTCGCTGTACTGTAGGGCCTCCGTTGCCTGCGCTCGTCACGGCTCCACGACAATGCGGACCGAACCATCACATCCCACTTTGGCGCGACAGAATACATCGCGGTAATGTTTCCGGCAATGCTGTTATTATGTAATGCATTAGTCATTTCATAGGCAATTAAGTATGGATTATCGATGAACGAGCTGAACGGATGCACCTGGTCTATTTCAGTTTTATCTTTTTTCCAGATTGGCCTGTACCATGCCAGGTCCACATTTGGATTTTGAAAGATCATGAAGTAAGCTATAGACTGGTTATTATATCCGGTCGCCGGGAGATTGTCACTTTTCTTGTCTGTGAAATTCACCTTCGCGCTTAATCGGAGTTTGTCCGAAACGTGATGGTTAAGACTCAATGCTGCATTGATGCGTTCGTATCCGGTGTTTGGCATCATCCATTCATTCTTTGAATGTGTCACCGAAGCACGTGCACTACTACGATCGTCGCCACCTTCCAATGCGATGCTGTTTGTAAACGTTGTACCAGTGCGCCAGAAATCCTTGATGTTGTTTTTATACGGTCTCCACACCCTTCTCTCCGGTGATTGCCCCTCTACCGTTGGATCGTATTGGTAGTAAAGTTGATTTTCAAATTTCGGTCCGAATGCGCTACTCGTTCCGCCCGTACTCGCACCATCATCGGAGGCGCCATAAGAATAATAAAGATCACCATCGGTGTTAAAGGCGCGTCCGGTGCCCTGACCATATTCATATTGATAGTCTGGCCATTTTAACACATCCTGAATGGCGTAATTGGAATTGATTGTCACACCAATACCTTTCCCTTTCTTGCCTGACTTAGTCGTGATAATTAACACACCATTAGAACCACGGCTACCATAGAGCGCTGCGGCGTTCGCACCTTTCAGTACTGTAACACTTTCGATGTCATCGGGATTGATGTCAGAGATTCCGTTGCCAAAATCAATAGGCACATCGTTGCCTGATCCTGCACCGTAAGCGTTCGATACACCAGAGCTTACCATGCCGTTGTTTAATGGTACGCCATCCAGAATAATCAATGCCTGATTCTTGGTAGGATTAAGTGAATTATCACCACGCAATTTAATCCGCGTAGAATTAAGCGGACCAGAACCCGTGGAGATCAGGCTAAGTCCGGCAACTTTTCCCGACAGTGCGCCTGCCCAGTTATTGGAACGCGCATCAGTAAGTTCATTATCATCAAGCGTTTGCGTGGCATAGCCAAGCGCTTTCTCATCGCGCCGGATACCAAGTGCAGTCACAACAATTTCACCCAGCACAGCCATATCTTCACGCAAGGTTACATTGATGACAGTATTGCCATTCACCGAGACCTCCTGGGTGCGATATCCAATAAAACTAAATAATAGAATACTACTTTCTGTAAGTGATTCGTTTGCTTCTATTTGAAACGCACCATTTGCATCCGTGGTAGTTCCAATGCCAGTACCTTTAATAATAATATTAACACCCGCGAGTGTACTTCCGGTACTGTCTGTTACAACACCCCGAATCGATTGCGCGAACAACATGCTGCCGCAGAACAAAAGGAGCGCGGTGAACATGATTTTCTTTTTTCCTTGCGTAAAAGTTTTGATCATTTAGGTTTCTGTTTGAATTTCGCCCAAATGTATACGCACCATGTTACCTCAAGCCAACTCCTGAATTACGAAATGATTAAGCGAGATGGCGTGCGATCACGGGACATTATTTGGTGCTTACCGGGGGGATCGTTCACTACGCCTTGGCCCAAGGCAAGGGCACTTTACAATGACGTTCATAGGGAGGAGGATTTGATACAATTAAGGGAGTGGGCCAACAGAACAAGTCCGAAGGACTTCAATATTTGATAACTACCGGTGTAACCGGTGGCGTTGAGATAGAACATAATCATAACCCTGAAAGGGTTAAACAGCAATCTTCACGCCAGCAGCAACTGAAACCTGCTACCCAGCATAGAGGGCAATCATCACCTGGATCTCAACTAAATTTTTGAAACTCCACAAGGCTGAAGGACTTCAATATGTGTCAACGATGTGAAGGGAAAGAACACGATCAAGCTTCGTAGCGTGTTTTACATTTAACCCTTATCAAGGGTTGACGCGTTTGTACATTGTTTCCGCGAGTTTTCACTCGCGGTTATATGTAGTTAAAGCCCTTCAGGCTAACAGTCGAAAACGACAATAGAACAGGGCTGACTCCCTCGTTTTTCGCACATCGGCACCCAGTCTTGCGGACGCGACTAAATTGTTTTGGCATCCATTTTATACAATGAACAAAACAAACGCATTGACGCCATGAAAAACTACCCGATTAAAAAAACACACGAGCTGATTGAGCCGGGGCCGATTGTATTGGTCACTACGTTTCATCATGGAAAGCCAAACATCATGACAATGGGATTTCATATGATGATTCAGCATGAGCCGCCGCTTATCGGAGCAGTGATCGGACCGTGGGACTATAGTTACAAGGCACTAAAGGCAACGCGCGAATGCGTTATCGCTATTCCCGGCGCAGACCTGGCAGAAAAAGTGGTGGACATTGGCAACAGCTCGGGAGAAGACATCGATAAATTCAAAACATTTCGACTTACGCAAAGACCTGCACAAAAAATCGCAGCGCCGTTAATTGAACAATGTATCGCAAATATTGAGTGTAAAGTAATTGATACGCGAATGGTAAAACACTATAACTTATTTATGCTTCAAGCGGTTAAAGCCTGGGTCAACGACAAAAGAAAAGAGCAGCGAACCATGCATCACCAGGGCAACGGTACCTTTAAGGTGGATGGCAAAACTATAGACTTACGCCAACGAATGGTGAAGTGGCGCGAATTGGCAGATTGATTTTCCGGACAGGAGCATTTATTAACGATGCCAGTTTATGGTTCCAAAATTAAAACTTGTCAAACAGTGCCGTCATCGGCCATTATCAGTAACGCCGGACGGGAATCGGCTTAGTTCAACAACGATTTTTTGAAAGCAAGACACCTGGAGTTTCGGAACTTACAATCGCAGAAAAGCTAATCTCTCATGCGGTTCTGTAAATGATGAATCCCTTTTGGAACAGTTCCACGAGTCTTCACTAACTCGCTGATAATCTTCAATGCGCACACACCACAATCAATTCTTTTTGGACTCAAATTCATGCTTTCGAGGCTTTTACCCGGGTCCAAAATATTTTTCCGAAAAGGTATCAGCCTCTTGATTTTAATTCTATATATTTTAACAATGGCGAGGTAGAGTCGTTAAAAAGCGCTTGCTTGTCAGTCCAAATAATTAGGGGATTAACACTACAATGCGGGAACTCATCAGCGGTTTTTTTTATTTTGTGCTTAAAAACAGGTAAAGAAACCCGCTGAAGCGGCATGCAAAAAGTCGTGAGGAATTTATTCGGAATTTTAGAAACTATGTTTTTGTCATTAAAATTATATTTTTTTGTCTTTTTGATCTTTGGTTTTACGCTTCTCCAGGCGTCTACACCCGGCGGCCTGAAATTTCATGGCAGTGAACAACCTATAAATCAGCGCACATCATACGATGTTTTTGGCGGCCAAACCGCGGTATTTCATGAGAATCTAAATATTAATTTTGATCTGGCCCTCTATCCTACTACGGAAATTGGATATATAATCCGAATCAAAAATAAAAAAAGTAACAGAATTTATAATCTCTTCTATGATGCTCAGGGCAACAGCCTCACCTTTAGATTTAACGAAGAAGGTAAAAATAACCTGATCGTTGCCCGCATCAACAAGGAAGACCTGTTAAACCTGCAGTGGTTTAAGATGAAAATCGCATTCGACCTAAAAAGCGATTCAATACACCTTACAATCCACGAAAAAACATTTAGCACCCGAGATCAAGCGCTACCAGATACATATTCGCCGGTCATTCTGTTTGGTAAAAGTGATCATATTATTGATGTCCCTTCCTTCGCTATCAGAGACCTGTTTATTGGCGACAAAAACCAACAATTTGTTTTTCCATTAAAAGAAATTGAGGGCAATGTGGTTCACAACATTAACGGCGAAACATTTGGCAAAGTGTCTAATCCCGAGTGGCTGATGAATGATGCTTACCACTGGAGGCATAAAGCTTCATTTAAGTCTGAATCGGTAGCCGGCGCAAATTATAATCCGGAAAGAAAAGAGATATATTATTTCAACAGGGACTCCTTGTTCATTTACAATACAAGATCAGGAGACACAAATATTAAAGTGTTTCAGGAAGAATGCCCCGTGAGACTTATCCTGGGAACTAATTTCCTGGATACAAAACACAATAAGCTTTATTCTTATGAACTATACAACGAAGGTTACGACGGACCAACAGTAGCAAGTCTTGACCTGGGTACGTATCAATGGACCGCTGAAAATTCACAACAACTCACTAGTCCGCTCCACCATCATGGTGCTTACTTCAATCCAAATACTGAACAATACACCCTGTTCGGAGGCTTTGGAAAAATGCGCTACAGCAAGGATTTCTTCGCTTACGATTTGATTACGAAGGAATGGAATACACTGGAACAATTTTCAGGAGATTTTATATCTCCTCGATACTTTTCTTCGGTAGGATATTTAAAGAAGACCAATTCAATATACATCTTCGGCGGCATGGGTAACGAATCTGGCGAACAAACCGTCGGAAGAAAATACTATTATGACCTGTATAAAATAGACCTCAATACAAAACATGTTTCAAAGTTATGGGAAATCAAATGGGAGCACGATAATATGGTTCCCGTAAGAGGGATGGTTATCCTTGACGACTCGAGTTTTTATACGTTGTGCTATCCGGAACATTTTTCCGAATCGACTCTTAAACTCTTTCAGTTTTCGCTGAAGGACGGCAATTATAAAATACTGGGCGATTCTATTCCTATTTATTCCGATAAGATTACAACAAATGCGAATCTTTATTATGATGACGGACTAAACAACCTATATGCTGTGGTTCAGGAATTTGATGATGACATTTCTTCAGATTTGAAAGTTTATTCCCTTTCATTTCCTCCGCTAACAGTGGATGAATTGGCCAGTTATTCCAGGGAAGTGCGCGATTACACATTTGTCCTGATTATATTCGGCGCTGCTTTAATCGCCGGCATCGGCTATGTTGTTTACAGGAAAACAAGAAACAAGAAGCAAAAGCCAACAGAAACCACCACTGAAAACGATCCAACCATTGCAGACGATAAGCCCGAAATAACGACAAGAGCAAATGCCATTTATCTTTTTGGTGAATTCACCGTGCGCGACAGGAAAAACCGCGACATTACTTACATGTTCAGTGCGCAACTCAAGCAGATCTTTTGTCTTGTTCTTCAATATAGCACAACAGATGATGGTATCGCATCCCAACGACTCAGCAACATACTCTGGCCAGACAAGCCAGCCGATAAAGTAAAAAATTCAAGGGGTGTTACAATAAATCACTTGCGTAAAGTGCTCAGCGAACTGGATGGCATAGAATTGATTTATGAGAAAGGTCATTTCAAAATAGCGCAAACCGATGTGTTCTATTGCGACTACACGCGATGCTTAGAAATTATTTCCACAACTGAAATTGCAGAATACAGAGATGAGCTCGTTGAGATTTTAACGCGGGGCAAATTTTTGCAACTCTCTGATCATCCCCTGTTTGATGCGTTTAAAGAAGAGCTTGAAAAGAAACTCGAGCCGGTTTTACTATTGGAAATGGAAAAAAGCTTTGAAGCAGAACGCTATCAGACAACCATCGCTTTAGCAGAAGCAATCGCGAATATTGATCCACTCAATGATGCTGCTCTGACTTATCAAATTAAAGCGATGCAAAAACTGAAGATGAATGATGAAGCGCGAATCAAATACCAGGCTTTTGTTATTGAGTACAAAAAAGTTATGGGCAATGAATATCCACATCCTTATATTAAAGGCTAAATTAAGTTCATTGCATTCTCGCCAGATTTTTAAAGGGGCACTAAGGCACAAGGCACTAAGAAAGTATGTTTTTTGAAAATTCTTCCAGACGTGAAACACTTTGTGTCTTTGTCGCTATAAAAAAATGACAAGTAGCTGGCTGCGTTAAGTGTTGTTGGGCTAAAGCCCATATTGTTATTTTATTGAAATCCCTGCGCTGAAGCGCGGGGCAATTGACTACCTTCCGGATTTACAAAAGCGTTGTAGTTTAAACAAAAAAATGACAAGTCTCATCCTCAAGCGTATCAGAGACTTGCCACCAAAACAGCTACGAAAAATGTAGCTCAACCTAACTAAACCACCAAATTTTTATTTCTTATCTAAAATCTATTGATCCGTCTCTTTAAAAAGACGGTATATGCTCGTCACGTTTTTCATCATTTTATCTTCCGGGCCGGAACTCCTTCAAAAGTAATTTTCACAGGTTTGATTAGTCCATCCGCATCAAAATACATCCGATCGATGCAGGTTTCGCGATGGTTTCCGTCGGTTTCCTCCAACGGCCTGCGATGATAAACAATGTAATATTCATCTGTACCCGGAACGTTTATCACCGAATGATGTCCTGCTCCTGTAGCGACCTTCGGATCTTGTTCCAATATTTTTCCGATTCTCTTGAACGGGCCAAACGGTGAATCAGCTATAGCGTAGGCTACACAATAATCAGGTCCCGTCCATCCACCTTCGCTCCACATAAAATAGTATTTCCCGTTACGCATAAACATGAACGGTCCTTCCACGTAACCCTCTGGTGTGACCTCTTTGAATACGGTACCATCTTCGAATGGGATGGTTCCTGTGAAATCATCTTTCAGTTTTACAACGTTACAATGGCGCCATCCTCCGTAAAACATATAATACTGGCCGTCCTTGTCCCGAAAAACAAATTGATCGATAGGCTGTGCACCATTGTGAAACTTATCGATGAGTGGTTTACCTAGATAATCCTTGAAAGGCCCTCCGGGAGATTTCGAAACACCTATACCGATTCCGCCTTCTTCGTTATCGCTCTGAATATCGTTGGCAGCAAAAAATAAAAAGTAATTGTCACCCTTTTTAATGATGGCAGGTGCCCACATGGCGCGCCAGGCCCAGGTAACGGCAGTGGTATCAATGATGCGCTCGTGCTTCTTCCAGTTAACTAAATCCTTAGAGGAAAAAGCATCCATAAAGACCTGTTCGTTGTATGGTGCAGAGTACGTTGGATAGATCCAGTATTCATTTTCAAATACAATTCCTTCCGGATCGGCATACCATCCTTCGAAGACTGGATTATGATTTTTACTGGTCCTTTTTTGTGCGTGCGAAAAATGAAATTGCAGCGCCAGCGCAACGACAACCAAATAAGTAGCTGCTTTACAGTATGCCATCATTCTACGTTTTAAAATTTATGAGCAATGTCGTTTAGTCAAGTCCTTAAAGCGTCGCTTCTAGCTTGGGTTAAGAAGTAAAACCTTGCTAAACGACATTGAAAATTTCCCAAGATTATTTGTCCAGCATTTTTATAAAATAACCCCCTACCACAGAACGTGCCTGAAATCCAACCTGCGTAGCATCCGTTGTTTCATACCAGTCGCTCATTGGAACGCGGTCAGGTGTTTCTGTAACATAGCCATAAAGCGGATCGATAAACTTTTTAAAGGTTGCAGTGTCATTTGCCATTGTCGCAGTCCATACAATCCAGTCAGATTTGGTATACGTTTTCCGGTTGTCCAACGGCAAACCATATTTGTTTTGCTTTGTCAGATAAAATGCTATTTCTTTTTGTGCTACCCCTTCAGGGAATATGCCAAGCCCCAACAGTTTATCCCAAACAAGATTGTATTTCTGACTCCAGGTTCCAGCCTGATCGAACGTCAAACGGAAATGGTCACCATCGTCAGCCATCTTAATCCATTCCTGTGCCATCTTCTTTGCTTCTGAAGTATATTTTTCAGCGACCTCTTTTTTGCCAAGCATTTCAGCCAGCTTTCCATAGCCGGCAATACCCATGATTGCTTTTGCCGATAGATTTACATTATGAGCAAAGTGTCCTGCAAAATCATCAGTACAAAGTTGGTTCTCCGGATCAAGACCTTTTTCCAACAGGTAATTGGCCCACGTTGTTAACGCTTCCCAATGTTTTTCAGCATAAGCGGCATTTCCTTCGGCATCAGCAATTGCTGTTGTAAGGATGAGCATATTACCTGATTCTTCCACAGGCATATCGCCGCCATAGGTTTGTCCGTTCGCCTGTGGATACGTACCAACATCGTGCGCAGCAAAAGGTTTGGTCCATTTACCACTCTCTGTGTAATAGAAAATTGGATTCAACATTCCCTTCAGCAGTTCTGGATTATATTTCAGATATAGTGGCGCCGACGGATATGTCACATCCACAGTTCCGATGGAACCATTACTAAAATTTTCCTTTGATAAAAAGAGCGTAGTACCTTCGGTATCTTTCACCAGTTTATGGGCGGCAATTGATTGGCGATACGCGAGCATACAAAGCCGTGCATAATTTTCACCGCCAACTTTAAGCGCTTCGTGGTACACCTTGTTATCAAATTCGTCACAACGTGCTAATATTTTCTCGAAGTCTGTTGCAGCAGCGGTCAAGGTCTGATCAAAACTAACTTGTCCATCTTTAGTCCACCATGCTTTCAGATTTTGGCCAAAGTATTGGATGGATTCAATATCGTCGTATGCCAGCATAACATACCCTGTTTCAGGTTTCGATGAAACCGCTTTAAGGCTGTTGGTAAATGCGAGCGCAGGCATTGACGACGACATCACCGCCGTGAATTTCTCTTTCGTAGAATTTATTTTTCCATTCTCAAGGAATAACTTTTTCATTGTTGAAAAATCTCCTATTGCCAGCGTTTTATTTTCTGACGCTTCAGCCGCCAGATAAAAATATCCCCAGTCTATACGCACGTTATCACCCTTCTTTTGCAAGATGGGCTGTTCCGTAGTTCCTGTTTTCGCAAAATTGATACTTCCGGTTTTTCCGGTTGTGATTTCAACTTCCTGGTTTAATTCGTTGACAGCCCACTCCGGTGTTGCTTCAAAATAAACTTCCACATCGTGTGCTTGTCCATCATTGGAAACAACTTCGTAGTTAATGTAATTTACAGGGCGTGAAAGTAAATCAAGATCATCCATCAACAACGGAGAAACAAATTCAAGATGCAGATCTACAGGACCACAGGTGAAATCATACTTTGTTTGTGTCGCCGTGATCTTTACATTCTTTTGAACCGCAGTCTCTGCAAAAACGGGTTTCTCATCGCTTTCTCTGAAAATACCGAAATCGACATAAGCTAGACCACCGCGATCAAGACAATGTGCCGCGATAACATTTTTTCCATCGGCATTCAGCAAAGTCTTGTCAAGCTTCACCGTGATATTATTTTTCGCGCGGTTTCCGGTATTAACGATCTGCGTTCCGTTTAGATATAGTTCAAAATCGTCATCGTGCGAGTAATTCAGGTAAAGTTCAGTATCGCTGTTTGATGCCGGAAGTGTGAATTCTCTGCGCACCCATATTTCTTTTGTTTCCCAGGCGGTCTTTGTATCGAAGGTATTCGGCGTGCCGAAACCTGCTTTACCACTTTTCCATGAAGCATCGTTGAAGCCAGGTTGTTCCCAGCCTTTAGCAGGTGCGTTGGTTACAAACCTTCCCTCCCATGCTTCATACTTCGCATTAGGTAAAACCGGTTGCAACGGAATTTCTTCTTTACCAAGGAAACGATAGGTTTTTCCGTCAACGCGGACTGCACCAATCAATGAATGATTCTTACCTGTCCAGTGTTTTACCGGCGTATCAAATAACTGGTCGGAAGTGGACCATGCACTGGTATATGGGTCTATCGTTATCAGCGGGTAAGCTGGCGCACGAAATGCAGCACCCAGTTCCTCTTTTCTTGCTTCACCATTTTGTCCTTCTAAGGTGGCGCATGAACATAGGAAAATCCCTACAGCAAAAACGATTAGTATTCGACTCAAAGGTATTTTGAACATAAAGCTATTTTTTTTATAATAATTTATCTTAAACAAAATGTTTCAATCATTAAAACGCAATACCACTTTCACTGGAAAATGGTCAGAAGGGATACGGGCAACGTATTTCGTTAATGACACTTCTTTTGGAAAATTTCCGGATTGCTCAGACTCACCATCTTTAATTTCTGTCCGATATGTATCCGTTAAAACACCATACCGCGCTACCGTGAACGAGTCACTGACAAACACATGATCAATCCGACTTTCCGTTTTCCTGTTGACTTTAAAATCACTGAATGTGCCGTTTAAAGCATACCTTACACTGGCGACTTCATAGGCGTCGTTCAGTAAATCAGATCCTTGTAACAATGTGTAGTCTGCACTGTGTTGATCTACATTGAAATCGCCCGTTAAAATGACCGGGTTGTCGCCGCACATCTCCGTAATTTTTTTCAATACAAGTTTGGCGCTGTTTTTTCTGGCCTCTACGCCCCTGTGGTCCATATGCAAGTTGAAAAAATAAAACTCAAAACCAGTTTCAAACGCTTTCATTTTAGCCCAGGTACAAATCCGCGGTAAGGCAGCATCCCAGCCTTTATTGGGTCTATCTGTAATTTCCGACAGCCAAAAATTACCGGATTTCAAAACCTTAAACTTATCCTTCTGATAAAAAATCGGCGCATACTCTCCTTGGGTCTTTCCATCGTCGCGACCAACGCCCACATAGCTATAACCAGGAAGCCCGGCAAGCATATCAACCAACTGACCATGTAACACTTCCTGTGCACCAAAGATTTCAAAATTGTGAAAACGTATTAAGTCACATATTACAGGAAGACGCTGTGGCCATCCGTTGCCGTTAACAGAATCTGAAGCATTCTCATAACGAATATTAAAGGATGCCACGGTTAACTCCTGCGCTTTGATAATCGGAATTCCGATGAGTACAAATACCAAAATCAACAGGATTCTCTTCATGCTTGTCTGGTTTTAATTTAATAGTTTTGGACTCACGACACTATTTTATTTTTCGTTTGAGAAAGAATACGGGAAATCACTTTTAGCAACACCCCGATTTTTATTTGGTGTCTCGGCCATTTTGAAATCGATCTTCGCTCCTTTCATCAAATCTTCGTGTGTAAGATAGTTCTTTGAGTAGTTCTTACCATTCAATTTCATCTCCGTGATGTAACGGTTCTCTTTAGAATTATTCTCCGTCGTTATTTCTATCTTCTTTCCATTGTCTAATTCGATTTTCACAGACTTAAACAAAGGAGATCCTAAAATGTATTCGTTACTTCCAGGGCATACCGGATAAAACCCTAAAGATGAAAAAACATACCACGCTGATGTTTGTCCGTTGTCTTCATCGCCACAATACCCATCCGGTGTTGCCGCGTAAAGTTTGTCCATAATCTCACGCGCCCAGTATTGCGCTTTCCAAGGTTCGGTAGTATAGTTGTACAAGTAGACCATGTGCTGAATCGGTTGATTACCATGTGCATATTGTCCCATGTCCATTACCTGCATTTCGCGCATTTCGTGAATCATTGAACGACTATCCATTCCTCGAGATCCAGGAATAATGAAAACAGAATCGAGCATGTTGACAAATTCTTTTTGTCCGCCCATCAAGTCAATTAGTCCCTGAGGATCGTGAAAAACAGACCATGAGTAATGCCAGCTGTTTCCTTCTGTGAAATCGCGGCCCCAGTCAGTAGGTTTGAAACCATCAGAGAAAGAGCCATCCGCGGCGCGTCCTGCCATTAACTTACTTTTCGAATCATAAAGGTTCTTGTAATTCAGCGCGCGTTTCGCATAGATGTCGATCTCTTTTTTCGGTTTATTGAGTGCTTTTCCTAACTGGTAGATTGTCCAGTCGTTATAAGCATACTCCAACGTACGGGCTACATTCTGATCTACATCAACATCGTTCGGAATATATCCGTGCTTATTGTAATGATTGTATCCCTTTCTACCTGTAGCAGAAACTTTTGGATGCACATTGTTTGCTCCGTGCTTAAGCGCTTCCCACAAAGTTTCAATATCATAACCGCGCAATCCTTTCACGTAAGCATCGGCAACGACAGATGCAGAATTGTTTCCAACCATAATATCGCGGTGACCGGGGCTTGCCCACTCGGGCAGAAATCCGCTTTCTTTATACGCGTTCACAAGTCCTTCCTGCATCTTTACATTTTCAGATGGATATAAGAAGTTCAGGAAAGGGAACAAACTGCGGAACGTATCCCAGAAACCGGTGTCAGTGAACATGTAACCTGGCAAAACTTTACCGTTGTACGGGCTGTAATGCATGATCTTACCATTCGCATCTATCTCTGTAAAATTTCTCGGAAATAATACTGATCTGTAGAATGAAGAATAAAATGTCCTGATGTTGTCGATATTATCGTCTTCGACTTTGATTTTTCCTAAAACTTCGTTCCAGCGTTGTTTTCCTTTACTTACAATTTTATCAAAATCTGCATCTCCCAACTCTTTCATGTTCATCAATGCCTGCTCTTCACTAATGAAAGAGGAAGCTACACGCGCATGTACTTTTTCATCAGTTGACGTTGAGAATCCGATAATTGCTCCTGCGTGGTTTCCTTTGAACTCCTTTTCTCGCTCGGCGATCTTACCGTCTTTAACAGCGGCGAAATAGGTGAATGGTTTGTCAAAAATAATGACAAAGTAATTTTTGAAATTATCGGGTACTCCCCCGGTGTTCCGCGTTGTGTAACCTACGATCTTATTTTCTTCGGGAATGATTTTAACAAAAGATCCCTTATCAAAAGCATCGGTAACAATGAATGAGTTTTTGCTGTCAGGGAAAGTAAAACGGAACATCGCTGCCCTTTCCGTTGGTGCTATTTCAGTTGTTACATCGTGATCAGCTAAATATACGCTGTAGTAGTGAGGCTTGGCAATTTCCGCTTTATGCGAAAACCAGCTTGCTCTTTCGTTCTCGTCAAAAACAGCCTTTCCTGTTGTAGGCATGAGTGAAAACTGGCCATAATCGTTCATCCACGGGCTGGGTTGATGCGTTTGCTTGAATCCCCTGATCTTATCTGCTGTGTAAGTATACATCCAGCCATCGCCCATTTTACCGGTCTGCGGAGACCAGAAATTCATTCCCCACGGAAGCGCAATTGCCGGATACGTGTTTCCGGTTGAAAGTTCATACTTGGAATTCGTTCCCACCAGTGTGCTTACATAACTGACAGGATCAGAAACCTGTGCATTTACATTCAGGACTAAACACCATAAAAAAAATGTCGACCCTAATAATCCAATTTTTTTCATCATCTTAATTCTTTATCTTATTCTACATTTATTCAATTCTCAATCATCAATTGATAGTCGTTTACCAGCTTAATTTTACCTGAACACCATCCGGGTTGTTCTCGAAACTCAGGAAACATGTTTTGCTTTCATCATCCCAGGCTGTATTCGACGCTAATATCTTACCCGCAGCATCCATCACTTTTATTTCGGCTGGCTTTGCAGGAAGAAGCACTCTCATCACATTCGTTGTGTTCAATGGACTTTTAGCTACGAATGAATATGTGTTATTGGCAAAACCTTCATCGTAGACTCTCGCCGCTGTAGCGAGTACTTGCGGCCTTTTCGGATTTTTAATACTTCCGATGTTGTATAAGAACGCCTGCTCTCCCGGATTCACTTTCTTTTCATTCAGTACAGGAATTTCCGGATCGAACAAATCAATAAACTTCCCTTCAATTGTGTAAGGTGTTTGATCTACATTTTCATCCACTACTGAAATCAATTCATAAGGGCCTCTGGTAAGCGTGAAATAGTTTTTGAGTTCAAGTTCTTTTCCGGTTTCCGTTTTGTACAACTGTTTGATAGCACTTACAAATTCACGATCGCTGTTTTCAGCTAGGACAAATTCTTTCGGATCGCTGCGCAAAATACGAACGATTCCCTTTCCAAATTTATATTCTCCAGCGTTAAAAGGTTCTTGCAAGCCAAGTTTCAGAAATAAATGTTCAGATGGCGCCTTGAAAGTATTTCCATTTGTATTCCACCATTCCTGCACACTTTGAAATGCATCATTATCTCTGCCGCAATACAAGAGAACACCTCCGCCTTTTACCCATTCAGCGATGTGATCATGTGCGGTCTTATCCATGGGCTTCATGTTGGAATAAGACATGATCAGTATTTTGATATCTTTTAAGCTCTGTGCGAAAGAAACATTTTCTATATGAACGGTTTTAACAGGAACACCGCGCTTTAGTAACGGTAGTGCCTGTCCATAAAAATTGGACAGCTGGGGATCTTCGTAACCATGGTGCGTAGGGAAACGCTGGAACATCAGTGAATTCGCCATCAGTACACCGATTCCCTGTGAGCCACTCACTTTGTTGTCTGACAGCGGCATGTCGTTCAGCGTATTGATCATGACCTGCATCTGTGTTGAATAGAAACGCGGGATCCGCTCTTTCTGATCACTGTTCGCGCTTGTGCGATAGAGGCCTTCGTAAATCCGATCTGGCCACGGCATCACTTCATAATCTGCTATCATCGGATAAAGCAGTTGTGCTGTAAAAGTGGCCTGATAATTTTTTTTGTAGTCGGCCCAGTCGCGTGGCCAATCTTCAATCGGGTCGGTAAGGAAAAACATCTTTCTACCTGTAGGTGCCGTCATTGACTCCATGGATCCGTATTCAAGAAACGCCGTTTCAAATACACGTTCTTTTTTTTGTCCGTTGAAATAATTCGGTTCACGTGAAGTACCCGTCCAGACCTGTGCAATGTATCCATCAACAACAGGCAGTGATGCGAGGCTTGCTTCAGGACTGACAATCATCCACTGTGAGTAATTCACCAGTGAATGCGTTGGAACGTAACAACGAATAGTCATGCCCTTGCTTTTGCCATATTCTTTGGCGTATGTAAAGCATTCGTTCAACGCCTTGTAGTAAAGGTGATACTTCAGTTTGTTCGACAAGTACGTATTTTCAGGGGATTCGTGTTGTGGTCTCCAGTCGAATCCATAATATGTTTTCCACTCCCTTTTGAAAGCCTCACTATAACCTGCGCGCGCCCAGAACTCTGGTTCTTCGAGAAAGATCGCGTCAATCCCCGCGTCGATGACACGCTTGATCACTTTCTCTTTCATGTACTTAATGAAATTTGCGGAAGGCACGATGTAGGGAACCATGCGTCCATGCCATATTGTATCTCCCTTTTGCGTTACCTGACCTTCATCGAGATGCCATTTCCCATCCCACTTACCAGTGAAATAATCCTGGTATTCTCCCCATGCAATTCCAGTCATGAAATGTGTCGTGTATCCCCTATCGCGCCATGTTTGAACGCGTTCTTCAAATGTTAAATCGCCTTTCTTATGGTGATCTTTCACGCTGTAGACAATGGCCACATCTGCCCGCACATCCGTTACCGGCTTCCATGGATTAGAAGTTTGAAAAGTTGTTTTTTCTCCAGCGGTGTTATCTACTTTCTTTGATGTTTGCGGAGGTTGTGAGCAAGCATAAAAGAAAAACGCCAGCAGCGCATAAACTATGATCGTCTTTTGCATTTACTATAGTTTGTAAAAAATAGAATCATTCAACCTGTCAGTCCAGTGGCAAGGCAGTATAAGTCTAGTCGGTACAACCAACCAGTTTATTCTCTACCATCGCGTCTCAGAAAAGGGATAAAGGTTAAAGCCACCTTATTTAAAAAGATGACTTTAACCGCTATACATCTTAAGGAATCAACAGTTGAATGGGCTCATTATAGTTCCATCTCCTTGTTCCACTACCTTTTGGCGTGTCGTAATTGATACGTGATGCAGCCCTGACAAAGACTGCTTTTCCAGAAGGAATCGTTCCATTGGATTCGATGGTTATTGTCTCTCCTAACAATGCATTAAATGCCGCACCGGAGTACTCGATTTGACTGGACCAACGCTCGTCGCGTGCACGATAACCTACCGTGGAGGAATAGCTAACAAATAATTGAATATCGGTAACGTTAAGAAAGCTGTTACTATAGCCACCCATAGGTTCTATTTTAGCTTGAAAATCCTCAGCCGATACGGCGCGTGTAACACGCACTTGCGCTCTCACTTTACCATTCACCACTTCAGGTTCTCCTACCCATTCTACTTTGAGGAAGGGTTGTACTTCGAACCGTACTTTAGTTGTGCCTTTGATATCCAGCGTCTGCGTTTCATCAGCAATCGGAATACCGCGATCATCTTCACGGAGTAAAGGAATGAATGGCCCATCAACCATAACGTTATAGTTTCCTTTAAAAACTTTTGTATTCTGAAATGTACCATCAGGCTTACAAAAGAAATCAGGATTTGGGGTAACATTATCACCCCAACTGAGTTCGGTTAATCTCACGCGGATGCCTTCGCTTCCCTGGTCAGTAAGCACCGGTTCACCAGTGGCTACATCGACAACTTCGCCCTGCAGTGTTTCAGCGGGTTCAGGATAGTTATCTATCTCAAACATGCTGCAGGAAGTGAAGGAAATCATAGCAGCGCATAATATGTAAATTGATATCTTCTTCATCTTCTTGTAATTCTTAGTGATTAGTAACTTGTTACGCATTATCTATT
>Ga0196965_1000588_pt1 | contig 18961 bp, 8 predicted proteins | sample S1_20metaG_FD_148668 | JGI IMG/M metagenome (GOLD analysis project Ga0196965, IMG submission 148668) | Soil microbial communities from Anza Borrego desert, Southern California, United States - S1_20 | ecosystem: Environmental > Terrestrial > Soil > Desert | place: USA: California | collected... | reverse complement strand
ATTACTATAAAGCCCGAGAAACGAAGGGAGTTAAACCTTTCAGGGTAAGTTATTCTGATGATAAAACAGCCGTGTTAAGGATTGAAAGATTTTGGTCAATGAAAGAAGAGCAGGATTATAAAGATTTTCTTAAAAAAACATTTAAGGAGCTGAAAAACAGAAATATTGAGAACCTCATCCTGGATTTAAGAAATAATGAAGGAGGTGAAGAAACCTATGGCATTTTACTATACAGCTACCTTACCGACAAGCCCTTTCATTATTATAAGAAAATAACAGTTGCTCAAAAAAAGAAAATTACAGTAGATGCCTATCTACCTAAGTTTTATGGGATATACAAGCTCCTCTTCTTAAAGAAATCCGGATCTGAATATCAATTCAAATTAGCAAAATTCACAAAGAAATATAACCCGCAACAAAATGCATTTAAAGGCAAAGTATATACCTTAATAAATGGCAATAGCTTTTCTGTAACTACTGAGTTTTCATCAATACTTCACAACAATAAAAGATCAACATTTATTGGCAGGGAAACAGGCGGAGCGTATTATGGAGATAACAGCGGCGTATTTGGTATTGTAGTACTTCCTGAATCCAAACTGGTAATGGGCATTCCAATGCTTGCGTTTTATAGTAATGTTGCTGATTACCCATACCCAGACCGTGGAATCATTCCTGATCACATCATTACCCCAACCATTGAAGATATTATCCAGGAAAAGGACCCCGAAATGATATTTACCCTGGAGTTGATCAATAAAGATTAATCACAGCGTTTATTTAGCACTACCCAGATATTTTGGCTTCCGTATGGGGTCCATCTGAATTTATTTCAGCTTCTTATTCCTAGCCTGGCTGCTTTAATACTAATACTATGCAGCTTTGTCTTTTTGTAAAAATATTGTAATCTGGCTAACTAAAACTAGAGCCTTTATTACATAAGTGTTTCAAGTTCTTCCCAGGAAAACAAGAGTATGGTCAGTCATTTTTTGCTTTCCAACTTTGAGTGCGTCTAGCTGAATTTATTTCAGCTTCTTGTTGCAAGCCTCTTTAGCTAAGAGTTGCCACATTTTAATCAAATTTTAGAACATTCTCCATTTAGGACGATCTAAGGCTTGGTTACCAAATCATTTCATTCAAAAATCCCAATAATTGCACCCCTTCCATAAATTCAGGTTCTGACAAACAATAATCCCATCACCCCAATTCTGACCTACTTAAAATTCCTTCCCTCAGGAAAAATCTTGCCTTGAATGATTTTATGCTCTTCTTTGCCTTTAGTGGATGAAACTGGTTCAGTGGTTTCATCAGACCGGGACATGGGTTTTAGTGTGAGCTCGTCACTCTTTGCCATGCCTAAATGTGAAAGTAGTTTGGAATAATTGAAACACTTTCTCACTATCACATGTATCACCTCCCCTTCTTTTTGTACCTGGCCTTCCACCATCAACAACTTTGACTGGATAATCTCTTTGCGGTATTGATCGAAGAGTTTATGAAAAACGACAAGGTTCATAGTTCCTGTTTCGTCTTCAATGGTGATAAAGCAAACTCCCTTTGCTGTTCCGGGCCGTTGCCTTACAAGAACCAGTCCTGCGACTTTTACAATTCTTCCGTGGTTAACTTCCGGCAATTGTGAAGCAGCAAGCACATTAAAATGATGAAGCTTTTCCCTGACAAAACTTACGGGATGAGCCTTTACAGATAAAGAGGTAGTCGCATAGTCATAAACAACATGTTCTGATAATTTCATTTCAGGCAGCTCAATTTGTTCTTCAGCCGCATCTTTCGATGGAGTTGAAAAAATTGATCCGGGAAGATCCTTTGAAGATACCTCCCACAATGCCCTTCTCCTATCATAGCCCATGGAACGAAAAGCATCGGCATCGGCTAATTTTTCCAGGGTAATTTCAGATAGTCCTACTTGTCGAAGTTCGTTCATGGTAGTATAAACTTTCTTTCTTTTCTCCACCAAGATTCTGATCTCTTCCTCTCTGATGCCTTTAATTTGACGAAAGCCCAAACGAAGGGCATGATACTTGCCTGACTTTGTCTCCAGCTTGTTGTCCCAATCCGATTCATTAACATCAATAGGCCGCACTACAACACCATGATTTTTTGCATCAATTACTATCTGCGCAGGTTGATAAAAGCCCATGGGCATACTGTTGAGTAGTGCACAAGCAAATACATCAGGATAGTAGCATTTGATCCAGGAAGATACATACACCAATAAGGCAAAACTTACCGCATGGCTTTCGGGAAATCCGTAACTTCCGAAGCCTTCTAGTTGCCGGAACACACGTTTGGCATATTCTTCAGTGTAACCATTGTCAATCATACCTTTAATTAATTTTTTCTCGAAAAAAGAGATCTTTCCTTTTGCCTTGAAAGTAGCCATACTCCTTCGCAACTCATCCGCTTCGGTAGGGGTAAAACCTGCAGCGACGATGGCAATTTTCATTGCTTGCTCCTGGAAAAGCGGAACTCCAAGTGTCCGCTTTAAAATTTCCTCTAATTTTTTGGATGGATACTCTACGGGTTCAAGTCCATTTCTTCTCTTCAGGTAAGGATGCACCATATCTCCCATGATAGGGCCGGGACGAACAATCGCTACTTCAATAACAAGGTCATAGAAGCACGTCGGTTTTAGCCTTGGCAGCATGGATTGTTGAGCGCGGCTTTCAATCTGGAAAACACCTATGGTATCTGCATGGCTTACCATCTCATATACTGCTGGATCATCCTGGGGGATGTTCGCTAACGTAAGATCAAGATTGTAGTGCGCTTTTGCCAGGTCAAAAGCTTTCCGAATACAGGTGAGCATTCCCAGCGCCAATACATCAATCTTTAAAAACTTAAGCGTTTCAATATCGTCCTTGTTCCATTCTATATTGGTTCGGTCTTGCATACGTGCATTAAGCACCGGACATAAATCAGATATTTTTCCTTCTGTAATCACAAATCCTCCGGTATGTTGACCTAGTTGGCGGGGGAAGCCCATAAACTGTTCGGTAAGCTGCAACACTTTCCTAATTGTCGGATCATCCGGATTTATTCCCTGGCTAATAATTCGATCTCTATCAAAGCCCTCCTCCGAAAAACTCCAGATCAAACCCGAAAGACGCGTGATCACATCCACTGACAAACCCATTGCTTTGCCTACATCCCTGATGGCTCCTTTGTGATGCTGTTGGGTTACCGTAGCGACAATTGCGGCTCTGTCCCTACCATACTTTCTGTAGATGTATTGCATCACTTCTTCACGCCTTTCATGTTCAAAATCCACGTCAATATCAGGTGGTTCATTCCGGGCAGAAGAGATAAACCGCTCAAAAAGCAAATCAAATTTTGAAGGATCCACAGAGGTGATTCCCAGACAATAGCAAATGGTAGAATTGGCAGCGGATCCTCTTCCCTGACAAAGAATATTTTGTTCTCGGGCATAGCGCACAATATCATAAACCGTGAGAAAGTATTCCGCATAATTCATCTCTTTTATGAATTTTAGTTCATAAAGAATATTGGTTTTGACTTTTTCGGGAATTTGGTCTTTATAGTGCTCCTGTGCCCCTCGCCAGGTTAAAAAGGTGAGCTCCTCCTGTGGGGTTCGGCCGTCCGTGGTAACTTCCTTTGGGTATTGGTATTTTAATTCATCAAGTGAAAATGTACAGGCTTCGGCAATCAATTCGGTTTGTCTGATGGCATCAGGGTATTGCCTGAACAACCGGTGCATTTCATCAATGGGCTTCAAATACCGTTCTGCGTTGGGATGCAAACGAAAACCTGCATTGTAGATCGTACATTTTTCTCTAACGCAGGTAACGATATCTTGTAGTTCTCTTCGTCCGGGATTATGATAATGCACATCATTGGTTGCTACCATCGGAACCTCAAACTTTGCCATTATTTCTGAAATCCGGTAAAGATGTTTGGCATCATGGCCGTTATAGCTTCTGGAAGCAGCGATATACAAATGTTCGCCAAATGCTTTCTTATATTCAGCTACCGTTTTTGTGAAAGAATCTTCAAAATCAAAAGTGGAATTTAAGGAGCATGGTGGTATAATAATGAATTTGGAATCTTTCGCATGCTGATAAACATCTTCCTTAAACAATTCACATTTTCCTTTCTCCGTACGAAGGTTTCCAGTGGTAAGCAAATTGGATATTTTGGAATAGCCCTGAATATTAGTTGGGTAGGCCAAAAGACTTGCTCCATCCTTCAAATCCAACCGACACGCAGGAATAATGCGAATTCCTGATTTCTTTGCAGCACCATGCGCCCGGACAATTCCTGCAAGACTATTTCTATCAGTGATGGCAATTGCTTTATAGCCTAATTTAGAAGCTTCTTCCACAAATTCTTCCGGATGTGAGGCACCCCTAAGAAAACTGAAGTTGGTTGTAATTTGTAATTCTACATAAGACATAAACTTTTTCTAATATAAGATTCAACAGCACTAAAACTGCTCATTGCTGATACCTGACCCCTGATACCTTATTCTCAAGAAAAAAAACCATGAATAAACCACTGGAAAGTCTGATCATAATGTCCTAATCTAAAGAGCCAATAGCGCCGACCCTCTTCATCCTCTACATGATAATAGTCGCGATGCTGTCCCTGTTGGATCCACCATTCCTGCTCAATCCGTTCCGGCCCATCTGCTTTTATAATTTTGTGTACTTTTCCTTTGTATCTGAAAAGCATAGGCGGATAATCAGGAATGGGTGCTGCTACTACGATCGATTCAGGATCCTTTAACACCTGCAATGGCCTCAATTTATCCTCACACCAGAAGAAGGTTGTTAATTTTTCCTGCAAGGAAGAGGCGGGTTTAAAGGAACGCTCCGGCCAATAATGTTCATCAGGCACATACCTGTTAATGCATTCCTTGCCAAACTTGACAGATAATTTGTCGATCAGTTCAGCCAACCGTTCATCCTCCAATCCACCGGAAGCATCCCATAGTTTTTTTTGTTTAGGAAGATGGTCTTCAACTTTTGGGGCTTCCAGGACAAATAATTCAATTCCCAAATCAGGTTCAATCGAGGAAAGTTTTATTTCGAACAATTTAAAAAGGTGCTCCATTGAGAGGGAGGGAGAATTTGTTTCAATGGCTATCTGCTCCACTTTTCCATCTACACGGTAACATTTAAATTGGGCGGTACGAAGTCCTTTTTGCTCTTGAACAAGGCGAAGACATAATTTCTTTAATAACTCCTTTAAGGCTATTTCTATACCGGTAAGAGTGGCAATGGATTCAATACATGGCAAGCGTTCCTGATACGGTTCAATGGGTTGAACAGGTGTAATCATCTCTATCTGATAACCTAAAGCTTTGTCCAGTTGAGAGATAAATTGAGGTCCAAACCGTCTTCTCAGTGAAGGGCGAGGCATATTGATGAATTGCCCGATTTCATGAAGCCCTAACTTGTGCAAACGGTCGATGGTTTCCGATTCCAGTCGAAGCGCTTCAGGAGGTAAGAAAAGCAAAGCTTCCAAATTTGCTTCTTTCTCAACAATCAAAGGTTCTTTTCCAAATCGTGCCATGCCCCAGGCAATACCAATAGTGTCGGCAATGGCAACACGTACATCATAACCTCTGTTTTGAAGTTTCTTCACAATGTCTGCAAGGTAATCTTCCTCACCACCCCAAAGATGAGGACACCCTGAAACGTCCAGCAAAAGACCATCCGGTGAATCAATACCCACAATGGGTGTAAAGCGAATGCACCATTCAGCCAGACGATTAAGAAGTTTTAAGGGAAGATCGGATTGGTCGTCTATAATTTCAAGTTCCGGAATAATAGCCTTTGCATCAGCAAGCGGCATTCCTTTGGATATTCCCTTTTGCTCAGCCACAACATTAGTAGAAGTGATTACCATCCTTCCATGAGAAGAGGTTCGTAAAACAAAGGGTAATTTTTTCAGGTGAGGTTGGCGGAGTGAAAACCAGTCCGTTGATAAATGCGGGAACCATATCGAAACAAAGCGGGCTGACATCTTATTATCCTGCTTTTTGCTTTTGTTGTTCAATAAAGAGCGGAAATTTTTGAAGAGGAACAAATCTTCCATCTTTCCATTGAATATCCCAGCTTCCTGGTTTTCCGTTTCGGATTTTTAACAACTCAACTCTCCACGCAGGAAACCCGACTCCCGGAAGATCAATGCTCTCGCTGCTTAAATGACTGATCTTCCATCGGGATATACAAGCAGTGGTACCGAGGTTACGGGAATTTTGACGAAGTATAAAACCTGTCACCTGGCTTTGTTCTACTGCCAGTTGCAACCGCCTGGAAGCTGTAAAACTAAGGTCCTTGACCTCTCCTATAACAGCGTTTATTGCAGCACATTTCAGCGCTTCATCCATTGCTTCCAATACTTCCTTTTCCTTTTTAAGGTCAATGAAGATAAAATGGTCTGGCTGTAAACCAAAATGTTTTAATGCAGGTGGAAAAAGTGTTCGAGAAGCGCTAATCCAAAGCCCTGTTCCTCCATCTTTCATTAAAAGCGATAACAATCCGGAAACAAAACCACTAGTAGATGCAGTATCTTCGTTACTTGCTGAAATAAATTCATGTATACACCCTACAGGAAAAGTGGCATTAGGAAAAGCATTATTTATTGCGCCAAGACCAACTTCCGCTGCAGGACTTCCTAATGATTTTAATCCCTGCATTCGAAGAATTGAACCCTGTAATTCACCAATTAATTTAGCTTTTTCTACTAACAGCATGACTCAATCTTCTTTTAGAAAGCAAATATACTAATTATACTAGATTTTAAACTAAATTATTTAGTAAATAAGAATTAAAAAAAGTTTTTGGAAGGCTTATTATTTTAAGTGAGAAGATTTTAAGATTTTCCAAAAAATATACAATGAAACCAATTAGAGGTAATAGACAATAAACTTCTCCAAATAAGTATTATTTTGGCGGAGAATTTAAAAACAACTTGAATACATTTTCCCTGAGACATAAAAAGGTTTCCCTTTTACTTATCGTATTTAATACCCTTCTGTTTTTGTTGGTATTTATTGATAGTGAATTTGCTTTCAACATTCCGACCCTCCATTTACTGGCTTGGGGAGCGCTGTTTAATCCTTATACTTTGGATGGGGATGGATGGAGGATATTCTCTTGTATGTTTCTTCATGGTGGCCTTATTCACCTTGGGGTCAATATGCATTCTTTGTGGTCTCTTGGCTCGGTTCAAGAGCGGAAATTGCAAAGCCTCAAATTCTTCCTTCTTTACCTGTTATCGGGGATAGGCTCTTCTTTGGCAAGTTTGTATTTCAACAATTTTGTTATAAGTGTGGGCGCTTCGGGTGCAATATTTGGTTTGTATGGATTTTATATTATCTCGGCATTAATGGCAAATTATGGGAATAAAAAGAATCTCTCTTCCATTGTAGTCAATTTTGCCATCTTTTTAGGAGTCAACCTGATTTTTGCTAAAGCCTTTAACGTGGACATGGCTGGTCATATTGGAGGTTTTGTCACGGGAATTTTCATCGCCGGATTTCAACAATATTTAAAAGGAAAATTAAAGTACTCTTACCGGTTTTATTATGTTGCAGGCTTTCTGGTCATCTTGTACACTTCCATCTTCTTTCTGCTTCCCAGGTGGCAGGTTGAATATTTTAAAACTTTCCAACACCTTATCCATACAGAAGATAAAACCGAGGAGGTTCTTGTGGATTTGGAAACTGATGCAGAAGTATTGGAAGGATTAAAAAGGGTGCTTCCAATATGGCAAAAAACATTGAACAAGTTTAAGAATTTTCCATTCCACTTGCCCTCATCTGTAGAGTCAGACAGACTTAAACTTTTAGGTTATATCCAACTCCGGACTAAGGTAATGGAATATAAAGTAACGGGAATTGAACGTGAATCTGTGATTTACTTTGATAGTGTCAATATAGTTACTGAACGGCTTAATGCAATGACGCCTGTAAAATATTCCTTACGACTATCTGAACCTAAAAATAAAGCAACCAAACAGGAACCTGTAGAAAATAATCCTTTGGAATTAACCAAGGTATTTTATGACAGCAGTTGGAAGGAGACTTATGAAACAAACGCGGTCTATTACAGAATAGGCGCCAAAGATTCATTAGGCTTGTGGAGTGGTTTCGTAACAGATTATTATTTGAATGGAAAAATCCAAATGAAAGGAAAGTACCTTATGGATTTACAGGATGGAATATTCATCTATTATTCAAGTGAAGGAAAATATCAGTCTGCGGGTATTTATGACCACGAAAGAAAAGTGGGTAAATGGGAATATTTTCATGAGAATGGACGGCTTGCTTCAGAGGTAAGGCATGCTCCTTACTATTTTGTGATGAATGTGTGGGATGAAAAGGGTAATTCACAAGTAATAAATGGAGAGGGAATAGAAAGAACTTTTTATCCTAATGGTGACATAAAATCGGAAACCCCTTATAAAGAGGGAGTCAAAAACGGCACGGCGATCGGCTACAATGAAAAGGGAGATAAATGGTTTATGGAAGCATACAGGAATGGAACGTTAATTCAGGGCAAATCAAAAACAGAAGATGGATCGAAATATACTTATGATGAATCTGTTTTGTACCCCGTTCCCGAATCCGGATTTGGGAGTTTCTATAAGTATATTGATCAAAACAAGCAATATCCCCCTGAAGCACTGGAAAATAAATTGTATGGTAAATTAACTGTTCTCTTCACTGTAGAAATTGATGGAACGCTATCAGATATAAAATTTTTGAATAGGTTAGGATTGGGCTATGAAGAGGAGGTTAAAAGACTACTTTTGTCCGGGCCTAAATGGACTCCAGCAAAAAACCATGGTTTTATACCTTATCGGAGTATGCAAAGAATTACTATTGAGTTTCCTAAGAAAAATAATGGTAGCCATTGAGAATAGTGGTTCCGAGTCTATAGAACTAGTAGAGGGGCCACTTCCGGTTATTCTTGTTTTTCAAAAACATTTGTTATAGCTTAAATGCCAAAAGCTGGAATGGCTTTCTTGGTAGAAATTATTTGCTAAAATTAAAATAATGACAGATAAAGATAATGTAAACAGGCTCCTAGAAAAGGTGGATATTCTTTTTAGAAAACAGGAGATGTTTGTCAGGGAAATTGAAGCTTTACAACAAGAAATATATAAAATAAAGGTATCACAGCCTCAGCAATCCATTATGCCTGAAGCAGAAATCTTAGCAGATGAGCCGGTTAAAAAGGAAATTATAAGTGAGGAAACCAAACCCAAAAATCCTATTTATGTAAGACCTCAAGAAACGTCTCAGAAGGCAGATCCGGTGATTACTTTTGACTGGGAAAAATTTGTAGGAGAAAATATTATTAATAAAATAGGTATTGCCATTACCGTGATCGGAGTGGCAATAGGTGCGAAATATTCTATAGAAAATGAATTGATAAGCCCGCTTACAAGAATCATTTTAGGTTATATAATGGGTTTGGGACTTTTAGGGTTTGGAATAAAGCTTAAAGAGAAATATGAGAATTATAGTGCTGTGTTGGTAAGCGGAGCGATTTCAATAATGTACTTTATCACCTACGCTGCCTATGGTTTTTATGATTTATTTCCCCAGGAAATGGCCTTTTTACTGATGGTGATATTTACAGTTTTTACCGTTATAGCTGCTATAAATTACAACCGCCAAGTAATAGCCCATATTGGTTTAGTGGGTGCCTATGCGGTGCCATTTTTGTTAAGCGAGGGGTCAGGGAAAGTAGCCATACTTTTCACCTATATGGCCATTATTAATATTGGTATTCTTGCTATTGCTTTTAAAAAGTTTTGGAAACCCCTTTATTATTCTTCATTTTCACTTACCTGGCTTATATTCCTTTCGTGGTATTTAATTAATTATGAACCCTCCAATCATTTTGGATTAGCACTCCTTTTTTCAGCGATCTTCTTTTCTATCTTTTATGCTATGTTCATTGCCTACAAACTTCTAAGAAAGGAAGAGTTTGATGCTTACGATGTGGTGTTACTTCTGCTTAATTCATTTATTTTTTATGGCTTAGGTTATTCTATTTTAGAATCTCATGCAACTGGTGAACAACTCTTAGGGGTATTTACTGTTGGGAATGCAATCGTTCATTTTGCAGTTGCAAGCGTCTTTTATAAACAAAAGTTAGCGGATAGAAACTTGTTTTACCTTGTGGCAGGACTTGTTTTGGTATTCATTACCATTGCAGTACCCGTTCAGTTGGATGGAAATTGGGTTACCTTGCTATGGACAGGAGAGGCAACCTTGTTATTTTGGATTGGGAGAACAAAGCAAATTGTCATTTATGAGAAGCTCTCTTATCCCTTAATGTTGCTGGCTTTTATAAGTATCCTGCATGATTGGTCAGAAGTGTATGGTGGATATGTTCCTACTGCTCCGGAAACAAGAATACTGCCCTTGTTAAACATTCATTTTTTCACTTCCTTTTTGTTTATTGCCGCATTTGGATTTATCAATTTCATTAACCGGGATAAAAATCATGCGCATCCTTTTACAAAAGACACGGGTTTATTTAACCTTATTTCTTTTTTGCTTCCTGCCATCTTTCTTTTCACCCTTTATTCTTCCTTAAGGATAGAGATAGCAAATTTCTGGGATCAACAATTTGAAGATTCAATGGTAGGTGTAAATGACCAGGCTTTTTATAATTATGATTTACAAAGCTTTAAATCAATCTGGTTAATTAATTATACGCTTTTATTCCTGACAATTCTATCTTTTATAAATATCCGCAAATTGAAAAGCCCGCAATTAAGATCAATCAACCTTGCATTAAATGTGTTGGCTATAGGGGTCTTTCTATTTTTAGGATTATATGAGCTTAGCGAACTTAGGGATACTTATTTAAATCCATCCGCGTATTTTTATTCTGGTTTTTTTAATCTTGTTATCAGATATATTTCTCTTGCTTTTTTTGCCGCCCTTATTTTTGCAACTTTTAAATATATACAACAGGATTTTCACGACATGGATTTCAGGATACCTTTTGACATCCTTCTTTTCGCCTCAATAGGATGGATATTAAGCAGCGAATTAATTAATCTATTGGATTTGGCCGGATCAACTCAGGCTTATAAACTTGGATTAAGTATCCTTTGGGGTGTTAACTCCCTCATTCTTATAGCTTTTGGTATCTGGAAAAACAAAAAACATTTAAGACTTGGAGCTATAGCCTTGTTTTCAATAACGCTCCTTAAACTATTCTTCTATGATATTTCTCATCTCAACACCATATCTAAAACCATTGTATTTGTTTCTTTGGGAATATTGCTGTTAATAATCTCTTTCTTATACAATAAATATAAATTTTTGATAGCCGATGAAACTAATGTGCAGAATTAGTCTTACTTGTGTTTTGGTATTGGCTTACTTTCATTCTTTCGCGCAGATTGAAAAATTCGATTATAAAAGAAAGCTGCAGGGAACCAAAGACCATTGGCACAAAATTGTACTACCAAATGATATTTTTGGAAAAGTATCCTCTGATCTTTCGGACATCAGGATCTTTGGAATATCGGAAAGCAATGATACATTAGAGGTTCCCTATATTCTTAAAATTTCATCAGAAGAAAAATATGATAAAGTCGTTGATTTTAGAACGATCAATAAGTCCAGAGGCGATGAAGGCTATTTTTTTACTTTTGAATTGCCAGTTAGAAGTACTATCAATCAACTAAATCTTAATTTTAAACGACAAAATTTTGACTGGAGGATCCGGCTTGAAGGAAGTCAGGACCAGCGGGAGTGGTATACTGTAATAGAAGACTATAGAATTCTTTCTATAAAAAATCAGGACGTAGCCTACGAGTATACTCAGGTAAAGATGCCAAGTTCCCAGTATCAGTATTTTAAACTTTTTATTGAAACGAATGAGGAACCTGAACTTTTATCAGCGAAAATATTATTGAATGAACGAGAAGAAGGAATTCTGGAAAGCTTTAAAGTTAAGGATGTTAATTATCAGGAGGATAGGAAATCAAAACAAACAAAGGTGAATATTATCTTAAATTCCCCTTCACCAGTAAGCATCATCAGATTAAATATTCAGGATACTTTTGATTATTACAGACCTGTAAGCATTGAATACATTTCCGATAGTTTCAAAACCCAAAAGGGCTGGAGATACAATTACCTTCCTTTGGCCTCGGGAATTTTGAATTCTATAGAAAAAAATGAAATCAAATTTAATAGTATAATCCTGCAAAAGCTGAGGATTACCATAGACAATCAAGACAATCAACCTTTATCTGTTGAAGATATTGAAGTTGAAGGATACAAACATGAGCTTATTGCCAGGTTTATAAAACAAGGTGATTATTTCCTCACCTACGGAAACCAGAATATCGGGAAACCTCATTATGACATTGTAAATTTTGAAGATAAAATATCTGAAGAATTAACTGCCTTAGTTTTGGAAGAAGAGCAGTTAATAGAAAAAGAAAAACTTACGAAAACTGAGCCTTTATTTAAAAATAAAATCTGGCTTTGGTTGGTAATGTCAGTAGCAATTCTGGCTTTAGGATTATTTTCATTGAAAATGATGAAGAAGGGGTAAAATAAGGTACCATCTGTCAATGGTTCTGGCTTATAGAAAACAGAACGATCTATATACACTTAAGGCTACCTTTATATTTTCGAACTACATAATAAAATCAAACATATAATAAAACAGCCTAATCGTTTGCTCATTTTTTTCAAATTTATATTACTATTCATTGTATCTTTCGTTCCTGAAAGATTCGATTAATATTTTTCTTCCTGAAAAGTACGTCGTCGATTAGAAATTAATTAATTGAAAACTTGCATCATCCTACCAGCTTTTAATAATGACTCTTTTTTTTTAATAGTATAATATGCATCGGTTCTACCTGTTTCTTGTTATCGTTTTAACTGCGAATACTGCACTTTCTCAGAATTATATTAAAAAATTTACCTCTATTGGAAAATTCATAACATTTAACAATCAATTATTCTTTTCTGCTAATGATGGGGAGTCGGGAATGGAGTTATGGATGTCTGATGGAACTGAGGACGGAACAGTTTTGGTAAAAGACATTTTACCAGGATATAGTGGATCTAATCCTACTTCTTTAACAATATTTAAAGGCGAATTGTATTTCTCGGCAAGGCATGAAGTCTATGGGTTAGAACTTTGGAAAACCGATGGAACTGCCGAAGGTACCCTACTGGTAGTTAATCTTGCTCCGGAAAAAGGGAATAATATAAGTTCTGCACCATTTAATTTAACTGTATTTAAGGACCAGCTTTTCTTCTACGCCTCTGAAGATGGCTATTATTCAGATATTTGGAAAACTGATGGTACCGCTGAAGGGACAATCAAAGTATTTAAAAGTCAAAGCAATTCTTCGGGATTAACAGTTGCGGGAGATTATTTATTTTTCAGATATCTCTATGGAGAGCTTTGGAAAAGTGATGGTACAGTGGAAGGAACAAAGAAAATAGATGTTGACGATTACTATTATGTTGATGAGTTCACGCGTTTTAATGATGAACTAGTCTTTATCACTCATACCTCCTATAGACAGAAGATCAGGCTTTATAAATTAAATCCTGTAGATGATAGTTTCATTCTTTTAAAAGAATTTAATGCCTCTGCATACGGTGAAAATGACATTGATAATTTTAAAGTTATTAACGATGGTTTATTTTTTTCCATTAGAACCGATAATGGCAATTACGAATATTATGATGTTCTTTGGAAAAGCGATGGTACTGCTGAGGGTACTAAAAGTATTAAAACCTTCCCTTGGAAAAGACACATGTCGGAGTCCTATATTCAAAACTTTACATTATATAACAATAAACTTTTCTTCACTAATGAGAATTCGAACTCCCATTTGGAATTGTGGAGTTGTGATGGAACAGAAACCGGAACCTTAAAAATAAAAGAGATTGGATGGACATTAGAAAATCTTGCAGAATCAAATGGTTACTTATTCTTTAATGGAGATGGGGAGTTATGGAGAAGTAATGGAACAGAGGAAGGATCTGCAATTTTTGCAGAAATTAATCCGGAAGAAAACTCAAATCCTTCAGATCTTATTGATCTGGATAATACCCTGTACTTTACAGCTGATGATGGCACGGGAAAAGCTGTTTGGAGTAATAAAGAAAGTTCGGAATTGAATTTAACTAGCAATTATTCTTTTATCAGGAATAAATCAATTCTTCAATTTGAATCAAAGGTGGATAGTCTTGTTGGAAAAACGGTTAAAATAGAAAATACTGGCAAAAAGGAGTTAATCTTATCAGAAATATCTGTTACTGGTACAAACTTCTTTGTTGAAGGAAGCTTGCCTAAGGTAATAGATCCCGGAAAATATTATTCTCTTAATGTCTTGTATTTTCCTTCAAAAGAGGGTGATAGTCAAGGTGCACTTAAAATCCTGAGTAATGATAAAAATGAAGGCTTTTTGGAGGTCAGATTAAATGGGAAGGCTTTAGGAAAAGCGGCTGATTATTCTTTTTCCGGGTATAGTTTATTAAAAAGAATAAACTTTGAGGACTCAGTTAAAATTAAAGTGAGTAAAAATATTATCTCTGAGAATCTTCCCAAGGGGACGAAGGTTGGAATTTTGTCTGTGGACAATAGTTCAGATATTTTTATATATAAAATTATTTCTGGTAAAGGTGACGCCGATAACCATTCTTTTATTATTGAAAATAATATTTTAAAATCAAATAAGACTTTTGATTTTGAGAAAGAAACAACTCTGTCCTTAAATATACTGGCTACCAATGGGCAAGACTCAGTAAAACAAAATATTATCATATCTGTTGTAAATATTAATGAGAATCATAAATATTCAAATTGTTCCGACGCAGTTACAAGTTTTTCATATTCTCTAAATGACGTTGAGTTTGTGGATGATAATCATGTTGTTGCAATTGGCAGTAACGGTAAAATTTTACGTTCAGAGGATGCTGGTGATAGTTGGATTGAAGTGAATAGTGGAATAAATAATAATCTTTCTAATCTTCAGTTTGTAACATCTTCAATAGGATATATAATTGGTGATGATGTATTATTAAAAACAGAAGACGGGGGTAAATCATGGTTTCTGCTCCAAAGGCCAAATACAACCTACCCTTATTTAAGGAACTTTTTTTTCGTTACCACAGAGACAGGGTATGTATTTGGGGGAGATGGCAAGATTTTTAAAACAATAGATGGTGGAAGAAGCTGGAGGAGTTTGAGTAATTACTCCGATCATCTTAATGCAGGATATTTTATCACAAAAGAAAAGGGTTTTATATGTGGAACTTCCAATACTTTGATAAGAACCCTTGATGGAGGAAAGACATGGGAAAATATTGATATGGAAAGTTTCGGCTGGAATATCGCTTTTTCTGATATAATATTTACCAGCGCACTTATAGGGTATATTTCTACTAACAAGGGAACAGTGATAAAAACTATTGATGGAGGGCAAACATGGAGCGCTGTTGGTGAAACTTATTCCAATTATGCTACTAGAATATATTTTAAAAATGAAAATGAAGGTTACGTCATTGGCAGTTGGAGCGGTTCGACCATACAAAAAACCACAGATGGTGGACAAACCTGGAGTTTCGATCCTTCGATCAGGGGTGGAAGCTTAATGGGAATAAGCATCAACCACAATGGAAAAATGTGTTTAGTAGGGCTGGGAACAAGTCTTGGCAGTACTTCCGAACCAGGAAGGGTAATTTTTACAAAGGAAGGGAATGGTGAATTTAAAACGGTTTGTCAATTTTTTCCGGAAGACTATAATTCTATTCAATTCACTAACAATAAAACCGGCTTTATTTTTGGCAGCCAAAATTTTAATACAACTGACGGAGGAATTACCTGGCTTCCTTTTCAACTAAATACTACTGATGCAATCAGTGATGCAACTTTTGTAGATGAAAAGACTGGTTATGCGATTACTCAGTGGGATATTTTCAAAACAACAAATTCCGGCGAAACCTGGGTTAAGGTAGATGAGGACAATACTTTGGGAGATAGTTGGTGGATGAAAAAAATTTATTTCTTAAATTCTGATATTGGTTTTGTGCATGGTTGGAATGGAAAAATCTTTAAAACTATTAATGGCGGAATTACCTGGGGGGAAATTATCTCAGGAACAGATAACATTGTTAATGATATTAAAATATCTAATAATGTTGGATATGCTGTCGGAAGTGGAGGTATGATTCTAAAAAGCACTGATGCTGGAAATTCTTGGGTGGGCTTGAATAGCAGTACTAGTCAATGGTTAAATACAGTTCATATAATCAACGACTCCACAGTTATTGCAGGAGGACTAGAAAAAACCCTTTTAAAAACAAACGATGGAGGTATTACATGGAATTCAGTAAAGATTATTAGTGATATTATAGGATTTAAATCCTTCCATTTTCAAGATGAACTCAATGGATATGCTATTTGTGGTGAATTTTCAGGAGGAGATATTTACAAAACAAGTGATGGAGGATCATCCTGGGAAGGAGTAATAACTAGTTCTAATCATGCTTATGACCTTTGGACAATAGAAAACACATTATTATATGTAGGACAACGAGGGATAATAAATGAAATTTCCTCTCAAGACACTCCAATTCAACCAGGTTATATTTCGGGAGAAAATAATATTTATTCCGGAATAGAAATAGATTATTCAGTCCCTGAACTTCAAGGAGTGAATTCAATTTGGTCTGTCTCGGGAGGTCAAGTAATGAATTATTGGAATAATAATGTGCGTGTTTATTGGGAACAGCCGGGTACTTATTATTTATCGGTTCTGTTTTATAACAGTTGTGGAATTGGTGAAAAACGAGAACTAACAGTTCTTGTTGATTCAATGCCTAATCCAAAAATAATAGGAAATGATACGGCGGTGGCTTTTTCCATAAACCAAAAGTATTTTACTACCTTGAAGGATACTCATAGCTATTTATGGAAGGTTTCGGGGGAGAAGAAGTTTTCAGGCAATTTAAATGAAGTATCGGTGGACTGGGATAAATCTGGTAACGGAAAGATCGAAGTACTTGAAACAAGTCTAGTCACCGGAGCACGGGCATTCGCGACTTTAAACGTTATTATTATTGGTGACACGATTCCCAATGGATTTGAACCTCGTTTTACTGGTAATGCCAAATTCTACCCAAATCCTTCCCTAGGAATTATAAACTTTAACATAGAAAGCAAAGTAAATGGAATTTTGGAGATTAATTTTTACGACCAGAAAGGAATTATAAGTGATAAGTTCAATTTCAATAAAGCAAGTTTTAATTATTCACGGGAGCTAAATATTGCTAATCTTCCTACTGGGGTGTATATGATGGAGGTTAAATTAGGTGCTGAAAGAATAATTAAGAAAGTTATTAAAATATAACTTCTAAATGCTTTCGAAAGCTAAGAAGTGAAGGCGATTACCCATTAATTGGATGAGCTTTCTCATTTCAGTATTATAGCAAAAATAACTTTGCTTATAATTTCTAATTCTCATACACTTTTTTCCAGTTCTTTCTCCACGCTCTGAACTATAACTTTAGCAAACAAAGCAAATACTACTCTATTTCATATTCAGAAATAATGGTCCTTTTAAATTCCAATACTTCAGGCGAAATTTTAAAACCTCTTCCTCCAAATCCTTTAGAATAGGTATTTATTTCTTCATGGAAATAATTGCCTGTTCCATATTCCTGGTTTCCCTGGACATTTGTCAAAAAAGTTACTTTGCCTAATTTAACGTTAGCCCGGTTACATAATTTTTTTGCTGATTTTAGAGCATCATCATAGGCCAGTAAATCCGCTTCTCTAAATAAGCTATCTGATTTGGAATGTCCGAATTGAATATGTGAGATACTCGTGATTTTAGTTTCAAGTAACCTGCCTGTTAATTCTGTAAATTTTTGAATGTCATTTAAAACAAATTCAATAGATTGCTCTGCCTGAAAGCCAATAAATACCGGAGTTCTTGTATTGTAAGAATATTCCTTGTTCGCAGATATACTGCTGGTTTTGATGTCATTCTCATTCGTGCTGAATTTCTCCAGAATACTTACCACTGAATCTATTGTTTCCTGAGTCGCTCTGACAGCATCCACCATTCTTGGTTTGGTAAATGAGACACTGAGTGTTAAAATAACCAAATCAGGCTTGACCTTGATTTTTCCTTCTCCTGTTACTCTTATTTTCTCAGACTGATGATTTCCTTCTTTGTTGCATGACAATAGAAAGATAGAAAGAAATAATAGAGTGTATTTCATCATTATATTTACCTTGATTGTTTAAAAAAATAAACATTCAAGGTAAATATAAAACAGGTCAGAAACAAACCGCTCCCTATGGTCTTGAACTTGATTTTTTAATGTTTCGGGTGAAATATATGAGTTGCTTGCTAATGGTTATGCCAGACTTGGGATAGGTTGGATTGAGGGATGGGGGATTAGGAAAATCCTTTTTTGTCTCTAAATCCATTCACCCCAATTCTGACATAACCAAACAGTTCAAAACATCAGTTGCTATTTTTTCTCGCCATCGAAGCTGGCACCCATTGCCTGTAATTTCAGGCCTGTTACCTTTTTGTCTTCGCTTCGGGTAAATATAATGGTTGCTCTTCCGTCAGCATCGAAGGTGTCTTCGGTAGCTGTTGGTGTCAATTCACCAGTTTGTCCGCCTGCCTCCATTATAATTTTTCCATCTTTCACAGAAACAACTACTTGCTCAAATGGAAGTCCAGTCATTTTATAGGTACCTGCATAAGAATTCAAATCCGCCGCTTTTACAGGATCGGCCTTTTCATTAGGTTGGTTGGAATCATTTGACCTGAATACCGTATTCATTACTATCATTAAGGCCCCTCCTCCCTTGGCTTCCGGATTGGTAAACACAAGATACAAATTGTGGAAGCCGGTGGTTTTCTCCAAATCCACTATTACCGG
>Ga0196965_1000587_pt1 | contig 18985 bp, 7 predicted proteins | sample S1_20metaG_FD_148668 | JGI IMG/M metagenome (GOLD analysis project Ga0196965, IMG submission 148668) | Soil microbial communities from Anza Borrego desert, Southern California, United States - S1_20 | ecosystem: Environmental > Terrestrial > Soil > Desert | place: USA: California | collected... | reverse complement strand
GCTCAACCAGGGAGTAGTAAAGCGAATCACCGTCATCATCTGTCCCGGCAAAGTCAACATAATATTCACGATTTGGGCATGCATAGTCGTTCAGTGGAGGAAACAACGTTGGTGTTGAATTAATAAACGGCTGACCGTTTTTTACCACTGGTGGGAATTCGAGGTAGAATGTCTGGCCTGCAAAATTGCCGTTAAAGCCCGGTGCATTTGGATTTTCGCTAAAAATATTCAGTATCGAATAATTTCTGCAGCATCTTTCCCAGGCAACGTAATAACCTTCCGGATCATCGTAACTATCATCACTAAGTGTTATTTCCTCGGTGTATACAAGTCTGTCGGTCAGAATTGCGCCGCCTTCAGAGCATTCCGGCTGCGTGTAGGCTACACGACTTTCCTCCGTGAGCGTTAAACGAGGTTCCATCATAATAGCGTTATCGCGCAGTCGAAAAATCCGCGCAGTAATAATCTGCTCTTTGGCTCCCGGAGAGCCATTGAGGAGGTCGAAATAAAGGATGAGCGTTAATCGATAACGATTGCCTGTAAGATGTTTCAGTTCGAACTCGCCTCCCACGATATGAGATGCAAAACTATTGGCTGTGACCAGGCAAAGTATAAGCAGTAAAATCTTTTTCATCCGCACTTTCACTTTTGATAAAGATAAGAAAAGCGCAAGGGCAGTAAAACACCCGTATTTCAGTAGTTTTGCAAAATTTGAATTTATGGCCGCGGTAGCAATGAAAAAAGGCGATGTAATTGAAAATATTGTGGTGGAAACAATGGCCGCTGAAGGCAAGTGTGTCGGTCATATCGACGGACAGGTTATTTTCCTCGAAGGATGCGCGCCCGGCGACACCGTGAATGCCGAATTAACAAAAATCAAAAGCAGTTTCCTGGAAGGCCGTGTCACTGCGATCACTTCTTTTTCAAAGGATCGTACCGAACCGTTTTGCATCCACTTCGGCTTGTGTGGCGGCTGTTCGTGGCGACACATCAACTACGAAACGCAACTTCAATACAAACAAAAACAGGTGGTTGATAACCTTGAGCGCATTGGGGGACTGGTTCTACCATCCGTTAATGCAATTATCGGTTCTGCTGCGACACGTTTTTATCGCAACAAACTCGACTTCACTTTTACAGCGCAACGCTGGCTAACCCGTCATGAACTGGATGAAAGTAAGGACGGAGGCAGAACTTTTTACCCGGGACTCGGATTTCATATTCCGCGTAAGTATGACAAAGTTTTTGACGTGAAGGAATGCCACCTGCAGGCGGATCCTTCCAATGCGATTCGACTTGCTGCGCGTGATGAAGCAATCAAAAATGAAATACCATTTTTTGATCTGCGAAAGCAGATTGGGTTTCTGCGCACGTTAACAATCCGCTCTGCCAACACGGGCGAAGTGATGGTGATCTTGCAAGTTACTTACGATAAAATGGAATGGATCGAGAAAATCCTGACGCGTCTTGCGAACGATTTCCCGGAGATTACGTCTTTTCAGTATGTGATCAACGGCAAGAAAAACGACACGTTTGCCGATCTGAATATTGTTTGCTGGAGAGGTAATCCGTACATCACTGAAAAAATGCCGCGCCCTGACGGAAGCGAAACGCTGCAGTATCGGGTGGGACCGAAATCATTTTATCAGACAAACTCTCAACAGGCGCATGTTCTTTATAAGAAGACCTGGGAGATGGCTTCACTTACCGGTGATGAGTTCGTGTATGATCTATACACCGGCACCGGCACGATCGCCAATTTCGTTGCGGGTCATGCCAAGAAAGTAATTGGACTTGAGTACGTAAAGGAAGCAATTGAAGATGCGAGGGTCAATTCACAGTTGAACAATATCACCAATACGGATTTTTATGCGGGTGACATAAAGAATTTATTGAATGACGAATTCCTGTCTTTGCATGGACGCCCCAATGTGATCATCACTGACCCGCCGCGGGCTGGCATGCATGAAGATGTTACGAGAATGTTGCTGAAAGCTAATCCTGAACGGATTGTTTATGTTAGTTGTAATGCGGCTACGCAGGCACGTGATCTCCAAATTCTTTCACAACAATATGACATCCGCGAAGTACAGCCTGTCGACATGTTCCCGCATACAACGCACGTTGAAAACATCGTTTCGTTAATCCGGAAATAACACGCCGAAAACTTTGAAAAAAGAGCAGCGTGAGATGCGCGTCCCACGCTGCTTGATTACTTATCGCGTACCGATCTTGTCTTTGTTCATCGACATGGCCATCTTCACGGCTTCGTACACATTGACAAGTCCACCGGAACTGCTGAGCTCGCTGAACGGCACCATTTCATCCGTTCCAGGCTTTGTCACCTGAAGGCTGTCGAACTTCCGTGTCGACTGGCGCAAGATCTCTTTTACTTCTATCGCTGAGAGTTCAGGAAAATAGGACATGAGCACCGCGGCGACTCCGCTCGTTGCGGGGCATGCCATGCTGGTTCCCTGCAGATTTTCATATTTATCATCAGGAACGGTGGAATAGATCTGCACACCGGGCGCAAACAGGTCGACAGACTTCTTACCGTAGTTTGAAAACGATCCAACAAAATCTTTTTCAGCACCGAATGCCGAAGCGCCGATCTCAAGCCATGTTTTAGCCTGTCCGCCTTTGTCATAACTGCGTGTAGGGAAATTCGCGTCTACATCTAAGTCATTACCATCATTACCAGCTGCGTGAATGAGCAGCACACCTTTCGATTCCGCGTACTTCACCGCCTTATCGACTACTTCCTTGTGTGGCGAAAACTTTTTACCGAAGCTCATGTTGATGATCTGCGCGCCGTTATCGACTGCATAGATGATTGCATTCGCCACGTCTTTGTCGCGTTCATCCCCGTTTGGCACTGCACGCACAGCCATGATCTTCACGTTATCTGCGATGCCTTTCACGCCAATCGTGTTGTCACGGTCGGCTGCAATAATGCCAGCGACATGTGTACCATGCCGCGCATCCGGGCCTTCAACATCATTGTTGCCATAACCTTTCTCATAAAGATTGTTCGGATCGTCACCCACAACTTTTCGCGAATTGAAGTCGGTGTTGTATCCATATTCAACAGCTACGCGGTAATGGTTAACACCTTCCTGCAGATGGTCAAGATATTCATCGAGGTCTTTGAGAAAATCTTTTGCAGCCACATCACCTTCTACGCTTTCGAGAATGCGTGTGAGTGTCTGTTTCGCAAAGTTCACTGTATCGCTCGTTGCTTCGATTGATGCGAGCGTTGATTTTAAAACCGGGTTGCCCGAAGCTTCTTCCAGGACACTGTCGCAGAATTGAATCGTGCGATAGGCATTGATATACATCTCGTATTGCTGCGTAAACTGGGTCAGCTGCGTCTGACTATGCTTGGAGTCGTTATCATACTTCTTCTTTACTTTCAACCAGTATGCATATTCAGCTTTTTGTTTTTTACCGATCTTCTTTTCATTGATGCTATCGTAGATCGGCTTGAGGCGCGCGTACTCGCGTGTCACTTCGTATGTGTCTTCGGCTACATTACCATCTTTTCCGCCAATGAAATTCCATCCATGGACATCATCTATATATCCGTTCTTGTCATCGTCAACACCATTGCCTGCAACTTCATCCTCGTTCACCCAGATAACTTCTTTCAGGTCTTCGTGCTCGATATCAATACCTGAGTCGATCACAGCAACAAGAACTGTCTTTGACGGCCTGCCTTTAAGTAAAGTTGAATAAGTTTTTTCAGCGCTGACACCTTGTACACTATCCGTCTGCGGATCGAGCAGGAACCAGTCCTCCGGTGGTGCCTGAATTGAATCCGGCTGTTGCGCATATACATTAATTTGGAGGATTGTAAGAATGGCGACCAGAAACGTGGTTACCCTGAGGTTTATTTTCATTTTCATAACGGTTGCGAATATAGCCTTAAGCCAAAAACTATTCCGGAAATTTTATTTGAAGGGTCAAAAGCGGTAAAAGTGACAAAAAGCCGCTTATTCTTACTTTGGTGCTTCGACTCGTTTCTATAAACAAATGTTCTTCACCAGCCGTTGCATATTTGTTTCAGGAACAAGCTATGACAATGATATTCGTTTTTTTCGCCGTAATCATGTTCTATGGACTCCTGTTCTGGTATGCAGAAAAATGTCATCGCGGAATGCATAACCAACGGGCACGAAAGCTTTAATCTGCCCTTTTCATTATTTTTTCACCTTTTACGCTTGGTTCGAAAGTGGTAACTTTACCTACCACTTTTCTTTACCAGCATGACCAAACTGAAAGAGCGTTTCCTGGCTATTTATCTGCTATTGATCGCAGGTTCTCTGCACGCGCAGGCACCCAGAATTGTTATAAACCCGCTTGGGCACTCGGCGAAGATTCATAATATTTTGTTTACGCCCGATGGCAGCAAGGTGGTTTCCATTTCTGAAGACAAAACCATCCGGATTTGGAACGCCGAAACCGGCGAAATGATGAACAAGTTCGAATCTCAGATTGGCGATGGCCCAGAAGGCATGTTATATGCATCAGCAATTTCTCCAGACGGTAAATTGCTCGCAGTGGGCGGTTATCCGGTAAGCTCGCAAAAGCAGAATTACATTGTGATCATTGACCTTGAAAAGGGAAAGCAAATAAGCACTGCCGTTGGACATGAAAACGTGATCAATTCGTTAAGCTTTTCAGGTAATGGAAAATATCTCGCCAGTGGCGCCGATGACAACACCGTAAGGATATGGCGCGTGGAAACACTGCCAGCATTGAAGAACCTTGCCACGATCACGCTAGCCTCGCCAGTGTCGTGCGTTTCTTTTAACCTGATAACGCAAGCGCTTGCAGTTGCTCATGAAAGTGAAAACATTTTTGTTTATCCAATGGCATCGCTTGACAAAGGATTAAATAAGCCGACACCGAATGTGTTGAAGAAACATGAAGGCATTGTCCATAAAGTAATGTATTCGCCGGATGGTAAATACCTTGCGTCAAGCAGCTTCAATAATGAACTGATCCTTTGGAACAACGACGGGACAATTGCAAAGGAGTTTCCCAGCGCGTTTCCCGCAACTGAAAAAGATAAATCACTTGGAAAAATTTCTGCTCCCGTTAATGCGCTTTCGTTTTCATACGACTCGAAGATTTTGGTTGCACTTGATGTAACCGGATTCGGCCAAAGCTGGAAAATTCCGGAAGGAACAAAATTCACTGACTACACGGGTCATGACAACACAGTGTTCAGCACATCCTTTTCACCTTCGTTGACAGGAAATTATGTTGTCGCTTCAGCGGGCGGAATTAATAATGAAATTCATTTATGGAATCCGATCAACGGGTTGGCGATACGCACAATCCGTGGGAAGGGCAGTGCGATTCAGGATCTTGCGTTCGCGAATGGAACTGAACTTTGTATTGCACGTAAACGCGATGCATCCGGGAAACCGGAGTTTAAGTCCAGTTTTAATTTCAAATCCTTTTTGTTTAGTCGCACCGCACCGTCGTTGCCGGCAGCTACGTCCGTCGAGCAAAACGTAAAGCAGGTTGATATGAATTCCCTCAGTCTGCCAAAAGGCAAGTCGGTACAAACTGATCCGAATATTGATGGAAGAATTCTTGATTTCCTCCAACTGCCAGATGGGAGCGTTGTAGTTGGCAGCGACTTTTCACTAAAGCAATTTGATAAGAACGGTTTTATCATGAAAGAATTTGTGGGCCATTCTGGTGGTGTACGTGCGCTGGCCATCACGCCGGACAGCCGCTATCTAGCGTCTGGCGGAGAAGATCAGTCGATCATTCTCTGGAAACTGGATGAGTCGGGTTTTGCTCCAAGTATGAGAAAAGCTTTTCCGGAGGAAGAATGGCAGGAATTCTTTACGTCTTTGCCTGTTGATTCACTTACGAGCCAGCCTAATAAACAGGCATGGCTTGGTGTGATAGATTTTCTGAAAGCGGAAGGAAATAAAACCCATAAAGATCTTGAGCAGATTTATAAATCGCTCGGAGAAATGGTGATCCCATTTGCGACCCTTTTCATTTCTGAAGACAATGAATGGGTTTCATGGACGCCAAGCGGATATTTTACCTGCTCTTCGGATGGAGGACAATATTTTGGATGGCATGTAAATCGTGGCATAACTCAGCTCGCAGATTTTTATGCGGCTGAGCAGTATTTCGAAATTCTCTACAGGCCTACGGAGATGGCTAAAAGCTTTACACAGGGAAAACGCGTGGAGGAGATTCTTCGCGATTCCGGAGAAAGACTTTTTGACTTGAGCAGGTTACATAGGCCTTCCGTTGCATTTTTTGACGTTACTGCCACAACGCGCGATACCGATCTGCTGCGATATGATAAGGGGAAATTTTTAACGCAGGCTCGGACTATTCCCATAACAGTTGAAATCTATGACGGCGGCGGTGGCGTAAAGGAAGTTAATCTCTACCAGAATGATAAGCTTATCTTAACGGATCGTGATATCAGCACAAAAGGTGAAGGAGAAAAAGTTGTGAAGACTTACGAGGTTGAGATGGGTAATGAAACCAATGAATTTAAAGTCAAAGTGCTGAATTTTCAGAAGATCGAATCGCGTGCAGATATACTTAAGATCGAGTACACAGGTGAGATCATCGCCACATCGACATTGCACATACTTGCTGTGGGTATTAATAAATATCAGAATGCGGCGTATAACCTCAACTATGCACAACCCGATGCACAGTCGTTTGTTGACAAGTTGAAAGAGACCGGTAAGGATATTTTTAAAGCTATCAATCATCTTGAGGTTTACGATGAGCAGGCAACCAAAGAACAGATCGGGGCTGCATTTAAGTCAATCATTGCCCGCGCGAAACCTGAAGATGTATTTTTGTTTTATTATGCCGGACACGGCACACTCGACGAAGACAATAATGACGAGTATTATCTTGTTCCAACTGACATTACGAAATTGTATGGTGACCCTGCGCAGCTGAAGACAAAAGGAATTTCAGCTACCGATTTGCGCGGATATCTGACCCAGGTTAAGTCACAAAAACAAATTATCCTGATGGATGCATGTCATTCAGGCGGCGCCCTGAAGAGCCTGAACGTGAGGGCCGCGGCAACCGATGAAAAAGCGATCGTGCAGCTTGCGCGTAGCTCTGGCGTTGTAATGATCGCTTCGAGTGGAACGAAGCAGTTTGCGACGGAGTTCGACCAGCTAAAGCATGGCGTGTTTACATACGCGTTGCTGGAAGCACTTGATGGCAAAGCTGATAATGGCGACAAAAAGCTGACGGTGAACGAACTGAAATTCTTTATGGAAGAGCGCGTGCCTGAGCTGACAAAACAATACGGGGGACAATCGCAGTATCCAACCGGGTACATTACCGGAAATGATTTTCCGATCTCCATCATTCGCGAATAGCGTTTTAAGAAAAGATTAAGTAAGTAAGGTAGGAGCGAAAAAAACTACCTTCTTTTTTTGTAATGACGCTTATACGAATTGTTTTTCTTACGCTTCTTCGACGCGCTCGGCTTTGACGATGATTTGCGCTTCTTTATCGAAAGCTTTTTCGTATTCTGATATCGGCTGTTCGGCGAGTATGGCGCGATCTTTCTTTGTTTCTTTTTTATGTCTTTAGGACTGCGGCTCGCTGACCTTCCAACGGGGCCTTTGCTCATCGTTTTCCTCCGGTAGGCTACTGAAGATTTGTAATCGGATCTGAATCGTTCCTTGTAGTTATTTTCATTAAAATCGAAACGCAGACTGAATTCGTTTCCAGCGCCAATAACTCCACCCACATTCCCGGTGATCATATCGCGCGAATAACCAACGAGCAGGTATTTCGATAAACGAAATCCCAGCGTAGCATTGATCACGTTCAAATTTCGCATTGACACGCCGGCGGTGATCTTGTTGCTGTATGTATAAAATATCCCCACATCGAGAATATTGTTCAGGTCCGAAAATTTTCGATAGGCAATATATGGCTCAAGTAGATCTTCATTATTCCTTAGCGGGATGAGGCCCTGAACGAAGGAAGAGTAATAATTTGAAAGAACTACCTTGCTGGTGTCGCGTACCCATGCCGTTGACAACCGGTTTGAAGCAATGCCGGCCTTGATGTATCGATTCTGATAATGCGCGCCGAATGAGAAATCATATTCCTTGAGTCCGGTAACATAAGCGAGATATTCTGAATCCTCGACATAAGAGAGGTTCGCGCCGTTGGTTTTAAACGAATTAAATTCTGCAGAAACGCCGAAAGAAAGGGTAGACAGTTTATTTAACGGAATGTGATACGCGAATGCGCCAGTGGCATACATCAAACGCAGGAACGTGACGTCTTCCTGGTACACGGATGCGCCCACGCCAAAACGATGATTGGCTATCGGCGTATGAACACTTAAAAAATGATTCTCAGGTGCTCCATCAACGCGGTAACTTTGCTTGAAGGAGTAAGTCATCGAGCCAAACGTATGGCCTGCGATTGCGGGATTATAGATGAATGAGTTGGTCAGCTTCTGGCTGAACAGCGGCATATCCTGCGCGTGAACAATAATGTCACCCAACAAAAGCATTAACCCACCGACGAGAAATCTTTTCATATCCTCTTATCTGCTTTTTAACACTGTCACCATCTGCGATTTTTTCCGAACATTTTCTTTCGAAGCGCCGTACTCGACGATACAGATATAATTACCTGGACTTAAAGTCTTGAAAAAATCGCTGTGGTCGCTGGCAGCATAATCTTCCCACTCTTTGAGCGGAACGCCATAACGATCAAGAAGGGTAACTTTGTTGTATGCGAATCCCGTAAGGTTATGGATTTCAAGTTGGTCAAAAACATCAGGGCTTCCGTGAGGTGTGATGAGTTCGTGGATTGTTATGTCAATTTCTGTGGTTGCACCCACTGCAACTACTTTCGAAGTAACTGGCGAGGCGCTTATGACCTCGGATAAGTTCGATCCGGGAATTGACCCGAGGTTTATTGCCAATTGGTTGTCTGTTTGTAAGACAACCGCATCTTCGTCGTCCCCCAGTGTCTCCGTCAACGGTAACGGCAGACGAACCTGGCTGTTTATCTTTGAAGGATCAGAGATCTCGATATTCCAATAACCTTGAAGAATTCGCAACGATGGATCCGTTGTGGTCATGCCGACATCATCGAATGCTTCGACAGTGACGTCTTCGATGGATTCCTCAATGTCGAGGAATTCGATCCACGCGAACGCCATCTCGGTACCTATGGGGTAAAATTTTGGCCCCGGCCCACGTTGTGTGACTGGTCCGATAACATATGATAACTCGTTCGCACTTTTAGCATTATCGGCACTTCCTGAATAAACAAGCGATGCTTTATCATTAACCTTAAGTGTACCCTCCATAAATGTGAATGAGTTGGTAACTTCCATGGTATCGCTCAGTGATGTCTCGCCTCCACCAGAGATTTGAAGGTTGAACAAAGACCAGTTTCCGCTTACGGTTTGATCACTATCAGTGACAGTAAGGTTGAGGTAAAAACGCACGTTATCGAAACGGTAGTCGCTATTATTAATTACCGCGCCCGGAGTTGACACAGAAACAATTGGATTGTTTGCAGCAGTCATCACGGCATTTTCTGAAACGACAAATTGCGCATGAGCACATGTTAAAAGTGCTGAACTAATGACGAACAACAGACGCAGTTTCATGAGCATTATTTTTTAGGCGTTTGTTTTGCTTCCAGACCAAGAGCCTCTTTTATTTTAACAACCTCGGCAGAAAGAGTTTTTATTTCCGCTTCGCTTGCAGAGGCTGCCTTCTCCTTTTCAGCAAGCATCGCCTTTAGATTTATTATTTCAGCTTGTTGCTGCTCGATAAGTTGTTGTTGCTCCTGTATTGCTTTGATCACTACTGGTGTCAACTCGTCGTGGTTAATCATCAACGGTTCTTTTTCAGGATCACCGTTCGGATCACCCGCCACCGCAGCAGGATAAACCTCAAGAAGCTCTTGCGCAATGAAGCCGGCTTTTTGTTTTTCGAATCCGATAAAATTATACTTTCTTGTCTGAATCGCTTTTATGATACTGAGTGCGTTGATATCAAAGTTAACGATGTTCTCTTTCAATCGTCGATCAGAAGCGCTGTACAAGCTCATCCCGCCAGAACCGTCATTCCGAAGACCTCCGCGAAGAGAGGTTCCGGCGTAACAACCAACGTAGAAAGATCCGGTAGTCGGCGAAGTCGTCGCAATTCTTAGTCGAAGAACGTCGGCCCCTGTTGCCGTTGAGTTGGTGTTCTCCATATTTACTATGAATCCTTCATCTTGCGATTCAGCAAGATGGAGTGGGTAGTCAGGGGTTGACGTTCCTATGCCCACGCTTCCGCTGAAATAGTTGAAGTCTTCACCTGTTGTATATATGCCCCAGGCATTTCCGGTGCCGGGAGAGTTGGAGAATGAATAAAACCCATACGAATTCGATGTGTTTGTAGTGGCCTGTGAGACTACGCTATAAACTCCGTAACGCACGCCTGTGCCCACAGCCGAGATATTGGAGTTTACGCCCCAGGCAGTCCCTGTACCGTTTGGTGAAAGATCGGTTTCTAAGCCATATATGGAAGAATTATCACCAGCAGTTCCGCCAACGTTTACATCAAGACCGTATTTCGATCCCGAGCCCGTTGCAGAAGTCATATCCACCGTAACGCCATATTGTGTATCAGCGCCGGCGTAGTCATTTTCGATATGTATACCTTTAGACGAACTCAGTGTGTAAAGGCTTAAAGGATAAGTAGCGGTTGGTGTTCCGATCCCAACGTTGCCGCTGATGATCGCGCCATTTGATGGTGGTGTGCTGCCGAGATATGTAGAACCAATCGATAATCCATTGTTGATACGAATATCGCCGGCTTCCTTAATTAGTAGCTTGTTATCTCCTGCGCCTGTCCGGAACATAATATCGTCGGAACTGTAATCGAAGAACATACCTGCCCGTACACTTTGGCCGTCATCGTTAAACGTGATACCCGCGTACGAAGCTGCATTAAATTCAAGGTATGCTCTGGCATTGTCTTCAATAGCACCTATAACGTATGGGCTGTACGCTCCGGACCCTGTTGGGGTGCCCTTCGAAAGATGGAATTTGGTAGAAGGTGATGAGGTTCCGATTCCAAGGTTACCTTCAATGATTGCTCCGTTCGAAGGAGCTATACTGGTTCCCGAATAAGTTTGCCCGATAGCTACTCCTCCTTCAACGTCAAGTTTGTTAACAGTGGTCGCGGTACCAATGCCCACATTGCCTTCCACGATTGCTCCATTAGTCGGCGCAGTGTTGGTACCGGAGTATGTGGTGCCTACGGCAAGGCCGCCTTCGACATCCATTCTGTTTACTGGCGTGGTAGTACCTACCCCAAAATTTCCGGATGTAGTTACAGCGATCCTGTCAAGGTTGTTGTGATTTAGTTTCCACTTGTTTCCATCACTTGCATCGAGATATGTCCATGCAACAGGTGAACCAGCCTGCGCATATCCATAGAAAGGTCGCGCATTCGATGTTGTGTTAACATACATGCCACCATACTCACTCGTTGTGGCTGTTGAATAATGCACTGTCATGTTAGACGATCCGACAAGCGAACTTCCGCTTATTATAAGCGGACGCGCGATTTGAACCGACGATCCATTATCTGTGATCGCCGAAGCTTCCATTCCAGACCCATTACCAATAGGAACAGCGTTATCGGTGCTGAAGGTAGAGGGAAGACTTGTCCAGGAAGGTGCGGCGCCACTTCCGCCTGATGTTAAAACTTGTCCGGCCGTGCCAACCGCACTTGAGTTGCCAATGGCAAACTCACCATTTGATAAGATACTGAAACGGTTTCCTGAATTAACATTGAATTGAATCATGTTATATGATGCCAACCGCAATGCATCCGATGAGCCGGGGTCATAAATGCTTCCAGTTTCCAGAAAATTTCCAAGTCCGTCGTCACGGCCAATGCTTAGGTACGCTGACGCGCCAACGGTGCTTTCAGAACTTTTTAACCGGATTCGCGGAGAGGTATTGCCTCCGCTTGGGCGGATGTCAAGTTCAGTTGCGGGACTGGTGGTTCCAATTCCCACGTATGTTCCGTCGTCATAAATGTTAGAGGCGACCATTTGAGTGCCATCACCTTTCGGCAGAACATTACTGGTGGTAAAGGCTGTGGGCAATGTACTCCATACCGGTGCGTCTGTTGTACCACTTGAAGTCAGCACTTGTCCGGCAACGCCCGCGTTTGCATTTGTCATAAGCGGCTTGGTAATCTCCAAGCCTTCAGCGATAAGGTTTCCACTTACACTAACTTTACCACCAAACTGCGCTGCACCGTTGGTACCACCGACAACCGAAAGTGTAGTGCCAGAGACAGGCGCAGTACTGATGCCGATTTCATTACCATCGTCACGGATCAAACCATTTGTTAACCCCGTTGCTGTTGCGCGAGGAACAAATGACAATGTTAGTCCGTTTATTTTCGATGCATTTACGCCAACGATTTTTGCGTTGGTCACTGAGCTATTCGCAAGGTCGTCAACGGTGATAGAATTGTCGGCAATCTTTCCTGAAGGACCTCCTGAAATAACGCCTGCGGCAATTGTTGCTGCGCCGCTTTCACTAAGGGAAATGTCGCCGGTAATCGTTTTATTTTCGAATACGTTTGTCGAAGTGTATATCATTACCTGAGCCGCAGTAGGTGTTGACAAGACAACATCCGAGAGGTCGTCAATTGCCCCGGTTGAAAGTGTCGTCCATACTGGTACTCCACTTCCGTCAGTTTGTAATACCTGATTAGCTGTGCCTGCTGAGAGTTTAGTCACTTCGATCGCCGCGGTTGGATTGATGTCGGCATTGGTGATCGTGTTATCAGTAATTTCGGTTGCTGAGACTGCGTTCGCCTGAATTTGAAAATTCGCTGCGCCCGACACTTCGGACATAGAAAGATCTCCACCTACTCCAGCCGCACTGTTGTTTGTTCCGTCGCCGATCAAAACCTGTCCGTTCGATAAAGTTGCGATTCCACCAGCACCGGTGTCATCTGAACCTAATTCCCATTCATTTGAAATACCGTTCCATTTAAGAATCTGCCCGCTGGCGGTGCCGTCAATCAATCCTACATCCAGGGTGCCCGTTGTTCCACCGCCTTGCAAGCCACTCCCGGCTCCTGTTGTCACGCCTGTGATGGTACCACCACCAGCGAGGTTTTGCCAGGACGGGAGCCCTCCATTGATCATCAATACCTGGCCGGCAGCGCCGATTGCCAGACGCGTTGGATCGCCGGATGCGTTATTGTAAACAAGATCACCTGCGGTAGTCATGGGATCCGTCATACCCGGAGCGAATGCAACGTTTGTAACACTTGTGATTCGCCCCTGGCTATTTACTGATAGCTGCGGAATTTGTGTAGCACTACCATAGGTGCTTGCGGCAACACCCGTATTAGAAAGATTAAGCGTTACAGTGGAAGTCGTTCCTCCACCGCTGAGACCAGAACCTGCTACAACTTCAGTAATTCCCGTAGCCGACGACCACGTTAACCCGCCTGTACCGTCATGGGTCAGAACACCGTTGGCATCAGCACCTGCGCCGGACGGCCACGAGTATGATTTGCCTCCTATTATTGTTGATCCGGTAATTGTCAGATTTGTTGCATCGATATTACCATCTGCGCTTACGTCACCAGTGGTATGAACATTTTGCGTGAATGAAGGATTGATTTTCGATCCTGAAATTCCTGACGCAATCTTTGAATCCGTGACAACGCCATCTTCTATATCCAGCCCGGCTTGGAACGATCCTGTTACGTCCCCTGCGGGCAATATTTCGGATGCCGTCACAACGTCCGTGTCTAATTTACTTTCGTCGATGACGCCCAAGCTATTATTGATCGCTGTCACCATTCGCCCGCCGGTTCCAGCGGCTGTCGATAATGTTAGTGTGGATAGCGTGCCCGTTGCATCGCCGCCCGCCGCGGAACTGCTGGTGAGTGTTCCTGTAAGGAATGCGGTTTTGGTTTGAAGTTCTGGCGTGCCGGAACCATTCGTTATGAACACTTTATCGGCATCAGCGCCCGTGGCTGTAAGCTTCGATACATCAATTGAATTGGCCGCGATTTGGTTTCCGCCAATCGTCGACCATGACATAACACCCGCGCCGTTGTTTAAAAGAACACCTGTACTGGCAGCTGAAGGAGGAAACGTTGCTCCTTCGATGGTGGTGGTGCCCCCATTGATGGAAACATTTGTGGAGGTTAAGCTTGTGGATGTTCCGGTCGATGATAACGTGCCTGATGTACTCACATTACCGCTCGTAGTGATGGCAATCGATGATGAAAGGTCAGCAGCTACTATGGTATTATCTGTAATGTCAGCGGAGGCTACCGTTGACTTCGTTGCTAATGCCTGAAGCCCGAGTGCGGTTCGGGCATCGGTTGCAGTTGTGGCGCCTGTGCCACCTCTTGTTATTGGTAGTGTCCCTGAAGTAATGTGATCAGTCGAAAGTGTACCAAATTCGTAGTCCGTATTGGATGCATTTCTTCTAAGGTAATGATTGCCAGTTGTACCCACGAGACCGCCGATAACCGTGCCATCGCCGATCAATAGGCCGGTCTGGGCTGTTTGATCCACGGTAGATGCAAGTGGCACCCATGCAGGGCTTCCTGCAACAATTTGCAGAATGTCGCCGTTGCTGGTCGACCCGTGAGTAACATTCGCAGGTGGTATAGCGAGATTGTTTTCATTGACATCGATAAGGACGAGATTATTAACTGCATCGCTTGTAACTGATATTTTTCCGGAACCTGCACCGGCAATAGAATTGAACTGCAGGTCAGTCCCGTTTTTCGTACTGAAGACACCCTGACCAGTACCCAGGTTCGACGCGGTGTTTGCTTCACCCGCTGTGGAAGCATTGATCGTCAATATACTTCCTGCTAAGGACAGATCAACGTTTGCACCTTCTTGAATTGTGACCCCAGTACCGTTGCTGATTCCCAGGCTAAACGTTTCACCGGCATTGGCATCGACTATCGAAAGATCCTGCACAGCAGTTTGTTCAACGGTCGTGACTTCGGTCTGTAGTTCTTCGAGCGCCAGTTGCGCATTTGTTGAGGTAAGGTCTCCGGTTGGAGTGACAGCCACGCCTCCCGCACTTACTGCGCTCGCGGTGCCGTTAATTGTGAGCTCATTTCCGTTTCGCTGAATTTCAATATTGTTTCCCTCGGTGATAGTAACGGGTGTAGTAGTTGCCGGGGAGATATTTACCTCGAATGATTCTCCGACCGCCGCGGTGCCATTTCCTCCTGTCACAACAAGAGTCTGAATCTCATTTGTGTCGTCCCCATCCTGGTCATTGTCGTTTTCTGCCTGAAGTTCTACTAGGGCAGCCTGCGCATCAGTTGCAGCAAGATTTCCACTAGGGGTAACTGTCACACTATTGGCATTTACGGCTCCGAATCCGCTTGCATTTATTATTAACCCATTTCCATTTCGCTCAATTTCAATATTGTTTCCCTCAGTAATCGTAACAGGTGTACCCGCAGATGAGATATCAACAGCAAATAAGTCGCCCCCGTTGGCGGTTCCGTCTCCAGTGACTTCTAATGTCTGGATTTCGTTTGTGTCGTCACCATCCATGCCATCAATGTCCGACTGCAGTTCGACAAGCGCTGCCTGCGCATCGGTTGCAGCAAGGTTTCCACTGGGGGTAACGGTTACACTACTCGCGTTTACTGCACTTGCTCCGTTTGCATTGATGGTGAGCACATTATTGTTCCGCTGGATTTCTATATTCGAACCTTCTTCGATTATAACGTCACCGCCGTCAGAAAGGCTTAAGTTGAAATCTTCACCGGGTGTTGCAGAGCTGGTGCCGTCCAGGCTCAGAGTCTGAAATTCATTCATTGGACTTTGATCCATTTGCTCCAATGCGGTTTGCAAACTTACAGATTGACTATTCCGCTGGACGCTGATTTTTTGACCACTTATTTCATCGATGTGATCGGTACTAATGGAAGATGGGCCAACTTGCAGAACGCCTGATACCAGCACAATCGTTTGGCCATCGACGTTTGGCGTACCACTGGAAACATCAGTGGAAGGCGCCCATGAAGTTCCATTCCATTTCAATACCTCGCCTTCAGTCGGCACCGCGGAGGTCGTGGAAGTCCATTTATTATCCTTCCACATGAGCAACTGACCGTTTTGGTTGGGTGCAACATCTGCAAGCGATGCAGACGATGATGAAGTACCAACCACCTCAATCTGGTTTCCATTGATGGATATTGTAACATTTCCGCCACCAGTCGAGCCTCCACTGCCGATTTCGAGCCAGCCGCTTCCGTTGTAGTAAAAGACTTTATTTTGTGCATCGTTGTAAACGATCATCCCTGCCTCAGGATCAACTATGGCGGCATTATTAGAAACAACAGGCAGCAACAACCCCTGCGATCCGTTGCCCTCGAGCCAAAGAATGGCGCTGGCATTGGTGCTTTCGGTTCCAATTGAAACTGAAGTTTGTTGTGCTTTTGCAGAAAATAGCGTGAGGGTTAAGAAAAAGGGCAGTAAAAACCTTTTCATAGTCGTATAGAGTGGTTAGGATTGAGCGTACGGTTAATACGGTTTGCTTTAGCTTGGTAAGTTACCAATTTTTCATGGAAAGGCCGGTTAACGTTGGAACACGCTACGCCGACCTTTTTATTTGCAACGAATTGTGAAAAACGGCAAACATTTATATTTTTGTCGCCCGTTGAAAAACGGACTTTCCCATTGCCCAGGTGGTGAAATTGGTAGACACGCTACTTTGAGGGGGTAGTGCCTTAACCGGTGTGCTGGTTCGAATCCAGTCCTGGGCACCAAACAAATCTCAGATCTCAGATTCACAATTTCAGATTGACGACAATTTGAAACATGAAATTTGAAATCTGAAATTTTTACCGAAGTGGTGGTCCCGATAGTTATCGGGATGGTAGACACGCACACCGCACTTGTTTAATACCGAAGTGGTGGAATTGGTAGACACGCACGTTTCAGGGGCGTGTGTCGCAAGACATGAGGGTTCGAGTCCCTCCTTCGGTACTGAAGTGGTGGCCCCGATAATTATCGGGGTGGTAGACACGCACGTTTCATGGGCGTGTATCCCAATTGAAACTTGAAAATTTCATTTACGGCCGTATGGCATTGCCTTTTGCTTCTACATATCCATGCAGACAGCAACACAGGTGATTTCTCACAGCGACTTTTTGAAGATCGATAAGAATTACGAAGCAGCGGCGTCAGTTGTTAACCTCATTTATGTAAGCGACAAGGATGAAGGAATTGCGCGGATCCGCAAAGGAAGGGGTTTTTCTTACCGCTTCAGGGAAAAAACCATTAACGATGAGAAGACCCTCGAGCGAATACGTAAAATCGTTATTCCTCCAGCGTGGGAAAGAGTATGGATTTGTCCAAAAAGTGATGGTCACATTCAGGCAACCGGCTATGATGCCCGCGGTCGAAAGCAATATAAATATCATCCTCGATGGAGCATCATTCAACAGGAAACGAAGTTTCACCGCATGTTCGAATTCGGCAAAGTACTTTCATCGTTGCGGAAGCAAATTGATAAGGATTTGACTCAACCAGGATTCCCGGAATCAAAAATCATCGCCACCGTAATCGGATTAATGGATCGAACTTTTATCCGCGTCGGGAGTGAAGGCTATGAAAAATTGTATGGCTCGTATGGACTTACTACTCTTAAGAATAATCATGTTGATATTAAGGGCGACCAGATTACTTTTTCCTTCAAAGGCAAGAAGGGAATTTATCATAAGATTCATCTGAAAAGTAAAAAATTCGCGAAGTCCGTACGTCAGTGCAAGGCCATCCCCGGCAAGGAACTCTTCCAATATATCAATGATAAAGACGAGCCTTGTAGAGTTGATTCTGGCCAGGTCAATCAATATCTCAAAGATGTCTTGGGAGCTGATTTCACAACGAAAGATTTTCGTACGTGGGCAGGCACGCTGAGTATGCTGCAATTCTTCAGGCAAGCACCGCCATGCAACACAAAGGAAGACTATCAACGCAGCATTAACAGCGCGTTGCAATACGTAAGTTCATTGTTGGGGAATACCGTGGCGGTGTGCCGGAAATACTATGTCCACCCGGAAATTATGCGCATGTACCGCGAAGATGAACTGAAACATGTGTTATCGCCGAAGCCATCGGACCAAAAGCGGGAGTTCGGACTGTTCGCGGAAGAGGAAATGTTGATGAGTCTTCTTAAAGTGTTGCAAAGGTCGAAGGTCGTGTTGGCAGTAGCGAATTAATTTGTAACAAATTGTTTTGATTGGGCGTCTTGCCTTAATACAACCAACCCATGAAAACAATTTTTCTAAATTCAGATTCACGTGTTCGCATTTGCTGGCGTCTCATCTCATTTATCGTTATTACTTTTGTTATCAACATTCCATTTCAATTGCTTACGCAAAGCCTTATGGACGAGGGTCTTGCGCGGGGTTACTGCTCCGGTGCATTTTTTTTGGCCTCTGTTCTTATTGGCCTTTATATCCAAAGTCGGTTTTTTGAAAAATCTTCCTTCAATCATTACGGACTTTCACCGACAATTGGCTGGCTTGGTGAGTTTGCATTTGGATGCCTTATTGCTGCTGTTCAGCTTATTTTGTTTTTTTCTTTAATGATGGTCACCGGCAACATTGAGGTGACTAACTATTTTGTGACGAGCGCTGACAATTTTTCTTTCCTCGCGGGATTTGCATCTGAAGCCTTTGGCCAGCTTGTAGGAAGCACGGCCGAAGAAGTTTTTTTCAGAGCTTTCCTGTTTTATCTGGCTTTTGAAGCACTAAAGCCCGCAATCGAAAATTTACGTAATCGTGCACTGATCGCTTGCATTATCATTTCGCCACTCTTTGGACTGGCGCATGCGTTTAACGAAGGCGCAACCATCCTTACAACCATCAACCTGACAATTGACGCCATGATGCTTTCCGCTGCA
>Ga0196965_1000586_pt1 | contig 18991 bp, 14 predicted proteins | sample S1_20metaG_FD_148668 | JGI IMG/M metagenome (GOLD analysis project Ga0196965, IMG submission 148668) | Soil microbial communities from Anza Borrego desert, Southern California, United States - S1_20 | ecosystem: Environmental > Terrestrial > Soil > Desert | place: USA: California | collected... | reverse complement strand
TCGGTGGTTCTTCTTTGAACAGCCGGGATTTGTGCTTGTATTTTCATTTTTTATAATATTCGGAGTATCATCCAATGGGGAGGCCCATGCTATTTTATTCAATGCTAGTGCTGGTGGAAACGGGACAGATTGGGACAAATTTATTCCACAAAATATAACCATCAATACGGGCGAAAGTGTCACATGGATAAATCCAATGCAGGTCGCAGAACCTCATACTGTCACCTTCATAAAGGATAATGACATGATTCCCCCTTTGTTTGCTCCCTATAGAGTTCCAAATAATACTGAATTTACTTCTGCAGTACCAGTTCCAAACGTTGAACCCTCTATAATACCTGACGGTTCAAATCCAAATAACAAAATAGTGATAGTAGATAACCTTAGGTCATCTGCACCCGTTTCTATCGACAGCACCAAGACAAATGTAACTTATCTCCAGCCAAACTCAAACTATACCTTTACAGGGGAAGAAAGTTACGTCAACTCTGGGTGGATGTGGCCAATGGGACAATCTCCACCAGGTGCTCCACCAATCACCTCATTCACAATGACCTTTGTGAATCCTGGGACTTTCTATTATATGTGTGTTATCCATCCTTGGATGTCAGGTACTGTTACTGTAAACTAGAGAATATTTTCTATCTTCTTTCTCTTTTTGTACCATTTCAAAAATTAGTCCTCTGACCCATAACACAAACGAAAAGCAATCGACATTTATCTTTGAAGAAAAATACATAAATCTAATTAATTAGGTATTTTCTTTTTTATAAAATACTTCGATAAGATGTTCAATTAGATCTCTTTCACCGGTATCAATGATAGTGTATTAAAATATTCTTGTTCCTGGATATGCACCCATAAATATAGTCAAATTTGTCATTAACCCCAAAGCGCCCAGACTGTTACTAATTATTCTACCAAATTCATCGATATTAAGCACTAATATACATAGTCAGATCAAATAATTCATTGTGCTATTGAATGTTATCGAACCTTACTCCTATTGGAGTTCATAAACTAATTCTAAAACTGCTAGAATATTAGAGTATTGCATCTAGTTAGCAAACCCCATATATTTTTTCTATAGTATCGAAGGTATGAATAAAACAAAAGATATTCACAACAAAAGCAAAAACAAATTCATTATCGCCTCAATCGCAATAGTGGTCGCATTAACACTTATCGCAAGTCCTCTGGTGGCTATGGATGACGCCTTTGCAACCAAAAAGAAATACAAAGGTGGTAACGTAGCCGAGCAATCAATATCTCAATCACAAGCATCGGTACAAAACGCCTTATGTGCTTCTGGTGGAACTACATTTCTATCATGTAACAACGTTATCTTCCAAAACCAAAAGAATACTGGAAACAATGCATTAGCACAAGATGACGATGATGATGGGAACGGCGGAAACTCTGCAGAACAAAGCATCAGCCAATCCCAATCATCCAAACAAAACAGCCAAGTAGTATCAGGTGGCGATACAATAGGCTCTGGTAACAACATTAACGTTCAAAGCCAAACAAACAGCGGTAGCAACGCAGCAGCACAAAGCTAAGTCCAAAGCCGCCTGTCTTTTTTTGAATTTTCATTTTGATTTAGGATTAGTCCAAGTATACTTAATAATTTTATTGAACCCTACTACCACAAGGAACTTAATCCCCACACACTCAAACTAAATATTTATGATGAACATAGATTGATCCAATTAATTCTGCATGCGCATTTATTGTATATTACAAATAATATGGAGGGGGTAATCGACGTATTTATTTAATAATATTTTCTTTTATTTTGCGTGATACCAACTTCTTTCAAACAGGGACAAATAGGTATCAACCGTTAATTCTAGACTCGTAAAAGTACACAATCCCATGGATTCAATTTTTGAACTAGTATGTAGTGAGCTACCTTTTGAGGGTGGCGACGTCCTCCTATTTGAAAATGAATGAAATTTTGGTAGATTGAATCATTATTTAATCTTAATAAAGTATATTCTTAATTTCATTACCCAAATGGAAATAGGTTCGCTTATTAGTGAATTACTCTATGTTTCACCTCCATATCTAAACATAAGTAACGAGCCAGGATTCCAAAGATCGTCGGCTACACCACCACCATTAATAGCCTGTGCTGGACCAAAGGAATCTGTAATTACATATATGGTACTGCCATCAGGACTAAATGCAACATCCCGATAACGATTCTCAGAATGGAACAGTTCTACAGGATCCTTTTCGAGTGCAGTGCCATTTTCATTTAGATCAATATGAAATATTTTACCTGCCTTAAGTGACGTCATAAGCAATGTACCATTCCAGCCAGGTATAGTGTCAGAATTATAAAGTCGTAAGCTTGATGGTGCTACTGTTGGCCAACATACATAGTTATTACCTTCACATGCTGGATCTGTAAAGTTATAGCCGTTTTCAACAGTGTAAAAAGTTTGTATGGGTGGCACAAAGTTTGTAGCATTAAAATTGCTTTCGTCCATTACAGGTAGATCAGTAGGTGGTGGAGAAATATTATCCCATTCTAAAGCTTCGCAGTTCTCTGCTGCCGACCAATTAACATATTGATATGCTTTATCGTCTTTATATCCTGCTACATATGGCCAACCATAGTTTCCGCCAGACTGAAGGTGATTAATTTCATCATCAGTTTTGTCACCATGCTCTGAAATATACAGATCGCCAGTTGGTCCTACAGTTATACCTTGGGGATTTCTATGACCAAAAGTATAGACATGGCTCTGAACACCATTAATTACTGGATTATCTTCTGGAATAGAACCGTCAGGATTCATTCTTAGAACTTTTCCCTCATATGCATCCCAATCTTTTGCCGCAACCTGCTGGGCTGTTGGAAGGTGCTGGGCTTCAATGTTTGAGCAATACAGAGAGATTTGGTTCTTTCCCTGGTCTCCTATTGTATAGTAAAGCTTTCCATCTGGACCAAATGTCATACGACCAGAGTTATGATCTATGCTGCCGGCCAACCCGCTAATAAGATCTACTGGACTGCTCATCGTATTATTTGATGAATCATAAGTAAACCTAGTGATCTTAGTAAGTCTGTCTAGTTCGTCACTGGGATCAGCATCATAAGTATATGCAACATAGATATGGTGAGTGTTGTTAAACTGAGGATCAAGGGCCATACCCATCAGACCATCTTGACCACCTGACGCTAATACATTGGGCACAGGTATACTACTAAGCTTTTCTCCTGTTTCAGGATTTACGCGTGTAATATTCTCTCCAATTCTTTCAGTGATCCATAATGTATCATCAGGTCCGTAAATGAGATTGTGAGGAGCAGTAAAATTTGTTGCAAGCAATGTTGTAGTAAATCCCTCTTGGGAAGGAAGCCTTTCCTGATTATTACTTATAACCTTGAGTGTCTGATTAGAAGGAACAGTGGAATTTCCTTGTGTTTGAGCGAAGATTGGATCTATGATAGCAAAAGTATTATAAGAATTATCAAACGCCAGTACAGCACATATTACGGATAATATCAAAAACACATATGTGCCATATACTAAGGAAACTTCAAAATTGAAACTATTTGTATCCTTTCGTATTATATCCCTCTGCTTATAGTAATGGATCTTTTCTAATCCAAAATGAAGATATCTAAAAGTCAAACTGATCAATTTCTCTTAATTAAAATAGTTTATAAGAGTAAATTATTTCATCACATACTCTTATTTAATATACTCTAATTCTTAGCATAACGAGATAAATATTCAAAATTATATAATATTTAAAAAATTTACTTACATTTATCAGTGCCCATTAACGATCAAGGTATATCGAATTCTTAATTTATTATCTTTCGCCTATTTATTATGGATTCTATTCAAAATTGAATTATAATCTCACGATTTGAGATCCTTGACCTACTTATCCGGGTATTGACATGATTGCAGACTCAAAACCGAATATATGTAGTAAATTTGATACAATAATGTAAAAACTGCTACAAATACAAATACATCTACTACATTATGAGTATTGAATTTGAATAGAACTCATTGTTTGAATCAATCTCTTGGTTTGTTATTGATATCCATTATAGCACTATCCTTTGTATCTACCAGTATTTTCAAACAGCAGGATGAGCTACTAGCTCAACAATACATTGAGACTGTAAAGTATAGAGATTTAGTAATAGATTTAGATGATGGGGTTAAGACTAGCGCTCAATTGACTCTTCCCGGAATTGGAAAAGGACCATTTCCTGGAATTCTTCTTATTCCAGGTTCTGGTGCAACTGATAAGAATGGGACAGTAGGATTTATTCACCATAATAATTCTAATCAGACAACGTCTGCCCCTACACCACTTTTGCAGATAGCTCAATATCTTTCAGAAAGGGGATTTGGAGTCCTTAGATATGATAAGAGAGGTGTTGGTACAAACAATACAATACTGGATCCAGATATATGGATAAATGTCACTGCCAACGATCTAATCAAAGACAGTAATAAAGCCTTAAATGTTCTTATAAAACAACCAGAAATAGATTCTAAACGTATAAGTGTAATTGGTCATAGCGAAGGCACAATGTATGCCCCAAGAGTTGCAATAGATAATTCAACAATAGTAGATAATGTTATTCTCATGGGTACTTTAGCTCAGAATCCAGTTAAAGACTTGTATTACTATCAGGTAGTAACTTCGCCATTAGATTACGCAAAACAAGTATTAGACAAAAATAACACCGGCTCGATATTAATAAAAGACCTAACTGCAGATCCGCTACTAACAAAATTCCTAGTACCTGTGTCTATTTTAAATACTAATAGTATCCAAGACATAACTAAGGCTTTACAAAAGAATTTTGGCACTAAAGGTTCCATAGACATCGAAAAAGAACTCCAGCCCCTGTTGATAAAGAAATATGATAACCTTACATCTTTCAATACGTCTAAATGCAATCTTCTTGGACCGTGTCCTATATGGTGGCAATCAATATCTAATTTGGAACCAAACCTAAGTATTATAGGGAATATATCCAAATCTACAGATGTTCTCCTACTTAATGGAGAAAATGATTCTCAGACGCCAGTCCAACAAGCATTTCTATTACAACAGCGACTAACTGAGTTAAATCACCCAGAACATACGTTGATAACGTATCCCAATCTTGGTCATTTGTTCTCTCTTTCACCAAAGTGGTCTACGGGACTGGGACCAATTGAACAATATGTTTTGGCAGACCTTTATACATGGCTTGAGGCTCACTCAGGACTTTCGCATTCCTCTATTGATACAACTAGACATAATACTACTTTAGATACAAATTCAAATTCGTCTGGAGGTTGATAGATTATTCGTACATAACATCATTTGTTCCTAATTCTTAGAAAATAGGACTACGTTGATTCTTCTTGTGCTAGAACCATATTACCACAAGGAACTTAATCCCCACGCGCCCAGACTGCTACTAAATATCGTATCAAATCTGCGACTTTTTAAACATCAACATATAATATTAGCGCAATGAATTCATTTCCTATCAAATGTAATAGAACCCACTTTCTTTTTCGTATAACTTGATTTCCGTTAGCATTGTCTAATCTTTAGACGACTAAATCCTATCAACTAGACACAAAAGGAGGGTGTGTCTTTTTATCGTCTTTTGTTGTACTGTCAATTTTAAAAATCACCGAAAAAAATATACAATGGTAATAGCTATATAATATACCTCACATCTTCGGATGTGAGCTAGAACAAGTAGTGCACCGTTGCATAAAAGAATACCAAACAATGAGAAGTAGTAATAATAATACTTTGAGACATGCATCTCCATTCTTTTTGTTATTATTACTTCTCATTGTAGTCATTTTTCTTCAGAATCATATTTGTTTACTTCTTAATGTAACCTATAAAACGAGATCAATTTGATATCTATCTATTAGTAGTCTGTTCTTTATTGTAAAGAAAAACTTGGATGAACTTAAGCATGTCTTTTAGTATCTTTTAATCAGTTTTTCCCTTTTCTTTCTACCTGCTCCAATTCCACGAAATGACCGGGTTCTTAATTTATAGCTACAGCAAGGACAGTATGGGCTATCATTCCATTGAATAAAAATCTCACATACGCTGCATCTTTTTTGTCCTATAGCATATCTGAAAGGAACAGAAGGACTTTTCTTTGCTTTGAATCTTTCACATATTCCATTGCAGCTCATGATGATTCATCCATCCATCCACCAAAAATCTAAAAATTGAGAAATAAATGTTTTTTTTCATGTTTAGATATAGATAAAATAAAAAAAGGCTTTAATCTTTGCCTGTTGTCTAAATCTTTTCTTACCAAAGAGCAACTCTCATTTTCATTTTTGATATGACATGATGCTGCCTTTTTTCCCTACATGTCTTGGTCGAGATAGCCACATTCTAACAGTCATGAAAACTAAAATACTCGCCATGATCGATATCCCAATGGCCATTAGAATTTCGTTTGTGGACAGGTTTTGTAAGCCTGGAACACCATGTCCATATGCTTCAGGAGACAGTGCTGCTTCGACTTTAGAACGTGCGGTCTCTAGTGATTGATACCATGGATCAGCTGTTGTTTGTAATTGTACTTGCTGAGCATAAGCTCCAACTCCTCTGTTTGGTATTGATGCTAGAGGAAGCAGTCCTAATGTCGAGATAAAGCCTACGGATAATAGTTTGGGCAGAGATCTTGCTCTTTGGAATATCTGATTCGTTTTGATGATTTTAGTTACAAACTCTTTTGTGTTCATAATGAAATCACCAACAATAAATTATCATTTTCAAAATATAAATTTTACTTTATGTAATAAAATTAACATAATGTTAGAAAAATATATATTTCGTTTTTGAGAATAAAAGAGTAGGTGATCAAAATATGAGCATGATACCATACAATAACTTTGATTGGTTCAAGAGATTTTTTGATCGTAACAACGACCTGATGAGAAGAGGACCAGCAGGTATCTTTGATATTGACCCCTGGAGAGAATTTGAAGAGATGGAAAGAGAGATGAAAGGCATGGTTGATCAGTTCAATTACATATCAAAGAATTCTCCAAAAGAATTGATAAGAGAATATGAAACACCTGAAGGAACTAAGGTGCGTGAGGTAGGTCCCATCGTATATGGCTATTCAATGACATTTGGACCTGATGGAAAGCCAAAGGTAACTGAATTTGGAAATATAAAACATCCCGCAAAAAGAGGATTAGGCCGTAGTAGAGGTGCCGGTAAAGGTTTCAATATTGGTCCTCAAATAACAGCTGAAAGGGAACCCTTGGCAGATGTAAGTGTTACAGATAGTGAAGTAAAAGTCATTATAGAAATGCCTGGAGTAAAGAAGGATAACATAAAGATAAACGCTCGCGATGGAGAAGTAGAAGTATTGACAAATGATGCACAAAGAAAATATCATAGAACTGCAGAATTACCAGAAGAAACGGATGTTGATACTGCAAAGTCCACATATAATAACGGAATATTGGAGATAACTTTTAGCAAAAAGAAAAAAGAAGCCAAGTCCAAAGGAAAGGAAATCAAAATAGACTAGAAAAGTTCCAAAGGCATAATAGATTTCTTATTCGTTCTCACCTTTTTTCTGATTTAATAAATAGTTACAGTATCAATATCGATATTAAGATATATACAATGATTGCAACAATATTGTAGATATTGAAGTTAATGTTACTTAGTCCTTTAAGATAAACAGGTAATGACTCCATTACCAACATTAAGAACTAACCTCATAATCGGACTATTGGTTTTCTTTCAAATAACATTACTTTGGTAATACAGAAGTAAAATTTATTTAGTGGTTTTTGTATATTAATTATTGATCATTCATCTTTGGTAATGAGGTGTATGAGATGTCTAAGATAGGAGACTACAAAAATTTCAATGGTCTTGATAAGAATTACTTTATGTGGTTTGCAATATACATCACGATAGGGCTGGTTCTATCTTTTACCATACCTTTTCCAATCTCATTACTAGTATACATAGGAATAATACTGATATTGCAGACATATAGAGTAAAAAAAATGCAGTATCATTATCAAGCCGATATATATGAGAATTCCACAAAAGATATCCAAGACAAAGGATTTAGAGGATTCAGTAAATCTTTTTCAGATACTCTATTTGGCAATCCATATAATTTACTCGGATCTAAACCATTAAGATTTGTTTGTATGAACTGTAGAAAGCAACACAATGAAAGAAAATGTCCTAATTGTGGATCTGGAGCCGTAAAGGTGGAATAAACTTTATCAATTTTTCTTTTTTATAACGTAACATAATTCTTATATTACGCGTACTTCATTTCAAATCTTTGACTTTAGACTAACTCTTATGTAAACCTATTTGTTCGCAAGAAAAAAAACAATCACGTTGAATCTTATCCTCAGTTAAACTCGAAGTATATATTACGAATCTACATCTTCTATACTATTTTTTATTGGTATCAGATCCTATATTCCCTCATGAATTTTGAGTATAATTTAGATTTAACATAGGTATTGGTATTATTATTTTGTAGAACCCTACTACCACAAGGAACTTAATCCCCACGCGCCCAAACTAAATGATACTGTACTATGGTAATGATGGCAGATCAAGCCGAGATTATTACCTTTCTCCAAATAATTCATGTCAAATTCCTTCATTTTTTTTCCATATATTCGGTCTGTTTTTAAAGACTGTTGGATATAAACACTAAATTCTGATCAACTGATTGTATTTATGGTAATATTAGTTAATACACTTTTGTAAAATGGTTAAAAAAAGCTTCGGTGGTTCCGAGCCTCCAGTATTGCTATAATTATTGGCCATAGAGGAGAGGTTGACTAACAATCATCTAGTAGCTAAGAATATTCTAAATTGTAATTAAACCAATCAATCCGGACCCTCTGAGGCTTCGGATGTATTTTACTTTATTTTGTATGAACCGCAAAACCCCATCTAGTTTTTGTTTAATTTTTATATCTCATCTCTGTAACTGATATAAATTCATCCTATAGTTTTAAGCCCTATGTTGATAAGAACCTAAATATTGATTCTGCTATTTAATAATTATATCAGTACGATGGAAATAATAACAATATTAAGAATAGATAGGAAGGAGGTTATAGAATTATAGATTCTGTAGTTGAATACGATATTGAAAATAATACATTATATGTTAAACTAACAGATCGGAAAATAGTAAGTACTATTTCTCTTGGAGATTCGGTATTTATTGACATTAGTGACAATAATAAGCCTGCAGGTATTAAATATATACTAACTAACAGGGATCCCAAAATGATAAAAGCTTTACAATCACTGTTTTTGTCTTAACATTTAGACCTAAATTTTTTATTCGGATAAATTAAAACAGTAAAAGACTATGACTATAAAATAACATGATTGCTATTAAGAAAATAAGAAAGTGTTAAGCGGGTTCTATTCACTAAAGTACTTTTATTTCATTATTATGATAATCAACAAATAGATTCAACCCCCCGTTCCATATCTGCTTTAGTTTGCAATTCTTTATTCTGCAAGGAAAATAGTCATCAAAACATTCGGTTCTGTATTTGATAAACTGCATGGTTTTTTCAATCGATTATGCCACGTATCAACTTGCAATAGAATCCTATTACCGCAAGGAACTTAATCCCCACGCGCTCAAACTAAATGATCTCTAATCTAGTAATAGGATATGACATAGCAAGGGAGTTGATTCGTGTAGAGAAGAATTAACTATTCGGAAGTTTCGTTCAGCCTACTGAATTCTCCAAACACTATTGATCCAGGTGTAATGATTTCCATAGATTCCTTATACAGTTCATTAGCCCTCTTATTGCCTTCCATAGCCTTCATAACTTCTTCTACATGCTTGGCATCTCTATAGGATAGTATTTCTAAATTTACATCTTCGTCATCATTAGCAGAAATGATTTTTGACAGATTAACAAAATCCATCATGTTTTCTCTTGCATTCAATCTATACACAAATTTTGATACGCCATGTTTCCTGAAAAAATCATCCGTTTGCTTGCCAATCTTTGCTAAAGCATCACGATTCTTCTTTGGAGCTCGGATAAAAACGATTTGGATAAGACCGCCGAGATCTTTTTGGTGATTAAAGTTGTCCGAATTACTCATATGAATAGATCTGATTTGATATTATAAAAATAACAAAGGGATCAATAGTATACCACCATTACATATTATTTGGATAAGTCAGCCTTAACAATAGCTTTTTATTGACTGGGTATTATACTTTATAAAGGTCTCTAATGAAGGAGCTTCAAAGTCCAACAATTTATAAAGAAATTTGAGACATACAATAAACTTGCAGTATACTTTTGATCCCGTCTATACTTATTAGGACCCTTAGTGTCCTATCCTCATGAGTAATCCTAACTTTCAAGAATGTTTTTTTATGTCGATGAAGTTGAGTAACAAGAAAAAAGTAGGATCCTTAGATGAATTGGATGGAAGAGAGTAGATGAACGATAACAAAAATTCTATGAGAAAATTAAAACTACATGTAGCAATGTCCATTGACGACTGTATTGCAGAACCCAATAATGAAATGGACTGGATAGACTTTACTTGGGATGAAAAACTCCGAGAATATGAAGACAAGTTGCACAAACCAGTTGATACCATTCTTTTGGGAAGGAAAATGACTGATGAATTTATTTCTTATTGGTCAAATGTTTTGAAAAAACCTGATGATCAGGAATATACATTTGCAAAGAAAATGATGGAAACACCAAAGATCGTTTTTACTAAGACACTCAATAAATCAGAGTGGCCAAATACTGAAATAGCAACAGGTGACCTAAAGGAAGAAATTACAAAATTAAAGAGCCAAGAAGGCGGCGGTGATATTATAGTTTATGGTGGTGCCTCCTTTGATTCTTCCTTGATTAAAGAAAACTTGATTGATGAATATTATTTGTTTAATAATCCTGTGGCAATTGGAAATGGAAAGGCCATATTTAAGGATTTGAAAGAGATTCGTAAATTATCTTTTGTTGAATAAATAACCTTTTACTCTGGAACAGTATTGCTCCACTATGAGATAAAGAAAAACTAAAAGTAGGATGTCATTTGCTTTTACAATTTTATCTGCCCTGATTAGATTCAATCTTGAATCGTATCCCCACGCGCCCAAACTCACTGTTACTGTATGTGGTAATAATAGTGTAACCACAATGGCATTGAATTGGTAACACTACTTGTCGAGGCCAAAGAGTTCCGATTTTTCATCCTCGCTATACTTCTTAAACTCCTTTTCTGGAGGCACTTCTTTGGAGGTCCAAATCAATACCAATCCTCGTGATGTTGTAACAAAACGTAGATTCTTATCATTTCTTTTTTGAGACGCCTTTTTAAGCAAATTATTCATTTCGGCCGTGAGCTGACGAAGTGTATCATCATACACATCATCTGGCATTTTTTTTCTTGGTTCTAAAATAAATGGTTCATCAGGCAGCGTCTCAGAGGAACCATAACAAGAAGTTCCAGACCCAGTACACCACCATGTTGCTCCTTCGATATGTAGTTCATGTACTCCCATTCCATTACTAATAGATGGGTAAATATAAGTATTGTACTCACTCAGATGGGTTACATTTTGATTACCTACGTAGGTTACACCAGGTTGCTTAGCATTTGTATGATGGTAGACTTATCTAACCTTTTTAGAAACATCTCAGATGAGGTGAGACCTTTGATTCCCCCATGTTCTTTTGTTTCATTGTATGACTTGACAAAAATTGCATACCTTAGTTTACCTTCCTCTAGATTTGGAATGTCTTCTAACGCTAGAAACTCATTTATTATTATCTTCTTGTACGCTTCTATCTTTCCCTGCATCTGTGGATAGAAATTGGGTATCCGTTTATCCCCGAATATAAATTGTATAATATAATATCTTGTACTAGTAAATATTTTTATATTTAGATTACCTCACGATCCTACTCAGTTGTTGATACCTTTGGTGCTGGCATAGGTCCCAAAATGCTGGAGTATAATCTAAATAATAAAAATGTGTATGTCGTAAACTCCAAATCCGATAGTATCTCTGTCATTGATAGTACTACTAATTCGGTTGTCGATACCATTAACGTAGGTAGACATCCCTGGTTTGTCGAGTACAGTCCTAGTAATGACAACATCTACGTAACTAATGGCGGATCAGCTACTGTCTCTGAGATTGATGAAAATACTAATAAAGTAATTAATTCTATTCCAGTAGGTAAAAGTCCTCAAAATATCGAGTACAGTCCGAGTAATAACAATGTATATGTGGCAAACACTGCTTCTAATGATGTATCTGCTATAAATCCATCAATTGATACTCCAAGTGAGGAACCTACAGCTATTAATGATATACTCAAGACTATTATCGAAAATCCATTGAAGATAACAAATTCCATACACTCAACTAACGAAATTAAGAAAATTCTAACAGATAATAATCAAAACAATAATCAATAAACTTGTGATTTAATAAATCAACTAGATGTGGAAGAGATTACAAATATTCAAAATATTATAGGATGTTAAATTCCTCTTATTTCGATCAATCTTTATATTTTACCTTATATTAAAAACAAATAGAATCCTATTTAAAATACCAATATCCGCACTAATCCCCCCGCGTCAAGCCAAATGATACTTGAAATGGTAATAATACTACGCTAACTAGGATTTGAACCATTTTCATGATGCTTATGCATATTGGTTCTAGATCGTATTCACCTTGGGTTGTATGCTCACGTGCTTAGGAATCCTGATTAATGATTATTCAAAAATGTCAGAACGGTCTTTCGCCCGCAAAGTAGAGTCACTCTCTATATTTTTGTGTATCGTGCTAGTAATAAAGTATCGACTAACTGATATCACTCTCCAAACATCCTTTATCAGGATCTGTCGCAGCAAAACCTATTTCATTTGGCAAATAGAATAATGGGACTAAGCATTAATTATTTCAGAAAACTACAAAAGAGAACGTGAATATTGTACTATTTATAACGGTAGAAACATTGTTAAATGTTGAATATTCGATGCAATTCCTTGGCAAGTGTATTTATTATGCCAACTTCTATATCAATGGTATTTATCTTACTTTTTTCCACATTCATACTACTCTCCTTCTCACCTACTGCTTACCTCAATAGCCAATTAATTACTTTATCATTGGCATCAACCACTACTATAGCTGAACCTGCTCCATTTTTTTGGGGCGCTGTGACTTCACCATATGAAGTTGAAGGAGGGATTACAAACAATGACTGGGCCTACTTTACTACAAACAAGACAATAATAGAAAGAGTATCTAATCTTACTGAAAATCCCAATATAGGTCTTGGATTAGGCTCGGTTCATTTACACCCAGCAGGGAATGCAATAAAAGAATGGGAACCTGCATACTATCTAGCCGATTTTGATAGAGCAAAATCAATGGGAATGAATAGTTTTATAATTGGTATTGAATGGGCACGTATAGAGCCATTCAAAGGACAATATGATCAAGAGGCAATTAATCACTACAAAGAGATGATTGCAGCAATGCGAGAAAGAGGCTTGACTCCTTTAATAACTATAAATCATTTTACACTACCCCAATGGGTGCTGACACCTCCTGTAAATATCAGTGATAGTACTGACCCTTATTACAAATCCCTTCGTGGATGGGAAAGCAATGACACTGTTGACGCATATGTTGAATATGTCAAGAGGATCGTACCAGAATTTAAGGACCAAGTAGATCATTGGCTTACAATGAATGAACCGGTTGGGAGTGTAACCATTGGTGGCTACTTATCTGGAGTTTCCTCACCTGGATTCTTTCATGATTACGATAGGACAAGAGATGTGTTACATAATCTTATTGTAGCTCATGTCAGGGCTTATGATGCTATTACCTACCTTGACGATATAGATGCAGATTTAGATGGTATACCTAAGAACGTAGGATTTAAGAATTTAATGTACGATGTAAGGCCTGCACTTATTGACAATTATACCCAAAATGTGTTAGCTGCTAAGGACTTTGCATATTTTATGAATGATTATTTTCTTAATGCTGTTGTTGATGGAGAAGAAGATTTACATTACTTAAATGGAGGATTTGAAACGGGAGATATACAGAATACAAATGCAAGTGATTTCATAATACATAGCAACTGGAAAAACAAACTAGACTTTGTAGGGGTCGATTATTACAACAGAGTGGACATATTATTTCCTCCTTCCAACACTAATCAGAATAATCGTATTACAACGGCACCAGTTACAACAGCAATAACAAGTACACCTGCCTCAAATCCGGCTCAATTCCTAGGAGGAATACAGATTAACAAAGCGGCCAACAACAGTACATACCCTCATGGTATACTTAGTGATTCAGGGTGGGAAATTTATCCCAAAGGTTTGTACGATATCTTGGTTCATATCGAAAAAAAATGGAATAAACCAATTCTTATTACAGAAAATGGAATTGCAGATTCAAGTGAAAATCTACGCTCTGCTTTTATTGTATCTCATATTGAGCAGGTGAAAAGGGCAATGGATTCTGGTGTAGACGTTCTTGGGTATTTCCATTGGACACTTACTGACAATTACGATTTTCCTAATCTGGGTCTAAAGTTTGGATTATATAGTGTTGACCTCAATGATCCAAACCTTGTCAGACACGAAACAAACTCTGTTAATGCTTACAAGTTTATCATAAATCAAAGCAATTCCCTTATTGCTCAGAACAATAATAATAATGCTACCTCCAATCTCAACAAGGTCATTATTACAGACTCTATTATATCTCGCGCAGCTCAATTGTATGGTGCTATCTACTAATTAGAGCCAGCATTTTGTGGATTTTCTTTCACAATATCCTAGAGGACTCTATTCAACCTTGAACCGTATCCCCACGCGCCCAAACTAAATGATACTTAATCTGGTAATGAATATATCAGCGAGATTTGAACCTTTATACAAATGCACATGTTAAATCGATTATAGGTTGAACTCGGTCATAGGGTTTATCCCCCCAGATGTATCCCAGAAGTAGGTTTCAACAAGGCAAATACGAGTCATTTTTATATATCTTTTCTATTACCCTTTATTAGATGAAAAAACAATCGTTAGTTTTATTTATAATAATAATGATGGTAACAAGCATTTATCCACTTTCGTTAGGAAATATGGCCTATTCACAAAAACAAGGCGAAGGCAGTAGTATTCTGGATTCTATAGATGTTAAAAATACTAATCTAACACTCGGTAAACCTTTTTATACTGAAATTTTTGAATTTCCAAAAAGTCAAAATCTCGGGGATTCTCAAAATAGTAGTAGTAGCAATGCTACTGCCAGCACAGTGTACTCATTTAAAGGTAATGGAACGTTAGACAATTTGAAAATAACCGCCTCTGGAAAAGGTAACGAAGTGGTAAGAGAAGATGGAACCACTCTTCTTACTGGTAGAGTACTTTTTACCTCATCTCAAAACGCTACTGCAAGTTATTCTTTTCAAGCCATAGCAAATACGACTGAAGAAGGGATTAAGACGAGCCTGGGAACTGCTTTCTTTGATGCTAATGCAACAGGAAATCTAGAATCGCTTAAAAGTATAGTAGGAGTTTATGAATCTTACACAGACGCAGTAGAAGGAAAAGGAATCTTTGCAATGTGGCATTTGAAAGATCTATTACCCAAATAGTAGTAGGTTATTAGATTTTTTATCGAGGATTGATACCTAGCATTAGATTCAACCTTAAATTATATCGCCACGCGCCCAAACTAAATGATACTACACATGGCAATTATATGGTAATTATATGGTAATGATATAAAATTTGATGTAATATCATATTTAAAATACTAGATTTATTAAATCCACTCCTATTAATTCGATGCTACAATGTTTAAGCGAACATAGTCAAGATTCCACATCATTTCAGGGTATTTATTTTCTACTAATCTTGTTATTTCTACTAAAAAACCATGTTTTAATTCATCAGATGGAAGTTGTTTCAGGTACGGACCCAAGATAACTGTTTTGATATATGTCAAATAACTGTCTTTGTCTTTGAAAATAACTGGAATATGGAATAAACTGGTTTTAATATTTCTGTATCCTAATTCCTTCAAAAGGGATTCAGTGTCATTGGGTTTTGCGAAATTCCAAGGGTTTTTCCATTCAGAAAAGTAGTTTTTAAAATTATGATGATTTTTAACTTGTTCAAAAATAGAAATAGCGTTACTTAAATTACCATATCCTCCACACTGGATCAATAGTTCACCTCCAGTCTCTGACATATTGTTTAGCATAGACCGAAAATTCAAAAATACTGTATAATGGTCGTGGATCCAATGCAATACAGCGTTTGAGAATATTACATCCATTTTGATATTTTTGATTTCATCATCAAGCGTTAGAAGATCAGATTGTATTACAGTTACATTTTTAATTCCAAATAAATTTTCTTTGGCTTTTCTTACCATATCTGGATCTTTATCGACTGCATAAATTTTCCCTTTAGTAACCAAAGAAATTGTCTTTGTAAGTTTACCCGAACCGCATCCAGCATCAAGAACAGTTTCATTTCCTGACCAGTTTCTGTTTTTCATAATTGTAGTTCCCCACTGTTCAAGGTTTTCAGTCACCTTGTCGTACGTTTCTGCATCCCAGTCAGTTAACTTTTTCATCTCTAATATTCATGCCTTAGATGATAAAGGTTTTTTCAATATATTTGGCCTTGTTAACTCAATTTAACTGAACTGGAATTATAAGTCACCATGAATCAAACTTTCTAAGCATAACAAAAATTCTGGTAATTTGAGCAGCGTTTATAAAATTCCCTTAAATAATGCTTCTTCTGATTGAAAAGCTGTATCTTCTTAGAACAAAGTAGTTAGGTGTATTCATCATAGCCTTCACACAAATAGAAGTTATCTGGGGGACATCGGACTCTTATGATCGTGCAGGAAAGGATTATTATTTAGATAAATTATTTCAAAAAAAACCATTTAGCATAATTAATTTGTGTTATTGTATGTGAATTAATTAACCGTCCAAGGATTTAAAGTAAGATTATGAGTTGAAATTAGACTCTATTCAACCTTGAACCGTATCCCCACGCGCCCAAACTAAATGCTACTATATAGAGTAACAAAGATATCGATAAGGGATTAATCAAAACTATAAATGAACATGACAAGGAACAAAAACCAATGACTATTCAATTATCCGTAAATGAGGATAGCCAGTGACAGATAGAGATGATGGATAAAGATACGGTATTTACTAAAATAAGGAGGTCAAGATTAAACAATAGTGAATGATATTAAACCGTTAAGATGTCCTATCTGTCATTATGAAACGGTTAACTATGGATTCTCTGGATGTTAACTGCGTCCTCGAACTTCTTATTAAGTACTGTAAATATTGAAGGATATGAAAACTGTCAAACGACCTGGTCCGACCATGGTCGATGGTGATATCAAGGATGTCTTTGTCAGCGAAATGCGTCCCGCCTTACACAGACTTAGGGATTGGGCTTATCCAGACGAAGTCGACCATGAGCTTTACCGTGCTTATATGAAACAGTCACACGATGTCGGCGGCGAGCCCGATTCTCCAGGCGTTTTCGAAGAGAAAGAAGAGGAACAATGGGAGCTCAATACTTTTGTTGACTGCGAGGTTTTAGGCTGGAGAGGTATCTGGACTTCCGAAGAGCGAAGAAGAATTGCCAATGTCGACATTGGACGCACAATGTACTATGGGCTTCCGTACTATGGTCGTTGGTTGTGGTCTATAGCCCGTATCCTTATGGAAAAGCAACATATCACGCTCGGTGAGCTTGTCGAACGGGTTGATACAGTACAAAAACGAGCAGCAGGACGTACTACCCAGAATCCTTTAGAGGCTGAGCCGCAGACGATTGGTAATGAAGATAACATTATACGCAACCTGCACCACAAAGACGCTTTAGGTAAGGGAGACCCACAGTGTTTTAAGGGAATGGCAGGCAAGGCGCGATTCTCAGTCGGTGAGGAGGTTCGAGTTCGCAATCTGCCAACAATTCTTTACTCACGCACACAAGAGTATCTCCGTGGAGCGCCAGGAGTAATCGCCCGAGTAACTTATGAGAGCCTTGCACCCGAGGACGAGGCATTTAACCGTGAGGGCGAGAAGCCTGAATGGTTCTACATCGTACGCTTCAAGATGACTGATGTCTGGAAGTCTTACGCAGGACCTCCTCAAGACACGCTACAGGCAGAGATTGTAGAGCGCTGGCTGGAGCCGCTCTCAGTTGAGGAGGAGGTTGTATAAGGTTGACAAAGAAAGCACCAATGGTTGAGGAGATCACAGATTTTGAGGTTCTTGAGATCGCGCTTCGTGAACTCGCTATAGAAAAGGGACTGTTCACTGCCGAAGACCACAGACGATACACCGAGTTCGCCGAGAAGATGGGACCCGCACCAGCATCACGTTTAGTAGCTAAGGCTTGGAGCGATCCTGCATTCAAGAAGCGTTTGCTTGAAGATCCAATAGCTGCCAGCCTCGAGGTAGGAATCAACTGGCTCGACCCGACAGGATTTGGAACACCTAGCGACTTTACGGCGTTACATATTCTCGAAGATACTCCTACACTTCATCACGTAGTCACCTGTACCTTGTGCTCCTGTTATCCTCGTCCAATCCTTGGGAACTCCCCTGAGTGGTACCGCACGCCAAACTATCGACGTCGTATAGTTCGTACCCCACGCCAGGTGCTTGCTGAGTTCGGACTCTTTCTTTCCCCAGAGATAGAGATACGAGTTGAAGATTCCAACTCAAAGCATCGGTTTCTTGTGTTACCCGTGCGACCGGCTGGGACAGACAGCTGGAGCGAGGAGCAGCTTGCCGCTATAGTCACACGAGATTGTATGATTGGTGTAGCCCTTCCTAAACCTGGGGTGACCGCTAATGTC
>Ga0196965_1000585_pt1 | contig 19047 bp, 14 predicted proteins | sample S1_20metaG_FD_148668 | JGI IMG/M metagenome (GOLD analysis project Ga0196965, IMG submission 148668) | Soil microbial communities from Anza Borrego desert, Southern California, United States - S1_20 | ecosystem: Environmental > Terrestrial > Soil > Desert | place: USA: California | collected... | reverse complement strand
CGATGATCAGCTGCATGTCGTCGACCGCCGCCGCGGCGAGGCTCTCGAAGAAAGCCGGCAGGTAGGCGCCGCCGTTATAAACGGGAACGACGACGCTCACGCGCATGGCGATAATTCTGAGTTATCGTCGCTCGAGAGGAGATGGCGCGGCCGTGAGCCCGCCAACGGCGGGCGGCTGATCCGTCTCGGAATCCGTTCGTATCGATTTTCCTGTCATGCTATTGGCCCTCGCCAAGCCCTCGGGTTTCGGGATTGCGGTGTCGCAATGCAGCTGGGCTTGCGGCAGGTTCCACCAAAAACAGGGGGGCAGGGGCCGGGCGGCTCGATGGGGAGGAAGCGATGCGCAGACGGGGCAGCAACGGAGCCGTCACGGTAACCTTGATCTCGGGCACCGAAGTGGTGCTGATCGGGATGGATATAGCTCCGGAGCGGCGAGCGGGGCTGCTCGGCTTCTCGATCTGGAAACGGCCGGCGTCCGGGGGCGAATTCGTGCCGCTGATCGGAGGGCGCCGCTTCGCCCATGTCCCGCCGCCGGCGCAGGGCGGCGTGCCGCTCAGCGAAGCGCCCGTGCAAGACTTCTTGTGGGGCGATTACGTCGTCAGCCGCGGCACCGAATATGTCTACCGCGTGGCCGCGGCCTATGGCCGGCCCGGCGCGATCGAGCATTCGGATCCGGTCGAGATCGCAATCCGAACCGAAAATCCCGACGAAGGCAAGCACGGCATCTACTTCAACCGCGGCGTCGCCGCGAGCCAGAGCTATTCGCGCCGCTTCGGCCAATATGCCCGCCATTATCGGGGCGAGGAATTCGGCCGGCCCGTGTGGCGCCCGTTCGTCCGGCCCGAGCTCGTGCCCAATGGCGAGGCCTTCGCCTGGCTTTCGCGCGGGCTGGGCGAGGCGATGGAGGCGTTCATCCGCCGCGCCGCCCATGCCGGCGACGGCTCCGCACCGCCCCGCTACAGCCTGAGGGCCGCGGTGTATGAACTGACCTACACCCCGATTATCCGCGCTTTCGTCGACGTGCTCGAATCGGGCGCGGACGTGAAGATCGTCCACCACGCGGCGCGGACCAGCATCCGGACTTTGCGTCGCAACATGGAGGCGAGCACCACGGTCAGCTATCGCGGCGAAGGCGCTCGCGATCCGGTCGAGTTCCGCAACAGCGAGATCGTCCAGGAGAGCCGCCCGGACGGTATCGCGACCGCCGCTCTCGCCGCCGTCGCGGGAGTCGGCATCGCCCGCGAGGAGAGGAAGCATGCCTTCGAGGAAATGCTGATCCCGCGCGTGGACACCACCATCCAGCACAACAAGTTCATCATATTGCTCGATCAAGGCGTTCCCGTCGAAGTCTGGACGGGGTCGACCAACCTCACCGCCGGCGGCATTTTCGGCCAGTCCAATGTCGGCCACGTCGTGCGCGATCCCGAAATCGCCGCTCAATATATGGAATATTGGCAGCAGCTGGCCGCCGATCCGCCGCGCCTGGCGCCGCCGGGCCAGCTCGACGAGGCCGGCTTCGCGCAATGGAATGCGTTGCAATATCCCGACCCGAAAGGGCCGGCGGCGCCGGACTCGGTTCGGCCGATCTTCAGCCCGCGGCCGACGGAGGCCGCGCTCGACTGGTATGCCGAGCAAATGGGAGCGGCCCGCCAGTCCGTGCATTTCACCACCGCCTTCACCGTGGCCGAGCAGATACTCGAGCAGGCCATGGTCATGCCGCCGGACGGCCTGCTGCGCTACCTGCTGATGGAAAGCGTCGGCGGCCGGCTGCGGACTCCTTACGAGCAGATGCGCACCATCCCCGCCAACCGCATCGCCTGGGGCGACGCGCTCGGCGCGGTAGCGCCGCCGTCGGCGGGCGGCGACGCTTCGATGATGCTGGCCGAGGCGCTCACGGGTCTCAACGACCATGTGAACTACCTCCACACCAAATATCTGCTCGTCGACCCGCTCAGCTCGGATCCGCTTGTCGTCAGCGGTTCGGCCAATTTCTCGCGGGCCTCGACGATCAGCAACGACGAGAACATGCTGATATGCCGCGGGGACCTTCGGCTAGCCGACATCTTCCTGTCGGAGTTCATGCGCCTCTTCCGCCATTTCGAGGGGCGCAACCGGCGCAACGCCCTGGCGCCCGCGGCAAGGGCTCAGTCGGAGTTGCTGGTGGAGGATGCGCGCTGGAGCGACGCCGCCTTCACCGCGGGCACGCCCGAATTCGCCGAGCGACAGCTATTCGCCAACGCGCATGTCGACGCCGCGGGCGGCTAGATGTGGAGCCTCAACAGGTTGTTCCCGTCCAGTCCGAGTCGGCTGATGGGTGTTTGGGATTGTAGGCTGCCGTGAGGTCGATGCCAGTTATATTGGTGGAGCCATCGCGGCAGCTCGGCCTTGCGGTGTTCTGAGGTCGGGTAGGCTTTGGCGTAGGCCCATTCCCTGAGGCTGGTCTGGATGAAGCGCTCGGCCTTGCCGTTGGTCCTGGGCGTGTAGGGCCTGGTTCGGATATGCCTGAGGCCGAGTGTCTTGCAGGCCTGGCGGAAGGCGCGGCTTTTGTAGCAGCTGCCATTGTCGGTCATGACCCGGGTAACGGTGACGCCGAGGCCTTCATAATAGGCGATGGCGGCCTCCAGGAAGGCGACGGCGCTTTCCTTCCGCTCGTCGGGGAGGATCTGGCTGAAGGCGATGCGCGAGGCGTCGTCGATGCAGACGTGGACGAACTCCCAGCCGGCGCCTTCGCCTCGGCCGCGCGGGTTGCTTTGCCCGGTGCGATCGCCGGTGATGCGGTGGCCGACCTGGTGGAAGCGTCCGAGCTTCTTTATGTCGATGTGGATGAGCTCGCCGGGATGCTCGCGCTGGTAGCGTCGGACAGGCTCGGCCGGCTCGAGGTCCTTGATCCTGCTGAGGCCGATCCGCCGCAGCATCCGGCTGACAGTGGACTTGGACAGGCCGACGGCGAGGGCGATGCGCTTGCCGGTCCAGCGCTGGCGGCGCAGCGCCTCGATCCGCTCGACCGTCGCCGGCGGCGTCTGCCGGCGCAGCCGGTGGGGGCGGGACGAACGGTCGGCGAGGCCGGCCTCGCCTTCGGCCCGGTATCGCGCCACCCATTTGCGCACCGTCCGGATCGACACGCCCATGTCGGTCGCGACCGACATGGACGACTGGCGCAAGGCTAGGACGCGCCGCACCAGCTCGGCTCGACTGCGCGGGGTCAATCTGGCATTCTTGTGAATGTTCATCCGGTCTCTCCAGCGGATCTGAAGCTTCGACAACCTCAGTCTGCTCGGCCGGAGCCGGATGAACAACCTATGGAAACCTCACAGCTAGAGCATGATCGCTTCAGGTTGATCTGCCCCGCTCATCCTGAGTAGCCGTTGAGCTTGTCGAAACGGCGAAGGACGGTCCTTCGATACGGGCCTTCGCCTTCGCTCAGTCCCTGCTCAGGATGAGCGGTTCAGTGAAAACCGATCATGCTCTGGCCGGCCGTATTGTTGAGGCCAGCGACTCGCGGAGGAGGAGCTGGTCCTTGAGCCTGTCGCCGTCCGGCCATGAACGGTCACGCCGGGGCCGAGCTGCGCCGCTTTGGCGATCTCGATCGACGGGACCAGGCCGGCCTGCGTGAAGTTCATCCCGGCATCGGCTCCGGCCGGGTCGGTGCTGTCGAGGACCGACCCCGGCCAGCGGAGGCGAGCGGTGCGCGGGCGTTCGCTCCGCCGGCGATGCTGCTATCGTGCGATCATGAATCCCGCTTTCGAGCTCGACCAGATCCATCGCTACATCGACCACCTGAAAGGTGATCCGCGGCAGCTCGGCTCGACCGCCGAGACGCATTTCTTTCCGGTCCTGCAGCGCATCTTCTTTCGCGAAGCCTTCGAAGTGCGAACGAACCAGCACTTCGCCGACCGCCGCTATCCTTTCCAGCTCGTGGATCTCGACCAGAAACGGCCCGACGTCTTCGTCGACTTCGGGTTCAGCGCGGACGGCAAGGCCGCGATGATTCCCGGTCCGGTCATAGCGGCCATCGAGGAGAGCGCCGCCGCCGCGCGCCCGCCCAGCTTCCTTGTCCTGCGCAACCAGCCGCTCGTGCCCGGCGCGCTCGCGGCCTATGGCCGGTTCGGAAACAGGCTTCGCTTCCTGGATTTCGAGGGTCTCAAGGGTTATGCGTCCGAGGCCTTCGCGATGGCCGAGCAGCGCGATACCCACCGCGCGCTGGTCATCGTCCGCGAAATGATCGAGCAGCTCATCGCGGCGGTCGCCGCCCAGGACATCGACATCTCCGACATCGAGTGGCGCGACATGGAGCGCCTCGTCCACCAGATCCTCGCAGGGCTTGGCTTCCATGCCCATCTCACCGCGTCTTCCAATGACGGCGGCCGCGACATCCTCGCCTGCGACATCCTGATCGACGACGTCCACTGGTTCAACATCGAGATCAAGCATTGGCGCGACCGCTCGGTCGGCCGGCGCGAGGTCTCGGCAACCCTCGAGACCGCTCTCTTCGAAGGGAGGCGCGGCGCGCTGCTCCTGTCCGCCTGCCCGCCGGGAGCGGCGGCGCTGTCGGTCCGCACCGAGGTCTATCGTGACTTCCTTCGTTTCGGCTCGGAGGAGAAGATCGTTCAGAGCTGCCGTCACCATGTCTCGCGTGACGGGATCTTGTGGAGGCCGCTCGGCGGGCTGCGCGGGTTTCTGTTCGACGGCACCCAATGATGGTCGTCGAGGGCGCCGCTTCGCGCGTCGTCAGGAAGAGAGACCGGTCCGAGCTGGTTTTCAACTCTCGGCGAGCGGCGGGTCAGGTAAACTCATAGGCAAGCTCGGCCGGAAGGTCGTTGCGCGTGAATGCGCGCTGATACTCCGGGTCGTAGACCTGCGCGACCCGATAGGTGCCGCTCGTGACCCATTGAGCGGGATCGCTGACGTTGATCGCGCTGCCATGCGACGAGGCAGCGGGATTGCGCGATATGGTCTGTTCCTGGATGACGACATGGCCCCAGGCCAGCCAGCGGCCTTCCAGATTATGGAACCAGAAGACCCGTACCGGATCGAGATGGAAGAATCGCGGGCCCGGCTTGCCCTGAAAGCTGAACAGACAATCGCCGACCTCGTCGAGCGTGATCGGATTGGCGCGATGCCGTTCCAGGTTGAAGATCCCGACCGGGAAGCCCTGGCCGGTCGTGAGCTGCAGGCTGTGTTGATTTCCAGGATGCTTCCCACCGGGCTACTCCTTTGACGTGCCGTTGAAGCGTTCGCTCAGCGAACGGAAGCCATTCTCGTAGAAGGTGCTGATCGCGTCGGTCGGATAGTCGAATTCCGAAGCCCACTGCACCATGCAGCTCCGGTCCAGATCCCCCGCCATCACCCGGAGCGAGGCGTGATAGTTGCGGACCTCCTCGCCCCACTGGCCCGAATGCCATTTGTAGCGATAGTGGCAATCCTCATTGTCCATCATCACCAGCTCCTCGGTCGTCTTGGGCTGCCCGGGAAAGGTGAGCACCCGGCGCAGCTGGCGCGTATCGCATTGTTCCGGAGGAATCTCGGTGAGGGTGATATCGGGATGCCAATGGTGGATCGTGTAGAAGCCGCCGATCAGCTCCCAGACGGCGTCGCGCGGAGCAGCAAGTCCGACGGTCCGGACAATTCTCCAATGTTGGTATCCATCGTCGGCCATGACGAGCCCTGCCTTTCATGGGGAGGAATGTAGCGGAAATCGGGACCGTAATTCAGGTCGTCTTCCGGCCGGCGCATCTGCATCAGGGGCTTGGCATACTTCTCGAGGTCGAACATCGCCTCGATGGCCTTCAGGATCATCGCCTGGCCGTTCTCGCCCGACCACGTCCCCTGGAGATAATCGAGCAGCTTCGAATAGGTCGTGTTGAACTGCCGCAGCAGATGGAAGGCCTCGGGTTCGCTGGCCGGGTCGAGCCGGTAGCCGCCCTCGGGTATGTTGGCCACGGGCCATACGTCCGAGTCGAAGTCGAAGTCGATCGGCGTGCCCAGCCGCCACGAGCCGCTTTCGTCCTTCTCCAGCCGCTGGAGATGGTACATTTCGGCGAAGCGCCAGTAATGGGCGAGGTGGCCGCGCCGCTCCTCGGGCCGGCCGATGCTTCCTTCGCCCTGCCGCTCGATGATGTCGATCGCCTTTTCCACATCGTCGAGCGACAGGATCGGGATCCACGACAGCGGCCCGGTCACCTGCCGATCCTGGGAAAACTCCGGGTCGAGCTGCCGGAACGAGGACAGCAGCCGGCCGTATAATTGCCCGATCGTGAAATCGGCATGGCCTTCGATTCCGATTTCCTCGTCGACGATCTCGTGGGCGGGATCGATATGCTCGGGACGTTCGATTTCCATGAACACCTGCAGCATCGGCTTCGAGAACCGGCCCAGCGGCACGGTGAGCTCGGGATGGACTCCGAGCGGAAGCTTGCCGGGATAGGTGGGCGCCGCGCTGCTGATCTGCGGTTCTCCGCCGATGGACACCAGCATGTTGCACACGAGGGCGAGGTGGAGCATCTCCTCCTGCAATATGTTGCGCAGCGAGCAGGCCAGCGGGTGGAGCTCGTCCTTGATCGTCCAGAGCGCGGTCAGATAGGGCGGGATGGTGGCGAACTCGAGGGTCACCGCGCCGTTGAGCGCGGCGATGATCGCCCGGCGCTGCTCGGCCTTGTCCTCCTCGCTCGCCGGGTGCTCGGCGACGGCGAGCCGCGTGAGGAGATCCGGGATCGCGACGCCGTTGGGATCGCTCATGCGGAAATCTCCTGCGCAAGCAGCGGCGCCGCGCTGGCCACCGGCCTGGGCGCCGCACCGGCGAGGTGCTCGGCCAGGCGCATCGTCAACGCCGTCAGGGTGAGGGTTGGATTGACCGCCGCGCACGTGGGGAAAGCCGCGTTCGAGCAGACGTAGAGATTGTCTGTGCCGAAAACCTTCATGTTGCTGTCGGTGACGCCCTCCTCGGGCGTTTCGGCCATCCGGCACGTGCCGCTGGCGTGGTGGCCGCCCGGATCGTCGACGAACGTGGCAACGTTTTCGCAGGCCATGTCGTCCATGACCGGCTTCATCAGGGCCAGCTGACGCTTCGTGCGTTCGTCGAACTTCGGCTCCCGCAGATAATTTACCGTCATCAGCGGCAGGCCGAAGCGATTGGTTCCGGAGCGTTCGACCAGCCGGTTCCGATGTTGGCCCTTCTCTTCGTAAAATGCCTGCAGCTCGAACGTCATCGGGCCGGACAGGATCGCCCGGATCTGCTCGCGCGTCTTCCCCTTCTTCATCAGGCCGGCGATATCGACATTGGGCAAAGCGCGGTTCTTGAAGATGAAGATCTTGCCGTCCAGCTGGTGTTCCGGGGAATCATAGGTCCGCGACATGAGGGTGGGGAAATCGAATTCCTGGAGCCACCGCCGATGGTTGGTCGGGAGCGTGCCGCGGACTCGCAGGAAAGAGTGCGAGACGATGTGCCGGCCGACGAGATCGGTGTCGTTGCCGATGCCTTCGGGCCAGAACGCGCTCTTGGAGCGCATCAGCAGTTTCGGGCTCTCATAGGTACCGCCCGCAACGACGAAGACGTCCGCCGTGACCGACACAGTGTCGCCGGTCTTCGTGTCGAGAAACTCCGCGGCGGCGATATTCGACTTGCGGTCGGCGACCAGCCTGGTGACCGGCGAAAGGCAGCGAATCTCCAGATTCACGTGGCGCGGGTCGTCGGCCAGCTCGTCCAGCACGTCATGGGCGGTAAAGCGCGAGCCGATCGGGCAATATTTGCAGGTGCCCGTGGTCATGCATTTGCGGTAGCGCGCGATCGGCATGCAGCCGGGCTCGATGCCGTTTTTCCTGAACGCCTCGACCATCAGGCCGTCGGCTTCCGTCCATCCGAAGGGCGGGCGCGGATAAGGCTGGGCTGCCCGGTTGGCGTTCCAGCTCTCGCCGGTGTCGCCGCATACCGAGAGATAGTCCTCGGCCTGCCGGTAATAAGGGTCGAGATCGTCATAGCCGATCGGCCAGTCGGCGCCTTCGCCGGTGTTGCTGTAGAGCCGGAAGTCTTCCGGCTTGTAGCGCAGGCTCCAGGCCCCCCAATGCCCGGTGGAGCCGCCATAGGCCATGATCCGCGAATCGTCGAAGCCCCAGTCGATGTCGCCTTCCGTCCGGTTCTCGCCCGGCAGGTCGCGGCAGAAATCATAGGGCTTGCGGCCGGTCAGGACATAGTCCCACCAGCCCCGCCGGTCGCCCCGAGGCACTCTGGGGCCCGCCTCGAGCATCAGGATCGAAGTCGACCGGTCCTGCTGAAGCAGCTGTCTTGCCAGAGTGACCGCCGCCACCCCCGAGCCTATGAGCACATAGCTGTAATGCCTGGACATCATTCCCCCTCCGCCGCGCGGACGCTGCCGGCCGGCTTGTACAGGCGCGCCATGGGCCGTTCGTTGTAGCGTGAGCCCCTGATGAAACCGGCATAGTTGAGCGGGCGGTTCGGGGAGAATTCGTTGTCCACGAAGCCGCGGAAGCCGCTGGCCGTCACCTGGACCGCGATGAATTCGTCGATAACGAATTTCTTGACATGGGCCAGTCGGGTCAAGGGCGGAGTGTCCGGCACGCCGCTGTTGAAGAACAGCATCTCAAAGGCCTTCTCCCGCCCCAGCAGGCCTTCAAGCTCCTGCATCACCGCGATGGCGTTGGCATATTCGCCTGCATAGCTGGGCGGGCTCTTGGTCTTGGCGTCGATGAACTCCAGCCAGGTGCTGCGCAGGCCGGCCGAGTCGCGGCTGACGTTTTTCCAGGCTCGACCGATTTCCACGAAAATCTCCCACAGCCTGTCGCGCACGGCCGGCGGCAGAAAATCGTCCTCGTGATCCAGCAATGCGGCGTCTACCCGGGCATTCGCTATCGGAAAGCTCGAGACCGGCTGCTGCGCCAGTGCCGCGATCACCTCAGCCATTTGAAAAGGTCCTTCCTGCTCTTGAGGAATATCCGCATCCGGCCTCCGGCCGTCCTGTTCCCCGGCGCGTCCGGATTGGAGTCATCGCCGCCGATTCGGCCCTCACTCCGCGCGGGCGCCGCCCGCCTCGCGTCGAGATTAGCCGTTTTCGGTTATGAGCGTCGCGGCCATGCGCGAGTCTCGACGAACTCCGGCGGCGCCGATCGAAAAGGTCGAGGTTCAGCGACACGACCTCGCTGCCGCTTATGGCGTCAACTGAAATCCCGCCATCGCCGTCCAGCTTCCGCATGGTAGAGTCGCCCCTCTCCGACGACGTGTTCGCGCGACCTCAATTGCCGGATCTCGAGTTTCAGCGTGAACCCCCCTTGCCCAGATCTCGCGAGACCAGGGCAGATGGGGAATTCTTAGCTGCCGCCGCTGAAAACGCAATACGGCAAGAGCCGGACATGATGCGGGACAGAGCTGTCCGCGGGCGCCGCATTCGCATCCCTGGGGCGCACCCCCTTGCCTCATGGTAGCGTTATCACTTAGCTGCGCCCAAGGCCTGGACAGGCTTGGGGAGGTGAGAGATGGGCTCGGTTTCAGGACCTTTGACTATTGCCGCCGCGGTGGCGGTGGTGCTCCTCGCCAGCGGATGCGGCAGCGCGCCAGGCTCGAGCGCGGAAGCGCCGCGCTGGCCCGCCGTCCAGTCCCGGGTTCCCCGAGACGCCGCGGCCGAGGCCCGCATCGACGCCATCCTGGCGCGAATGAGCATCGAGGAGAAAGTGGGCCAGATCATCCAGCCGGATATCTCGAGCATCACGCCCGAGGAGGTGCGCCGCTACAAGTTCGGCTCGATCCTCGCCGGCGGCAACAGCTCGCCGGGCGGCAAGGAGACGGCGCCGGCGGCCGAGTGGCTGAAGCTCGCCGACCGCTTCTGGGAGGCGTCGCGTTCCGCCGACTGGAAGGGCTCGAACATTCCCTTGATGTGGGGGATCGACGCCGTCCACGGTCACGCCAACATCGTCGGCGCCACGATCTTTCCGCAGAATATCGGGCTCGGGGCGATGCGGGACCCGGAGCTCATCCGGCGCATCGGCGAGGTAACGGCGCGCGAGATGGTCGCGACCGGCCTCGACTGGGACTTCTCGCCCACCCTCGCTGTCGTCCGCGACGACCGCTGGGGCCGCACCTACGAGGGCTTCTCGGAGGATCCCGACATCGTCCGGGCCTATGCCGGCAGGATGGTCGAGGGCCTGCAGGGGAAGCCGGGAACGGAGGAGTTCATGGGGGCGGGCAGGGTGATCGCGACCGCCAAGCATTTCGTCGGCGACGGCGGCACCGCCGGCGGCAAGGACCAGGGGGACACGCCCTCGTCGGCCGAAGAGCTGCGCGACATGCACGGCGCCGGCTATCCGCCCGCCATCGAGGCGGGCGTCCAGGCTGTGATGGCGAGCTTCTCGTCCGTCCGGGGCAAAAAGGTGCACGGCGACCGCGACCTGCTCACCGGAGCGCTCAAGTCCGACATGGGGTTCGACGGCCTGGTGGTCGGCGACTGGAACGCGCACGGCCAGGTACCGGGCTGCACCAACGTCTCCTGCGCGGCCTCGATCAACGCCGGCCTCGACATGTTCATGGCCCCGGACAGCTGGAAGGGGCTCTACGAGAGCACGCTCGCCCAGGCGCGGTCCGGCGAGATCCCGCTCGAAAGGCTGGACGACGCCGTCAGGCGCATCCTTCGGGTCAAGCTTCGGGCGGGGCTGTTCGACAAGCCGAAGCCGTCCGCTCGACCGCTCGCGGGGCGCTTCGACCTGCTGGGCTCGAGCGAGCACCGGGCGGTGGCCCGGGAAGCGGTTCGCAAATCGCTGGTGCTGCTCAAGAACCGCGGACAGCTGCTCCCGCTCTCGCCCCGCGCCAATGTCCTGGTCGCCGGCGACGGGGCCGACAACATTTCCAAGCAGGCCGGAGGCTGGACGATCACCTGGCAGGGCAGCGGCCTTACGAACGCCGATTTTCCCAATGCGCAGTCGGTCTATGCCGGAATCCGGGAGGCTGTCGGCGCGGCCGGCGGACGGGCGACCCTCAGCGTCGACGGCCGCTACACCGCGAAGCCCGACGTCGCGATCGTCGTGTTCGGAGAGGAGCCCTATGCCGAGTTCGTCGGAGACCGGCGCAGCGTCGAATACAGCCCGGCCGACAAGAAGGATCTCGAGCTGCTTCGGCGGCTCAGGCAGGCCGGCATCCCGGTCGTCTCGGTCTTCCTGTCCGGGCGCCCGCTCTGGGTGAACCCCGAGATCAACGCCTCGGACGCCTTCGTCGCGGCCTGGCTTCCGGGCAGCGAAGGCGGCGGGATCGCCGACCTCCTGTTCCGCGACCCCGCCGGCAAGGTTCGCCACGACTTCCGAGGCAAGCTCTCTTATTCCTGGCCGAAGCGCGCGGACCAGACCCCGCTCAACCGCGGCGATACCGGTTACGACCCGCTCTTCGCATACGGCTATGGCCTCTCCTATGGCCAGCCCGGCGACCTGCCGCCGCTGTCCGAGGATCGGCCCGCGGGCGAGGACCTGCCGGAGGGCGTGCTCTTTGCTCGCGGCGCGCTTCCGCAGGGCTGGCGGTGGGAGGCGTCGGCGCCCGACAATCTTCCTGCGCCCACCATCGCGGCCGTGGACCGGACCGCGCAGGAAGATGCCCGTCGCTTCGCCTGGCCGGGCGGCGGTGAAGGCACGGTATCGATCGTCCCCGCGGCCTCGATCGACCTCTCGCGCGAGGCCACGGGCGAGCTCAGCCTGCTCCTCGACTACCGGGTCGACTCGCCGCCGACCGATGCCGTGTCGCTGTGGATGGCCTGCGGCGACCATTGCGGGGGCACGGTGCCGGTGGCGGGAGTCCTCCGGGCGGCGCCGGCCGGCGAGTGGCGAACGCTGGTGGTGCCGCTGCGATGCTTCGTTCGCGCCGGACTCGATCCGAAAGCGCTCCGCACCCCCTTCGCTCTTACCACTGGCGGCCGGCTGACACTCACCGTATCGGGAGTCCGTGTCGCCAGCGCGGTGGTCGACCAGAATGAATGCGGGGCTCCCTAGAAACATGCTGAGTGCGAGTACGCTTTCGGACCGGCGCGGGCTGTGGGCCTTCATCGTCGGAGTGGCGGCCGTGACCGCCGGTGTGCTGATGCACGCGCCGATGTTCTGGATGGGCAGGCACAACCATTTCGTCCTGTCCGGAATGCCCATGGGGCCCGAGATGCTCGCGGGGATGGTGGCCATCGTCGGCGGAGTCGCCGTCGCCGCCTACGGCCTCCTGCCCCGCAACGTATCCCGGCTGCTTTCGGCGAGCGACGACATCGCCGTCTCTCCGCCCGAGGACGCTCCGCTGTCCAGGGCGCACTGGGTCCTGATGGCGGTGCTGGTCATCGCGCTCGTCATCGACATCATGAAGCCGGCCAGCCTCGGCTTCGCCTTGCCTGGCATGATGGGGGAATATCGGGTCGACAAGGCGACCGTGTCGCTCTTCGCCTTCGCCGCTCTGGTCGGGACCGTGGTCGGTTCGATCGTCTGGGGGATCATCGCCGATATTTACGGGCGCAAGGCATCTATCCTGCTGTCAGCCGTCCTCTTTGTCGGGACTTCGATCTGCGGAGCCATGCCGAGCTTCGTCTGGAACGTGGGGATGTGCTTCCTGATGGGTGCCGCGGCGGGCGGAATGCTGCCGGTTACCTATGCGCTTCTGGCCGAAATGATGCCGAGCCGGCATCGCGGCTGGGCTCTGGTCCTCGTGGGAGGCCTCGGCGCGGTCGGCGGATATTTCGCGGCGAGCGCACTCTCCGCATTGCTCCAGCCTTATTTCGGCTGGCGAATCCTGTGGCTGCTCAACCTTCCGACCGGCCTGGCGCTTGTGCTGCTTGGAGCGCTCATCCCGGAATCGGCCAAGTTCCTCCTCGCCAGGGGGCGGCGGGAAGAGGCGAAGCGGGTGATGGACCGCTTCGGGGCGCAGGCGCACAAGGCCTCGGCCAAGGGCGCCGAAACTGAAGCCAAGGGGTCTGGGGTTGCCCTCACCGGGTCGGGTTTCATCGGCAAGCTGTTCGCGCTGAGCCTGGCGGCGATCTGCTACGGCCTCATCAGTTTCGGTCTTTTGCTGTGGCTTCCCGCCGACATGGTCGCCAAGGGCTACAGCATGGAATTGTCCAGCACCTTGCTGGCGCAGTCGGCTCTGATCGCCTTTCCCACCGTCTTCGTCACGGCCTGGCTTTACAGCCGCTGGAGCACCAAATGGTCGGTGGTCGGATCGATCGGGGTGACCTTGGCGGGGCTTCTCGGCATTTTTGCACTCGAGCTTCGGCTGATCGCCAGCCCCCTCCTGCCGGTGTCGCTTCTGATCGTCGGGACGAACGCGCTTATAGCGATGCTCCTGCCTTATGCCGCGGAGAGCTTCCCGCTCCGAATCCGGGGCCGGACGACGGGGACGGTGGCCGCCTGCACGAAGGCGGGCGGCATGTTCGCCCAGTTCCTCGCGATCCTGGCGCTGGTTCCGCCGCTCGCCGTGGTTTCGCTCGGAATCCTCGTTCCGGCGGTCGCGGCGCTGGGTCTGGTGGCCTGGTTCGGCAAGGAAACCCGCGGCCGGGACCTTCGGGACCTCGATCCCGACGGTCACACGTTTGCCGCAACTGGAATGTAGGTTCGTGGCCATGGCCGAAGTCTCGGCCTTGACAGTAGATGCTCCTGTGTTAGCGCTACCAAAATTAATCAGCCGGTGGGACCTTCACGCGTGAATTCGAGCTTTTCGGCAGCCCAGTTGCCAGCCGACTCGGCCCAGGCCGTTCTCGTCGGGCGGCTTCTGCTGGACGAGGGGCCGACCCCGGTCATCATTCGCGACGGCGCCGTATTCGACGTGTCGAGCCGGGCGCCTACCGTGGCGGACCTGCTCGACCGGGGGGCGGAGGCGACTGGCGGCGGCGCCAGGATCTGCGCGGCCGAGGAGCTTCCGGCGGACCGGCTCCTCTCCCCGCTCGATCTGCAGGTAGTGAAGGCCGCCGGGGTCACCTTCGCCGTCTCCGCGATCGAGCGGGTGATCGAGGAGCGGGCCCGCGGCGATTCCAATGCCGCCGCCTCGATCCGCGGGCGGCTGGAGAGCCGGATCGGCGGAGCCATCCGCTCGGTAGTGCCCGGCACTGCGGAAGCGGCGGCCCTCAAGCAGGCGCTGATCGACGACGGCCTCTGGTCGCAATATCTCGAAGTGGCGATCGGGCCGGACGCGGAGATCTTCACCAAGGCCCCCGTCCTTTCGACGGTCGGCCATGGCGCCGAGATCGGAGTCCGCTCCGATTCGAGCTGGAACAATCCTGAACCCGAGATCGTGCTCGTGGTGGACAGCAGAGGCCGGGCCGTCGGGGCGACGCTCGGCAACGACGTGAATCTGCGCGACTTCGAGGGGCGGAGCGCTCTGCTCCTCGGCAAGGCGAAGGACAATAACGCCTCCTGCGCCGTCGGCCCGTTCATCCGGCTCTTCGACGAGCGCTTCACGATGGACGACGTGCGCAGCGCCCGGGTCGAGCTGGTGGTCGAGGGGCCGGAAGGCTTCCGGCTCGAGGGCGAAAGCTCGATGGCCGAGATCAGCCGCGATCCCGAGGACCTGGTTCGCCAGGCGCTCAGCGAGCATCAGTATCCCGACGGCTTCGCGCTGTTCCTCGGAACGCTGTTCGCGCCGGTTCAGGACCGCGACGTTCCCGGCCGGGGGTTCACTCACAAGGAGGGGGATGTGGTCCGCATCTCGACTCCGCGCCTGGGCGCCCTGGTCAACCGCGTGACCACGTCGAAGGCCGCGCCGCCCTGGGCATTCGGCGTGCGGGGGCTCATGCGCAACCTCGCCGGACGCGGGCTGTTGACCGGAGGCATTTCCGAAGGAGCCGATTGCGTTGACTGACACTCTCACCCATCTGATCGGCGGCGAGAAGGTGGCCGGCGAGGCCGCCGGCGAAAGCCTCAACCCGTCGAACCTCGACGACGTCGTCGCCCGCTATCCCAAGGCGTCCGCCACTGATGTCGACAGCGCGGTAAAGGCGGCCCGCGACGCTTTTCCCGGCTGGTCCGAAGCTTCGCCGGAAGTCCGCTCGGACGTGCTCGACAAAGCGGGCTCCCTGATCATGAGCCGAGCCCAGGAGCTCGGCAGATTGCTCTCCCGCGAGGAGGGCAAGACTCTCCCCGAAGGTACGGGCGAGGTCATGCGCGCCGCCCGAATCTTCAAATATTTCGCCGGCGAGGCGCTTCGCCGGCACGGACAGGCGCTGGATTCGACCCGGCCGGGAATCGACGTCACCACCCACCGCGAGGCAGTGGGCGTGTTCGGCCTGATCACGCCGTGGAACTTCCCGATCGCAATTCCGGCCTGGAAGACGGCTCCGGCCCTCGCCTTCGGCAACACGGTGGTTCTGAAGCCGGCGACCCCGACCCCCGCCATCGCGCACGCGCTCGGCGCCATCATCGAGGAAGCGGGCGCGCCTGCGGGCGTGTTCAACATGATCATCGGCGAAGGCGACGCCGGTTCCGCGCTGGTCGACCATGAAGGCGTGGACGGAATCTCGTTCACCGGCTCCCAATATGTCGGCGGCAAGGTCGCCGAGGGCGCGATCCGCCGGCAGGCGCGGCTGCAGCTCGAGATGGGCGGCAAGAACCCCCTCGTCGTGCTCGACGACGCGGATCTGGAGCGCGCCGTCACCTGCGCCATCGACGGCGCCTTCTTCGGCACCGGCCAGCGCTGCACGGCCTCGTCCCGGATCATCCTCACCGAAGGCATTCACGATCGCTTCGTGGAGGCTCTGGCGGAGCGGGCGAGAGGCCTCAAGGTCGGCGACGCGCTGGACCCGTCGAGCCAGATCGGCCCCGCCGTCAGCGAGAGCCAGCTCGAGCAGAACATGCGCTATGTCGGGATCGCCCGCGACGAAGGCGGCCGGATCCTGACCGGCGGCGAGCTGCTGACGCTCGCCACCCGCGGCTATTACATGGCCCCGACCGTCATTTCCGACACCGACCCAGCCATGCGGATCAATTGCGAGGAGGTGTTCGGCCCCGTCGCCAGCACCGTTCGGGTGCGCGATTACGAGGAGGCTCTGGAGATCGCCAATCGCGGCCGGTTCGGCCTTTCGGCGGGCATCGTCACCAATTCGCTGAAGCACGCCCGCCATTTCCGAAGGGCGATCCGAGCCGGCATGGTGATGATCAACCTGCCGACGGCGGGGGTCGACTATCACGTCCCGTTCGGCGGGACCCGCAAGTCGAGCTACGGCGCGCGCGAGCAGGGCTTCGCGGCGGTCGAATTCTACACCCAGACGAAGACCGTCTACACCGGGGGCTGATTCTCACGTGACCGAATCCAACGACAACCGCGCGGTTTATCCGAGCCTCAGGGGCAAGCGCGTCCTCATCACCGGCGGCGGCTCCGGGATCGGCGCCGGGCTCGTCGAGGGCTTCGTCCGTCAGGGCGCCGACGTCACCTTCTTCGATCTTGCCGAGGAAGAGTCTCGCGCCTTGTGCGATCGGACCGGGGCGCGATTCGAGCAGCTCGACCTCACCGACGTCAAGGCGCTTCAGGCGGCAATCGCCCGGCTGATCGGGGAAGGCGGCGCGTTCGACGTCCTGGTCAACAATGCCGCCAACGACGACCGCCACTCGATCGACGACGTGACCGAGGAATATTGGGACGATCGCCTCGACGTGAACCTCAAGCACCATTTCTTCGCGGCTCAGGCGGTGATCGCGGGCATGCGGGAGAAGGGCGGAGGGGCGATCGTCAACCTCGGCTCGATCTCCTGGCATCTCGGGATCACCGATCTGCCCGTCTACCAGACCGCCAAGGCGGCGATCGAAGGGCTGACCCGCTCGCTCGCGCGGGAGCTGGGGCCGGACGGTATCCGGGTCACCTGCGTGGTGCCGGGCAACGTGCGCACCCCCCGCCAGCTCAAATGGTACACGCCGGAGGGCGAGCAGGAGATCGTCGACGCCCAATGCCTGAAGGCCCGGCTGGCGCCCGAGGACGTCGCGGCGATGGTCCTCTTCCTCGCCTCCGACGATGCCCGGCTGATCACCGGCCACGAATATTTCGTCGACGCCGGCTGGCGGTAGGATGCTCAGGCGGCTCGGTCTGGTTCTGGCGGCGCTGACCGGAACGGGAGCCCAGGCGGCCCCGTCCCTGCACCCGCTCTTCTCCGATCACGCCGTGCTTCAGCGCGGCCGGCCGATCGCCGTCTGGGGGACGGCCGGTCCCGGGGAGCGAGTCAAGGTGAGCCTCGGCGGCGTCTCGCGCGACGTGACCGCCGGCCGTGACGGCCGCTGGCGCGCGGATTTGCCGGCGATGGAGGCCGGCGGTCCCTACCGGCTCGAGGCGGCAGGGCAGGGTGCCTCCGCGAGCGCCGCCGACGTCCTGATCGGCGACGTCTGGCTCTGCTCGGGTCAGTCCAACATGGAATTCCCGCTGGCGCGCGCGCTGAACGGCGATGCCGAGGCGGCGGCGGCGGCCGATCCTCTGCTTCGGCTCCTCACCGTGCCGAAGAAGACCCAAGCGGCCCCCGCGACCGGCTTCGGGGGGGCCGTCTCCTGGGCGGCGGCGTCGCCGCAATCGGTCAGGGACTTCTCCGCCGCCTGCTACTTCATGGTCCGCGACCTCAGGGCTTCCCAGAAGGTGCCGGTCGGAGCGGTCGCGGCCAGCTGGGGCGGGACCGCCATACGCTCCTGGATGGACGAGGCGGCGGGCCGGGCCGTCGGCGGCGAGGACTCCGACCTGCTCGCCCTCTACCGCCGCGATCCCGCCGCGGCCAATCGCCGCTTCGGCGAGCGCTGGCAGGCCTGGTGGCGCGCACGATCGCCGGTCGAGCCGTGGCGCGATGCCTCCGGCCTGGCCTGGAAGCCGATGCCCCGGATCGGCTATTGGGAGGGCTGGGGAGACCCGGCCTTCGCCGCCTTCAACGGCATGATGTGGGCGCGCAACACCTTCACGCTGACCCGCGAGGAGGCGGCGCGGGCGGCGACGCTTTCGCTCGGCGTCGTCGACGAGATCGAGCAGACCTGGGTGAACGGAATCCCCGTCGGCAACACCTTCGGCTGGGACGTGGCGAGGGATTATCCGTTGCCCGGGGGTCTGCTCCGCGAGGGCGAGAACGTCATCCTCGTCAACATGTATGACGGCTATGGCGCGGGCGGCTTCCAGGGGCCGGCGGAGGCGCTCAGGCTCGCCTTCGCCGGCGGCGGCTCGAAGCCGCTCGGCGAAGGCTGGCAATATGCCCTCGCGCCGGCGGGACCGGGCGAGCCGCCCCGGCCACCGTGGGACTCCGCCGCCGGACTTTCGCTGATCCACAACGGCATGATCGCGCCGCTCGGACCCTTCGGCTTCAAGGGCGTGGCCTGGTACCAGGGCGAGACCGACGGCGGCATGCCCGCCGGCTATGCGGAGAAGCTTCGGGCGATGATGGCCGGCTGGCGCCGCCAGTTCGGGGCGCCGGAGCTCCCCTTCCTCATCGTCGGCCTCGCCAATTACGGAGCGCCCGCTTTGGCGCCGCGCGCGAGCGGCTGGGCGGAGGTCCGCGAGGCGCAGCGCCGGGTCGCGGCGGGCGACGGGCATGCCGCGCTCGTCGTTGCGACCGACCTGGGCGACCGCCTCGACATCCATCCCGCCAACAAGCAGGAGGTGGGGCGGCGCCTGGCCAGGGCCGCGCGTGCCGTGGCCTATGGCTCGAAGGAACCGGCCGGGCCCCAGGCGGTGCGGGCGCGCCGGGACGGAGGCAGGATCGCCGTCGAATTCGCCGGAGTCACCGGCGCGCTGCGCAGCTGGAGCGGATCGGGCGTTCTCGGCCTGGAGCTGTGCGGGGCCACTCAGGAAAGCTGCCGCTACGCGGATGCGGTGGCGGAAGGGGGCGTGGTCCGGATCGCCGACGACGGCATGCCCGCGAGCCGGGTCCGCTATGCCTGGGCCGACAATCCGGTCGTCAACCTCTACGACGAGGCGCCGCTTCCGCCGGGGCCGTTCGAGCTGCCGATCAACTGAGCTAGAGCATGATCGTCTTAGCATGAAGCGTATCCGCTGTTGGTGACGTAGTTGGCGCATTCGGTGGGTGAGAAGGCGTCGAGGAGGGATCCGATGCGCTTCCAGACGGCGTCGGTGGTCCGCTCATT
>Ga0196965_1000584_pt1 | contig 19052 bp, 12 predicted proteins | sample S1_20metaG_FD_148668 | JGI IMG/M metagenome (GOLD analysis project Ga0196965, IMG submission 148668) | Soil microbial communities from Anza Borrego desert, Southern California, United States - S1_20 | ecosystem: Environmental > Terrestrial > Soil > Desert | place: USA: California | collected... | reverse complement strand
ATCCGTGCCTTCGGGTATTTCCCCGTATGCACTTCCGATCAGGTGTATCGAAAGATTACTTTCTTCGAGATCCCTTTTTACCACTCTTTCAAGATCGACAGCGGTGCCCGGCAATGTCTGGTTTGGCAGAACGATGTAGCCATGCCGTTGAAGCTCGCGTTTGATGATGTTTCGTTGAACGGAAAGATCGTGACCTGTTTCGGCCAGGTAGATAATCTTTCGTTTGTGGGCGTTCTTATTTTCAGCTTTCGTTCCCTGTGTTTTCAGGAACACAAGCGAATCATATATATCGTAAGCAAGGTCGACCATCTTCATCCAGTACTGGCGTTCCGCCTCTGAGCTGAAGTAGTCGGTGTATTCCTTGATATCACCTGAATCAGGATCAAGCTGGAACATGTCATAGCCGAGAAGCTCTCGTAGTCTTGGAGGCTGTTCCTGTAATGTGAGCGGAGTCTTAAATATTTTAAAAACCCTGTTATGTAGCCTGTCTGATGTTTCGTTTGCTTTACTGAAAGCCTCTACTACGTCCAGGCATTGTCCGGATACAATAAACTCTTTTGAGAGAACGTTTACCATAACACCAACATTTTTCATGTTAGGCGCGGTGATTGCATCGTACTCGGCTTTCAGTAAAATTTTTGATTTCTCGCCCAGAACCTGGTTGAGCATCAGTTCAAGGAATTTTTTGAACTGCGATACCCATCCGAGCTCGTTTTTCTTTGCCTCGTTATCCTTATCAGCAAATACAATCAAAACATCGATATCAAATTGCATAGGGGGTTTTCAGTTTAGGGGTTAACCGCTTCTTTCTTTTCTGTAATATTTCTAATCAGACCCTGAACAAGTTCATGATGGTTTGCCATCACGAAATAGAAGTCCATTATTTCAATTTTAAATAGCACCGAACGTTCAGTGCCCATGAGTGAATCGGCTTTCACAGGCGCGCCCTCCTGGAAAAGATCGCCGTAAACTTCTCCTTTGCGGAATGTGCCGATCGTCTTGTCTTCGTTCTTTAAGTCCACAGATCCATGCGCAACAATGAAGATAGGTGTATGGTAATCGGGATTGAACTTTGTTGATTCACCGGCGTTCAGGTCAATCGGCTGAATTTTATCCGCCAGATCGGCAAGGATCGAACCTGAAATACCTCTGAATACATGTACGGTTTTCAGGAACATGACCATTTCAATTCCTAGGAAGAAACCATCATCGAGACCATCCAGAAGCTGGTTGTTCTCAATCGAATTATCCAGGAACTTCCTGTCTTTATGCGGAAGGCGTTCGCGTATGTTCTGGAATGCTTTTTTGTCTTTATTATATATCACCCACGCCGCAGTTTCCTGCAGGAGGCGGTCATGGTTAAAGACCTGCGCTGATAATCCGCGACTGATCCGGAACTCCGGCATATACGCGCAAAGGTGAATGGCGCACGCCTTAGTCCACCGGTTATTCAGATTGAAATCCCTGTTGAGAATGTAGTTCAAAACCTGGATCGGGTGATAACTCTCACGCGGGAAATGTAGTTGAAGCTCATTGAGCTTTTCATTCACCGGGGTGTCATCCAGTAGCGGGAATAATTTCGGCTTCAGGTTCTGGTCCACGAAAAGATCCATCAACTCCATCGCGAATGTGATGTTGTCCGGATCACCACTTTGAAGGTTTTCGCGAACAAGCTGAACAGATTTCGGATCGTATAATATAGAGAGCAGAATTCCGATGTGCTCATAATTTTCTTCGACCTCATCCTTCAACGATTCACGCAAAAAGTAATTTTCCCGGTTATCCGCTAGTTCACTGAGGGCCGCCAGGTTCCACATTGTCTTGCTGATCTCCGTATCGAGTAAGCTCATTACGTCCCTGGCTTCACGACCTGTAGCCTGATAGTTAACGTATCGCAATGAGTAAAGGATCTGCTTCACAATTCGTTTATCAGGGAAGTCAGCTTTTTTCCACAGCAGATCGAGCGCCTGCGGGCCGCCGATGCGTCCCATGATCTGCACGATCCGCAACATGACAAGGTCTGTCTGTCCTGACTTATGGAACGCAGCTTCCAGTGTAGGAAGAACAACTTCACCTGTTTCTTTTAATGCCGCAGCTGCGTGATGACCATACGTTGGAGATGACAACATTTCGATCAGGATCGGCCACGTTTCAGGTCGTTTAACTTTGCGAGCTGTTAACAATGCTTCGTATCGTACCTTTGGATCAGCATCGCGAAGCAATTCCAGTAAAATGAAAATAGTCCGGTGACTGATTAATTGTCGGAGAAGCTTGGCGCCGAGTATCCTGTCGTTTTGTTTGATCGACTTACTGAGCTTCATCAGGTTGTCGACGGAAATCGATAACAGATCGCTGTCCTCTGCTTGAATAGCAGCCTCTTTGGCAAGCGCCTTGATATCCATTTTTTCGCCGTCTTTCTCTATACCGAGCTCGCGCATTTTTCCTTCTGCGAATGTGCGGATCTTTTTATTGTCACTGGCCGTCAGCCTGATCACCGCATTTTCAAAAAGCGTAGGTTCGAGCTTTTCCATCAGCTTTAAACCGTAGATCACCTTGTCTTCCGCAGAGCTACTGATTTGCTTTTCAAGCAAACTGTTAACCGTGTACTCTGTCGCGACTTTCGATGAGCTTTCTTTATTCTCAACGAGTGCCTGTTGCAATGTCTGGCGGTAACCTTTGTGCATCCGGTTAGTAGCAATGAACCAGATGAAAAACGCAGGCACCGAGAAGGCGGTAATATAAATGAGATCCGATAAGTGACTCTGTGTAATCACGATGATAAGACCCGCCGCAACAACGTTTGCCACTGCAGTTACCACACCTTCAATCTTTGTCTGTACATCGAGGCGGATATGGCTTTGAATCGGTAGCAGATAAAGTTTAAATGTCGGGCTGTCGACTGCTTCCCGCAGCGATAATATAAAGAGTTTGCTTAGTGCGAGAATCATGAAGTACACCACAAACATCGGGCTTGTTGGCGCATACCCGAGGATCATCCCGGCTCCCAGGGCGGCTGCGGTCATTACGCCAAGCAGTAGGGGGTTGATGAGTAACGCTACCCGCATGCCATATTGTGCGTGCAAGCGGTCCGTTGCAAATACATCCAGCAGAAAAGTGAAGATCACAATCGTACCTTCAAAAAGGGAGATGAAGTTCGTTAGTCCTTTCTCGTTACCCTGGTAATATAAGGTTGTGGCGTTTAGAAACCCGAAATCGATAAAGTTCACCGCCACCATTGAGAAAATGATGAACAATGACATGTACCGGATGTATCTGTTTTTAACAAAGTCGGCAATTTCAAGCTTGCGATACATCTTCTTCTCCTGCGAGAAGGTGACAATTTTGCTGACATGCTTTAAGCCGAGGAAAATAAATAATACAAGGTAGGAGGTAATGCTGACAAGCCCGATGAAGTAAAGCGTTTCGGTTTCAAGACCGCTTTCCAACATAACCGGAATGGAAAAGAACGCGACGAAAGTCGCGAACATCGCGCCAAGGTCAACCGTTCCAACAAGACGCTTTGCCTGTCTGAGGTTAAATAGTCGCGTGAACGAGCCCCAGTAAACAAGAGACACAATAAACGTGAACGGAATGATCATCGTGAAACCGAACTGATACATTGTTTTCTTTTCCGCAACATAGGCGCCGCCGAACTCCAGAAATGCCGTCAGGCCGACAACGAGCAAAAGGAAAAGTGAACCAAGAACAGGAAAGGGAAGGCGGTTTTGAAGAAAATTATAAACAGCAGTAATGCCTAAGCCATACAGACCCGCCATAAAGAAGGCGTAAGGCAGATCCAACATTTCATCGTGGTATTGCAGGTATAACGACTGGGATGCAACGCTCATCGTTGCGATGAACATACCCATGAAGATACCCATGACGAACAACAGGGAAACACGACCTGCTTCGTCAGGTTCAATGCTTAGGAACCTTAACAGTCTTTCCTTCATATAAGTCGACTAACCACCCTAAAATTCGATATAAGGAACGGAAAATCCTATGGCCGGTTACATCAGATTTTAGTTGAAACAACAATCCAAATGACAAATCCTTGCGTGAAAAGACTTGAAAAGTGCTCAAAAACCGGCTGTTTTACTGCTTTTAGCGCTGAGGCCTGTAAGTTTTGAGCTAAAATCACTCTTTCTAACCAGCATAATCTTTGTAGGTTTGATATGAAATCAACCATCAGTCTATACCATGAAGGCCAAATCAGTGTTTTTTCTATTTTTTACGCTGGGTTTAGTACAGCTCGCGATTTCACAGAACAAGAAAACAATGGCAGAAGCCGAAAAGCGCTTCAGCATTCGCGATTATGAACAAGCATTACCATTATTTCTTGAGGTGATCCAGGCCGGCGAAAAGGATCCGATGATTCATTACAAGACGGCTGTTTGTTATCAAAAATCGATTGATATCAATCAACAACTAAAAGCAATTCCGTTTTTGGAGTTTAGTCTGCAAAACGGCACGTTGCCCGTGAATGTGTATGCGGAGCTTGGCGAATTGTATTTGAAAGACGAAAATCTTCAGAAGGCGATCGAAACGTTTTCTTTATATAAAGAAAAGACTACGGGCGACAAAACTGCCCAGGCAAAAGCCAACCAGTTCCTCGCGACGTGTAACACGGCCGTTGCATTGATGTCTGTACCCCGCAATACTAAGGTTAATAATTTCGGCGGGATCATTAACACATCCTACACAGAATATAATCCTGTCGTATCCGCTGACGAGACCGTGATGGCATTCACAGCGTTCAGACCCAATACCGGGAAGACACGATCAGGCGATAAGTTTATTGAGGAGATTCTCATTTCAAACAATCACTCTGGCACATGGTCCGAGCCAAAGGTGGTTTCTGTTGCATCTGAGTACAACGTAGGCACTGCGGGTATTTCAGCCGACGGACAGAAGATGCTGATCTTCATGGGCGGCGTATCGGATCCCGGAAATCTTTTCGAGATAAACAGAAGCGGCGACTCGTGGAGTAAACCTTCTTTGATTACGCCCACCATCAATAACTCAAGATTTCTAGAATCGACGGCGAGCATTACCCCCGACGGCAAAACGATCTATTTCGCAAGTGATCGCTCTGGTGGCCAGGGAGGTTTGGATATTTACCGCACTTCACTTCAGGGTAATGGACAATGGAGTAATCCTGTAAACCTGGGCCCGGAAATAAACACAAAGGCTAACGAAGACGCACCTTTCATTCACCCTGACCAGAAAACTTTGTTTTTTACTACCGATGGACGAAACAGTATGGGCGGTCGCGATATTTTTGTTTCGAAGCTCGTAAAAGATAAGTGGAGCACGCCGGAAAATATGGGTTATCCCATAAACACAACGGCGAATGATAATTACTTTACGCTAATCGCGGATGGTACACGCGCGTATTTCTCCTCTGATCGCAAAGGGGGCTTAGGCGGACAGGACATCTATTATTTGAACATGCCCGAGGAATCCGCCAATATTCCGCTGACGATGATCAAAGGAAAGATCCTGAATGCGGAAACGGGCAAGCCAATGCCAACGAAAATCTATTTGATCGATAATCAGACGAATAAAAAACTTGATTTCGTTTACAATCCTGATCCGGTAACAGGACATTATCTGGTGATTCTTCCTCCAGCTAAAAACTATGATATGGTTATTGAGTCCGAAGGGTTCTTGCCGTACACGTTGAATATCAATATTCCTAACCAGGATTATTTCTATGAGTTGTATCAGATGATCACATTGAAAGTGATCAAACAATTTGATGTTGTCGTGGGTCAGGAAGTACAGGTTAAGAATGCTTTCTACGATACTGATCAGGATGTGAAAGCGGACTTGCGCAAGAGCCACGAGGCGAAACTCGTACAGGAAGGAGATGTCGATGTGTATGATATGATGCTGGATCTGATGGCGGCGAATGATGAAGAGGGTATGAAGTACCTCGTAGGGTTAATTGATCATAAGGATCCTATTGAAGCGATCGACTTCGATGACAAAACAAATTCAAAGATCGAGGTTGCTGCGCGTACTTACTACTACGATGAAAGCGATGAAAGCAAGTTCGAGCAGAAGGATGTGGGCGGGAAAACTATTTTCTCACTCCCTACCATGATCGTAAAGGAAGAGGCTCAACGCTACAGGGAAGCGAAGAAGGCTGCTGTTGCAAACACAGAAGCACTTGGTAAAAAAGCGAAGATCTATTTCGATGCTGGTAAGAGTGACCTGAAAGATCAATTTAACAAAGACCTGGATCAGTTGCTCGAGTTGTTGAAATCAGATCAGGAACTTGGAATTGAAATTTCCGGATTTGCTTCCGCAGAAGGATCTGAAGAAATGAATCGTGATCTGTCTAACAAGCGCGCGATCGCGGTTTTAGATTACCTCAATCATCGCGGTATTGTGCGCAGACGAATTGTAGCCAAAGGTTATGGTGCTACAACAAACGAGAACGCAACGAAGGAGGAAGGCAGAAGGGTAGAAGTGAAGATCGTCGACCTGGCAGGTCTTTAATTAAGGTAACAAAAGCGAGCTATCGCCATAACTGAGGAAGCGGTAATCATTCGATAACGCTTCCTCATATATTTTCCGCCAGTCCTCACCGACGAACGCAGCAACAAGTAGAATAAGTGTCGACGCGGGTTGATGGAAGTTGGTGATCAGTCCTCCACAAATTTTGAAATCATATCCGGGCTTGATAAAGATGGAAGTGCTTCCGATCAGTTCGGTTATTTCTTCGTCGTTCATATAATGAACAACGTTCATTAAAGCATCACGCTTGCTCCAGACTCCGCTTAGAATATAAGGATCATCCTGGCCGATTTCAAAACGAGCAGATTTGTCTGCTGCAAGCTTAACACCGAACCAGTACAGACTTTCGAGTGTGCGCATCGAGGTTGTTCCCACCGGAATGATGAATTCATTACTCAAAAGCTTTTCAATATTATTCTTCGTAACAATAATTTGTTCTTCATGCATCACATGTTCTTCGATGCGATCCGATTTGACTGGCATAAACGTTCCTGCACTCACGTGCAGTGTTACAAAATCATGCTTGATGTTTTTTGTTTTCAGATTTTCGAAGACCGCGTCAGTAAAGTGTAGCCCGGCAGTTGGCGCCGCAACTGCGCCTTCCATTTTTGAATAAATGGTTTGATACCTCGATTTATCATCTGGTTCCGCCTCACGTTTGAGATACGGAGGTAGCGGTGTCTTTCCGAATAAATCCACAATTTCTGCAAATCGTTTTTGTTCACTCCATGAAAAACGAACCGTCCCTGAATTTCTGTTCAGCAACGTTGCAGTTAGCTTAATGGAGCCATTCGTAGCAGTAAGGCCTCCGCCTGTCCATCGCTTAAGATTGCCGATTGTACATTGCCACTCACAGGCATGGTACTCTTCCATCACAGTTGAAATAACAGTCGAAGGACTGCGTGGTGACAAAAGAAAAATTTCAATTGTAGCCCCCGTCTCCTTCACAAAATGAAGGCGGGCCGGAATTACCCGTGTGTTGTTGAATACCAACAATGAGCCTTCGGGTAAGAACTCATCAATGGATTTGAAACGTTCATGCGTTAATGCACCTTTTTTGTAAACCAGTAGTTTAGATTGGTCGCGCTCCGAAAGCGGATGAAGCGCAATTCTTTCGTTTGGTAAATCGTACCGGTAGTTGTTGATGTTCGTTTCGTCCATGGCAATTACCAGCAAAACTAATTACTTTCTCCTTTTTGTGTTCTTTCGTTACATTTGATTTTCACCTATTACATGAGTCTTCAGGCGGACTTCTTCAGGAAAGATTTCAAATTTAATTTTAAAGCCCGTACATCCCGCGGATTGATGGCGGATAAAACCTCGTGGTTTATCAGCTTGTCTGATGTCAATAATCGTGGTACTACGGGTTGGGGTGAGTGCGGCCCGCTAAAAGGTTTAAGCGTGGACTATCGACCTGACTTCGAGAACGTGCTGAACCGCGTGCTGAAAGATTTTTCCCGGATAGATCATCCAACGCTTGCTGACATTCGTCGAATTGTTTCGCCGGAATTACCATCGATCATCTTCGGCCTGGAGACGGCGTTGCTCGATTTACAAAACGGTGGACAGAAAATCATCTACAAGAACTCATTTCTTGCCGGTGCCCGCATCCCCATCAACGGCCTGATCTGGATGGGCGACCTTGATTTTATGATGACGCAGATCAATGAGAAGATCGCCAAAGGCTTTAACTGCATCAAGCTTAAGGTTGGTGGACTTGACTTTGACAGCGAATGTGATATTCTCAGCTACATCCGAAAACGATATTTTCGAAATGACATTGTCATCCGGCTTGACGCGAACGGCGCGTTTAAGATTGATGATGTACTTTATAAACTGGAAGAGCTTGCAAAGTTTAATGTTCACTCGATCGAGCAACCAATTAAACCGGGCCTCGAGGAAATGGAGGAGCTTTGCAGAAAGACTCCGATACCGGTCGCGCTTGATGAAGAACTGATCGGCAAGCACACTTTCGAAGAGAAAGCGAAACTCCTGCAAAAGATCAAGCCTCAGTTCATTATTCTTAAACCTTCATTGCATGGCGGGCTTCAACAGTGTGCGGAATGGATTGCGTTGGCGCAAAAACAAAATATTGGATGGTGGATAACCTCTGCACTTGAGTCTTCGATCGGCTTGAATGCCATTTGCCAGTTCACAGGCAATTATGATGTAACGATTCCGCAGGGTTTGGGCACAGGAACAATCTACCAGGAGAATTTTCAGGCGCCGCTAAAGGTGGAGAATGGTATGATCTATCATGATCCCAGCGAAACGTGGGGGCCCATCGCCTGATCACTTCCTCTTAAAATACCAGTACAACGGGATGCCTATTGCGGTCAGTACCAGTCCAAATATTGAGTTAATGATTGGTGATTCGCCATCGTTATATCGCTGAATATCGGTGACCAGCGTTACGATCAAGAACACCAGTGTAAACAAAACGAAACTTGCCGGAATCCACGGATAACCCCATACTTTGTAAGGCCGCGGCATGTCAGGAAGCTTGTATCGAAGAATGAATAATCCAGCAGCGCTCAGGCCGTAAAAAAGCCAACTCACAAAGATCAACATGTCCGTGAGCATGTCGAATGATCCGCTTAGCACCAGTAAAGCAGTATAAACGCCATGGATGAGTAGTGCATTCGCTGGCGTACCAAACCTCGGATGAACTTTACCGACAGCGAAGAAAAAATTCTTTTCCTGTGCCATTGCGAACGATACGCGTGCAGTAGCGAGGACGTTGCCGTTGGTTGTGCCAAACGTTGACAGGATGACCATTGCCGCGATCAACGCGCCGCCAACAGTGCCGAAGACAGTTTGCGCAGCATCGGCCGCGACAAGCGATGACGATGCAATCTGATCAATTGGCAATACGAAGACGTACGCTGCAGTTGTTAATCCATAAATGACAATGCAGACAATGATTCCAACAAAAAGACTTGCCGGAATATTGCGTTGTGGATCTTTGATCTCACCGCCAACAAACGTAATGTTGTTCCATCCATCATATCCCCAGAATGCACCGGAGAGCGCCGCCACAACGGCACCAATCAGCGCAATTCCTGTGGGGTCGATCGTACCGGAGTTCTCAAAAAAATGTGCGCTGTTCCCCTTTGAAGAAAAAAGAAAGCCCCCGATGATAATCAAGATCGCTACCACTTTCAACGCTGTCAGAAATACCTGGATCTGTCCGCCCGATTTCGTGCTTCGGTAGTTGATGGCCGTCAACAGCGCAATGACCAGGATCGTTACGCTTTTTACGCCGATATTTTCGATCGGGTAAATCCTTCCGACGAGCGGTATATATAAGGAGATCGCTTTTTCGGTTTCGACAGAGAATCGCGGCAACGCGACAAAGTATTCCACGTATGTTCCGAGGACGTAAGCGATAGACGCAACGCCTGCAGTATTGAAGACAGCGAACGCAGCCCATCCGTAAAGAAAAGCAACGAAATCACCGTACATATATTTAAAGAAAACAAACTGCCCGCCCGTTTCCGGGATCATTGCGGCGACTTCCGCGTTGCTTAACGCGCCAAAGAGTGTGATCACACCTGCGATAATCCAGATCCAGATGAGAAGCTGTGGCGATCCGAGTTGTGACGCCATCACAGCCGGCTTCAAAAAAATGCCGGAGCCGATAATTCCTCCGACTACCAGTGAGATGCTTGTCCATAAGCCCAGTGTTGGCTTGAGCTTCGTAATCATTTGTTGATAAATTCGGCGAGAAGCTGATGGAAATGATGTGTGCCTGTCTCGCGCTTCACGGAATATCTTCCATGCTGATAAAATCGTGAACGAATTCCGCGTTGGACGTTTTGCACGATGTCCTCATCTTCCATCTCAACCTGATGCAAATTGGCGCCTGCGCCCTGCCTGAGTTTACTTTCGTCCCACACGTATGAGAGGAAGCTTACTTTCGTTCTCGCGGGCGATAACGGTTTAACGACGTTGATCGATGCACCCCACGGATAGAAATTAAACATCAGGTTCGGAAACACCCAGAAGTAATAACCAGCCACACGCTTGCCTGCGTCCGGCGACGATGACGGAAGTTCAAATATGAAATCATCATCATCCTTTGCAAGACCGAGCTGAAGGCTTGAATAGCGGTAGAGCTCGGTTGTATAATTTCCGTAGTCGATCACAGCGTTTAGTCCCGCGTGCACGAAGGGAATATGAAAACCCTCCAGGTAATTCTCACAGTAGAGCGCCCAGTTGGCGTCGATCAGATAATCACGTGAAAGATCAGGACGGAAATTAAATTCATTGAGTGGCAACCATGATAATCGTCGCGACATGTCGCCGAAAATTTCGTTTGCTTCAAAGCCCGGTGACAACGAAGTGAAAAGCCATTTTCCCCATTGGTGGATAGGGAGGTTCACGAGGTTGTCAGCGTCGGATGGGAAATTCTTTACTTCCTTGAATTCCGGCATGGATCGAAACTGGCCGTCGAGTCCGAACCTGCGGCCATGATAACGGCAGCGGATGTCATTGAGCTTACATGGTTTTTCAACGAGCAGGTTGCCACGATGGGTGCATACATTCGAGAGGCAATGCAGTTTGTCGTTGTCATCTTTTGTGAGAAGCAGCGGCTCATCGATATAGTGTTCGAGGAGGTTGACAGGCGTTACCCAGCCTTTATCCTTCACCATATCCGAATCGCCGATGAACTGCCAGGTGTTGGCGAAGATCTTTTCTCTTGACTTGTCAAGTATTTCAGGACTGAGATAAAACTCCGTCGAAAGTGTTTTCGCCTGGCTGATATCCGGGTCAACCTTAAAAGTGCTCATACGGAAAAGTAGCGAAAATTTGGAGAATGTGTGTCGGGTCATTTAAGATTACCCAACGTCATCCGGTTTCTAACTTTTCTCCATAAGCATCTCAGGGTCTTGTCGGCTATCCCAAATCGTTAGGATTTGAACCTTTCGTTTATTCTATTATTAAATTCGTGTGGTCATCTTAAAGCCGCAGGCTATTTATAAATTCTTCCCGATACGTGCGTCCAATTGGAACGGTTATACTACCAAGTAGGATTTCATTACCTTGGATTTTTGAGATCATTGATTTGTTTACCATGTACGATCTATGAACACGAATCAATCCAAATGGTTTTAGTTTCTCCTCCCATGCACTGAGGCTATCTAAAAGAACAAACTCTCTTTGGATAGTTAATATCCTGATGTAATCTACATCAGCCTTTAACAATACTATATCTGCTGAAGAAATCTTATAAATGGTTTTATCGGTGTTAATAAAAATATCCTGCTGTTGAGATGTTCTTTCGCTAATATTTGAAGATTTTTCAGATACAACAACTCTATTTACCGCTTTTAGGAACCGTTCGTAAGAGAATGGCTTGACCAGATAATCAATAGTTTGGGTTTCAAAAGCTTCAATTGCATAAGTTGGGAACGCAGATGTTATTATCACAGCAGGAGGTTTTGCAATTGTTTTTAAATATGAAATACCATTTAGCCCCGGAAGTTGGACATCCAAAAAAAGAAGCCCAACGTTTTTCACCAGGTCTGGTTCCACTTCTCCTGGGAAACTGAAATACCCTTTGCATATAAGAAAAGACGTTCGTTGAATATAGTTCTCTAGAATTTTTTGAGCAGGTTTTTCGTCCTCTAATACCAGGCATGTTATCATAAAATAATCTTCAATTCAACGACAAAAACATTTTCCTTCGAGAGATAATTAAATGAATGGCTTTTAGGATATATAAGTTCCAAACGTTTTTTTACATTTCGCAATCCTATGCCACTTTCAGTCCAACTTGCATCGGCTTGTAAATTACTTTTTGGGTCAAAAGGATTACTACACCTAAAATAAAACTCGTTGCCAGTTAATCCAATTTGGATATCAATGGAGTGCCCCTCACCAGGGATGATACTGGTATATTTAAAACAGTTCTCTACGAAGCAAATGAGAATTAACGGCGCAATTAGTCGTTCTCTGTCTTCGATCGTATCGTTTATCTTTACTTCGATCTTGTTTTCAAGACGTGCCTTTTGCAAATCTATATAGCCAAGGATATGATTGACCTCATCTTTTAAGGGCACTTTATCCTTTTGGCCCTCATACAACATATATTTCATGTTATCCGAAAGTTTCAGAATAAGAGTGGAAACAATTTTCTCTTGATTCAGGGCATGGGAATATATCGTATTTAAGGTATTGAATAAGAAATGCGGATGAATCTGTGCCCTTAATCCTTTTAAATCAGTTTCAATTTTTTCTCTTTTAATACTTTGAAGGTTTCGCTCCTTATGATAAGTCTGTTTAATGAAGAAAACAGTAAAGAAAACAAGCAGGATGGATCCAAAATGAAATATATGATTTAAGACACATACACGCAGATTGCAATCACAATTGGTTGTCTGATGAATTATTAGGCAGTAAATCAAAGAAGTGAGAAATACAGATATCACTGTTATGATCACAAACCCTGGAATAGAATCCTTTCTTGGTAGAAGAAAAAAATAGAAGATATACGCCAGAATACAGCCAAGAAGTAATGATGTTAATGAAGTTGGAAGACTAAATTGATAATTTGAATGATCACCATATTTTAACACCGGGTAAAAGAAATACACCACCCAAAAAAGTAAATGTAAAGCAGGCTCTGCGGAGAGTATGGAATTAAGATTTAATGGTTCAAAATTTTTCATATTCTATTCAGAAACGCCCATTTCACTATAACTACGTTTCTTTCTTGTACGTTTAGTAAAATTGTTTTCGTTTAAAAGATTGTACGTGAACACAAGGAAACTCATTCTGGTTGGATGTAGCCATTTAACATCTTCAGTATAATCGAATCCTTCGCGATGTATTCTTGAGAAATCCTGATAAAAAACATCATTGAACCGTAGGCTTAAAGTACCTTTGGCTTTTAAGATTTTCATTTGCGCACTAACACTAAACCGCTGTTGGGATCTCATAATAAAATTATTCTTTATCCTTTTTCCCTGATACCGATAAGTAATATCAAGAGTAATGTTATTGCTTATTTTAAAGCTATTTTTAAGCAGAGCCGTATAAGCAGAGAGTGTATTAAATACAATGATATCGGGCAAGCCCTCTAGTTTTTCACCGTAGTAGTTACCTGAAATATCTATTTGCCAAAATTTATTCATTTCCATATTGCCCTGTACTTCTATGCCATAACCATGGCTTAATCCATTATTTGAATAGTTGACTACTGTCATATCGTTATCATCCAGGGTAAAGGTATGATTGATCAAATTTGTTTTATATCTGTAAAAGATCGAGCTGCTGAACGTTGCTTTATCTTCGGTAGACTGCCAGGTGAGATCGAAATTATTGCCAAATTCTGGTAATAAGGCAGGGGTGCCTTCATGTTTCATTATGGTAGACCCGAATGTTGTTATCGGGTTGAGATGATGAAAAGACGGGCGTGAAATCCGTTTACTATAACCAAATGACAAAGCATTTTGTTTATTTAATTGGTACGCCACGTGCGCTGAAGGAAATAAATTGAAAAAGTTTCTTTCAATCTCATAACGTCCCTCTGATCCCCTTCCATTTGAATTAAACTGCTCAGTTCTGATACCTGTTTGCCAGGTAATTTTATTAAACTTTTGATTTAATAAAACGTAACCTGCAGCTATAACTTCGTCGTAAAGAAATTCTGATTGATCGGAAATGTTGTCGGAGAATGTGATCGTTTGACTACTACGAATGGATTTTGATGTTATTAACATACCGGATTCTAACCGCATTTTTAATGGAAGTGTCCTCGCATAGTCTAAAGAGAAATTGGCGATTGAATTTGAGAAGGCAATTTGATTATCTACATCCAGATTTTCATCCCGGAATAGACTAGCGGGTAGATCATTTCTGTTATTATTGATATTCAACTCTGCCTCTAAGTAATGATCATTTCCTTTGATCTTTTTTCTGTAGTTTAAATTATATTCATCGGAAAGATGCGCGTGGGCGGAATTGACCTGGGTATTACTCACTTCAAAACTATCAACATTTTTAAAGCTTGAAATCCCTGTCATTTCATGTGAATTGTTAGTGTGTTTAAATTGTACTGACAATTCATCTTTTTCGGTAATGAACCAGTCCAACCCTGTACTAATGTTTGTTACCCTTCCCGCGAAATCATTGGTTCCGTGCGATAATTCCGAATGATCCTTAAAGGTCCTTGTTATAAGATTGCTGCCATTAAAATTTTGGCTCTCATGTCCTAAATTCATGCGATAGTTTATTTTGTTAGTTCCAATATTAAGGTTCAGGTTCCCTTCATATTGATTATAGGAGCCTATGCCGGTGCTTAGACTGGCATGTTTGCCTTTCATTTTGTTCTCCTTGAGTATTATGTTAATTAGTCCTGTATGTCCATCCGCCTGGTACTTCGCTGATGGTGATGTAATAAGCTCAACACGTTCTATTTGATTGGAAAGAATTTGCCTTAATAAATCATTGTTGTTTAATGGAGAGGGTTTCCCATTGACAAGAATTTTAACATTTTGATCTCCACGGAAGCTGATCATTCCACTTGAAGGATCAACTGTTATTTCCGGTAACTGGCTAAAGGCCATAAGCGCGTTGCTGCCGCTATTTTGAAGGTCTTTACCAAAATTGATCACTTTTCGGTCTAAATAAAGCTCCGTTACTGTTTTATCGCCGGAAATGGTAACATCTTTTAAATGTGTAATTGAAACAGGCAAAGACACATTCAAGATCCAATTCATTTTCTCTACTTGAGTAACACTATACCTTATTTTGTTGAAGCCAATGAAGCTTATTTCTATTGAATCAGCATTTGAAGGTAGTGATAGCTCAAATTTCCCTGACTGATTTGTTGAAGTTCCAGACAAGAACTCTTCCAGATTGTTGTACACAGCAATTGTTGCATATGGAAGAGGGTGTCCATTTGTTTCATCAGTGATACTTCCTTTCAACGATCTGCTCACTTGCGCTTCGACTATTTGTGAAAGCATTATGAGAAAAAGCAGTAAAGATGTTCGCATAAATGATTAGTTATGATTTAAGATTCAAATTGTATTGATTATCTCTTATCTAAAAAAAACATCTGTTAATGGCAGTTATCGGTCTATGAACGATGATATTGAGCCAACTGACTAAAGCCTACTTTGTTATATCGAGAAGAAATGGAGGGGCAGAGTAAATAGGTACGTTTGACATATTTGCCGTTTACGAGTTGAACTACTTTGGAAATACAGGTTTATGAGGCAATGGACGTGGTCTGTATAGCCACCTAAGAGAAGTCAGTTAGCCCTTTCTTAGGCGTTGCCGGAGTAGGGACGGTAATAAATGAAGCGAAGGGAATGTTTAGCGCGACCTGCCGGGGTTGTCCGCGAGACCAACCGTTATTTGGAAGATATACTTTTCATTTACACCAAGCCGGGAACGACTGATAGCATTGTGTGCGCCCAGTATGGGCGCTGGTATCGAAGATACTAATTTATCACGTGTTCAAACATAGGAGAGTGAAAGTCTCTCACTAGCGAGTTGGTGAAGCCAGTTAGCAAGTCGCAAGCCTGGGAAGCTTACACCTGCCGGTCTTTTCATCGGGGAGATTTATCGTGAGGCATACGCTGAGCATCTACGCTAGGGCTTCAGCGCCAGCGTAGGAGAGTGCATTTGGATCCCGATAGCTATCGGGAGGAAGAAGCCCGAACGGAGAAGAAGGAATTTGATTCGTTTAGGTGTTCACAACGGTCAGGCCTATGCGTAAGGAAGAACGCGAATGGGTGGGATGGGCAGTGGCGCAGAGCCCGATCCTTGGGAACAACGATCACAGTAGAAAGACTTATCAAGAGAGGTTATGAATCCATGTTTTCCTATTACGAAAAAGTATCTCCTGATCTTAATGAACCGTCCCGATGCTATCGGGACGGTGTGAGAGGCGCTCCCCATCAGTTTCTACTGGTGGGGCCGTCTACTCGATTGTAGCCTGTGCCGCCTGGTCAGAATTTATTTTGAAGTCCTCAACTCTTGAAGTCCTTTTGTGAATGTTAATACAGGAACGTCCATGTGGTCTAAATGATTAAAAATTTTGCTTTTAAAATCAAGTCCTTTAATCTGCTTGTTTTGTAGTTCCCTTGTCAAACTTTTTACAGGGTTAACCGACCATGTTGAATCTTCTAATTCTCCAACGCTCAAGAATAATCCTAAGTTTTTCCTATTTGTCGAAAGTTGGTCGGGTAGCTTATTTAAATAAAAATTGTTGTACCATAATGTCGGACTAGCCGAAACAAAGTTTTTGAAGTCATTTGTTTGATTAGTCGATTGGTATAATAAACTGTATAGAACAAAGTAACCTCCAAATGAATGCCCCAATAGAGTCCTGTCAGTCTTATTAGTTCTAAAATCTGAGTCAATTTTTGGTAATAATTCTTTTGTAATGTAATCGTAAAAGTTTTGACCACCGCCATTGGCATTAAGTTCGTCAGAAGGCAATGCCTTAGGAAATAAATGATCTCTCGTTCTCAAAGAGTCCATTATCTTAAATGATTTGTATCCTACTCCAACTACAATGAAGGGCTCCAAAAGTCCCGCGTTTTCATATTGATGAAGGATTGCAGACATCATTGGAAAATAGAAATTTCCGTCAACGAATATCAAAGTCGGATATTTCTTATTCGGATTTGCTTCGTATTCTTTTGGGAGTTGTACATCAATGTAAAATGTGTCTTTTACAGATTCTGAGTACTGAGTAAAATGTAAATCGGGGATATCTTTTTTATTTTCAATAGTGGAGCATGCTGTCAACGAGATGATTATCCAAATGGGAATGAGTCTATGAAATGTCATAAGTTTAGGTTTCGGTAAAGATGTCCCAGTTGTTGAAATAGTTTTATGCAACCGAATCTTTTTGGCGGCATTGGCTACAACGTGAGTGCATAAGCAGTGGCGGGAATAGGAGGGCTTGAAAATGGAGCGCAGCGAAATGTCAAGCCCGACCTGCCGCGAATTGTCCCACGTAACCGAATTGCATTTTGAAACAGAAACTACAATTTAACTCTTCGCCCCGCAATTGCATAAACATTTTGTTGGCGGCCGTATTACTTATCCGTCTCATAATCTTATCTGTATTAGTGAGTGTTCTCGAATTGCAAATTCGAGAAATCCTTAAACATTAAAATACCCTTGTCCTTAGTCCAAAAGTCTTGAAGTACTTGGAATTGTCCTTTGGGAAAACTCACTTGGTGACCAGGTTCTATAATACGATTTCCCCCGTTAATGCATCTACAAAGTTGTCCTCGAACCGCGGTCCCATAAACAATGACCGTCTCCTTGTAGTTGTCCTTCCAATTCTTTTTTATCCTTTGAATTAACACTCTATTGTCCTTTATCGTCTTACGAAGTCCATTTAAGTATTCGCTATAGTCTTTTGGAAATTCAAAGTTGTCGCCTTGGAAAAAGTCGAATGGATAAACTGTCCGCCCCAAACAACAGGAGTCTAACTGATTGCGACTATAGAATTCATCAAGAAATAGAGAATAAATTGTTGGCTCTTTGTACTCGTCCACTTTCTCGTACTTCTCCAACTCTGCAATCCAGTAGTAAATGGATTTTCCATGTGAGTCTTTATTCCTATCAATCTCAAAAGTTAGAACAACGAATTGTTTCAAACTGTCCTGTTGTCCAAATGAATTAAGTGTCGTTAAAGCGAGAAGTAGTATTAAAAGTCTCGTGGTCATCTCTTGAAGGTAATATGGCCGCCAACATCTGGTATATATGCACCTCTGGTACATATATACGCCTCACGGTGCTTATATATCGTTTATGCACCACCCGTTTGATCAAATCTACTCATTTCCATATCTCGTTAAAAGCCTTTTTCACTCGCGGTACTACAAGTTCTGCCAGTGAGTGCCGTCCTGCCTGGCAGTGAATGCAATCCCGAGAACCAGTGCAACACTTCACTCATCCACTCTATATAATATACAGCAATCCACCAGCCAACGCCCAACCTTAATTTGTATCGGCGTACCCAAAGCGTTGCACTCACCAGCTCGCGGTTTGCTTTCTTCAACCCGACCGGAAGCCATCACCATCCCGCCAGAAACATTGTCGATGTCGTCCACACCAACGTCGCACAGGAAAAGTTGCGACCTCAACTAAGTTCGGTTGCGACCTTCACTCGGAAAAGTTGCGACCTCGTTCGGGAAAAGTTGCGACCTCGTATCGGTCAAAATAAACTTGCTACCGGTTTTCTTCCACTTCGACTCCGGCAGGTTGAAATGGCATCCGGAATTGTTGGGCATGCGTACCCGCCAACATGAAATGCGTGTGGGAAAAGTTGGGCATGCGTACCGGTACTGTCAAAACCACTCAGGTAACTTGCGACCTCAGCCAGGAAAAGTTGGCATGACTACCGGTTCGGTTGCGACCTCGTACCGGAAACTTGCGACCTCGCACCCTACAGGTTGGGCATGCCACCAGGTAAACATGAAACGCGACGAATAAAACATAAAACGCGGCCAGGTAAAGTTGGGCATGCGTACCAGTTCGCTTGCGACCTC